>NPIF01001196.1_pt2 | contig 49682 bp, 38 predicted proteins | sample 8637461 | NCBI WGS metagenome assembly NPIF01 (sample SAMN07420641, study PRJNA396082) | bioreactor metagenome | isolation source: sample BR12 brine-fed electro-methanogenic bioreactor BR | place: Japan: Kochi | collected 2016-12-09
GGCGCCCTTTGCGTCTTTGCGTTGAAGGCTTTTGACTTTGGCTAGTATCGTAGGGTGGATAAGCGCAGCGCATCCACCACGCCGCAGACCAATGGATGCGCTGCGTCTATCCACGCTACAACCCTGCCAGAAAAACCTTTGCGGCTCTTTGCGTCCTCTGCGTCTTTGCGTTGAAGGCTTTTGACTTTGGCTAGCGCCCGGTCACCAGATCCTTGAGCGTCTTCCCTGCCAGCGCCTCGTCGCGTGCCTGTTGCAGGCCGTTGACCAGCCGATCCACCGGCTCCAGGTCCAGGGCATGGGGACGGATCAAGTGCACCGCCTCCTCCGCGCTGCGCAGGATATCCAGCACCTCGGCCAGCAGGATATGTTCCGGATCGCGCGCCGGCAGATAGGCAGTGGTCTCGTCGGCGCTTTCCACCAGCAGGCCGCGCTGTTCCAGCGTGTGCAGCAAATCTCCCACCGCATCGCCGGGCAGGCCCAGGCGCTGAATCAGCGCATCCTGCGTCCAGCGCGGACGGCCCTGGTAATAGGCATCGACGATCAGGAACAGCAGCACCAGGCCGGCCCGCTCCTTGAGGCGGGAACTGAAGCGGAAGGCCTCGCGCTGCAGCCGCACCTGCTGCGGATGCTGGTGGAAATAACTGATCTGGGCGCCGAACAGGAGGATGAACCAGCTCAGGTAGAGCCAGATCATGAAAAACATCAGGATGGCGAGACCGGAATAGACCGCAGTGTATTTGGTGGAGTTGGCGACGAAGGTGGCGAAGCCATAGCCGGTGGCCTGCCAAAGTATGCCGCTGACCAGCGCGCCGACCAGGGCGGAGCGGACCCGCACCGTGGTGTTGGGCACGAACACGTAGACAAAGGTGAAGGCGGAGATGATGAGCAGAAAGGGAATGGCCTTGCCGGCCAGTGCGACGAGCTGACCGATCACCGGTACCGCCAGCATCATCTGCACCAGGGTGGAACTCATCAGCGTTGCGGTCATGCCCAGCGCGGTCACTACCAGCACCGGCCCCACCATGATCACGCTGAGGTAATCGGAAAAGCGCCGCGGCAGGCTGCGCGTGCGCGATACGCGCCAGACGAAGTTGAAGGCACTCTCCACCTTTTGCGTCAGGGAGATCACGGTATAGATCAGCAGGCCGACGCCCACCGAGCCGAGCACGCCCACCTTCATGTTGTCGACGAAGGAGAGGATGTGCAGCGTAATCTCCTCGCCGCGCGAGCCCAGCGGCTCCAGGTAGGTGAGCAGCAGGGGCTCGATCTGGTTGTGCACGCCGAAGGCCTTGAGCACGGAAAAGCTCACCGCCAGCAGGGGCACCAGCGACAGCAGGGTGGTATAGACCAGGCTCATGGCGCGCAGGGTGAGCTGGCCGCCGGCCAGTTCCTGCCCCATGACCAGCATGATCCGCAGCACTGGATAGAGCCGACGTCGCAACGGGCCGGACGCCTCGGTCTCCCACAACTCATGCGCCAGGAAATGGCTGATTCGATCCAACATGCTTCATGCCCCGGGGCATCCGCCCGGCGGATGCGCTCCATGTATTTAAGTGTGAGGTTCAGGCTAACCAGTTGCCGGCGGGTTGGCAATGTCACGGTGCTGTCACACCCCATCATTAGTCTAGTCCCCCCGCCGATCGATTCAGGAGTGCCTCATGACCGTCCTCGCGGCCTGCCCCATGCCTTCCGCCGCCGATGCGGAACCTGAACCTGTTTCCGGCTTCAGCCGCGCCGACCTGCCCGATCTCGGCGCCGAGGTGCGCACCATCATCGAACAGGGCCGGCTGTCCGTCCTGTTCCAGCCCATCGTCGCCGTGGGCGAAAACGTCATCCACGGCTACGAGGCACTGACCCGCGGCCCCTCCGACAGCCCGCTGCACGCGCCGGTGAGCCTGTTCAACGCCGCCTGCCAGGCCGGCCTGCTGCTGGAACTGGAAAGCCGGTGCTGGCGCCTGGCCCACGACAGCTTCATGGAGCTGGGGCTGCCGGGGCGGCTGTTCCTCAACACCAGCTCGCGCAGCCTGATCCAGCCCGGCCAGCCGCTGCTGCGCGCCCTGCTGGGCAGCGGCGACCCGCAGTTCCAGGCCGAGCGGGTGGTAATTGAAATCACCGAGCAGTACCCCATCGATGACTTTCCTGCCGTGGTACGGGCGGCCTCCGAATACCGCCAGCACGGCTTTCAGCTCGCCATCGACGATCTCGGTGCCGGCTATGCCGGCCTGCGCCTGTGGTCGGAGTTGCGCCCGGACTACGTCAAGATCGACAGCCACTTCCTGCAACGGGTGCACGAAGACCCGGTAAAACAGGAGTTCATCCGCTCCATCCGCGACATCGCCCTGGGCACCAAGTCGCGTGTCATCGCCGAAGGCATCGAGACCGAAAGCGAATACCAGGCGCTGCTGCAACTGGGCATCGGCCTGGGCCAGGGCTATTTCTTCTCCCGTCCCAAAAGCCGCCCGCCGCTGGACCTGCCGCAGAATCTGCCCGACGTCGAGACCAGTGCCACCCTGCGCCGCCAGCGCCTGTCGGAAACCATCGGCGCCCTGGCGCTGACCGTGCCCACGGTGACCCCGGAGACCACGGTGGACGAGGCCGTCACGCTGCTGCAGGAATTTCCCGAGGTGCACACCCTGCCGGTGCTGGTGGAGTTCCGCCCCATCGGTGCGGTGCGCCGTCACCGCCTGATGGAGCTGTACCTGAAGCAATACAGCCGCGAACTGTACGGCCGGCGCCCGGTGACACGGTTCATGGATCGTCACCCGCTGGTGGTTGAACACGACCTGCCGGTGGAGCGCGTCAGCCAGAAGATCACCAACCAGCTCAACTTCGAGATCGAGCACCAGTTCATCATCACCCGCAACGGCGAATATCTCGGCATCGGCCTGGTACGCGACCTGCTGAAGAAGATCACCGACCTGCAAATCCGCAACGCGCGTTACGCCAATCCCCTCACCCTGCTGCCCGGCAACGTCCCCATCTACGAGCATATCGACCGGCTGCTGGAGGAAGGGCGCCGTTTCACCGTGTGCTACTGCGACCTCGATCACTTCAAACCCTACAACGACAGCTACGGCTACACCCGCGGCGACGAGGTAATCCAGAAGCTGGCGCAAATCCTCTGCGCCCACATCGACGACCTGCACGACTTCGCCGGCCACATCGGCGGCGACGACTTCATCCTGGTCTACACCAGCGAAGACTGGCAGGAACGCTGCGAACACATCCTGCGCCACTTCGAGCGTGAACGTGCCGCCTTCTACAACGACGCCGATGTGGAGCAGGGCGGCATCTGGGGCCACGACCGCCAGGGCAACAGCGTGTTCCTGCCCCTGCTGTCACTGTCCATCGGCGCCGTCAGCCCGGATGTCGAACGCTGCCAGAGCCATCACCAGGTGGCCACCCTGGCCACCGAAGCCAAGTCCCAGGCCAAGAAGCTGCCCGGCAACAGCCTGTTCATCGATCGCCGTCGCGCGCCCGCCCTGCTTTCCTGACCCGGCGGCGAGTTCGCCGCTGCGCCGGAAATGCAAAGAAATGCGAAGGCGGCCACCAGGCCGGCGCGAACTTTTCCCTGCACTGCTACTCTACTGTCCGTCGGGCTTACACCCGACGCGCTCAACAATACCAACGCAAGGAGATAAGCACTTATGAAGCGCCTCACTATGATTGGATGCGCCTTTGCCGGCGCGCTTGCCAGCACCTTCACCCTCCCGGCCGCGGCCGACGAAACCAATCCGTACATCGTTCATCGCCAGGGCATCTACAAGACCGTCGCCGGTCACATGACCTCGCTCAAGGCGATCCTGTTCCTGGGCCACGAGGCCAAGGGCCAGACGGCGTACCATGCCGAGGCCATCGTCGAGGCCCTCAAGCACATGGGCAACGCCTACCCCGCCGGCAGCGACAAGGGCGAGACCAAGGCCCGCGCGGAAATCTGGACCCAGCCGGAGAAATTCCGCGAGGCCGGCCAGAACGCCTTTGCCGCCGCCACCGCCCTGTCCGACGCCACCCAGATGGGCGACACGAAAGAAGTGATGGGCGCCTACAAGAAGCTGGGCGAGTCGTGCAAGGCCTGCCACGACGACTTCCGCAAGAAGTAAGCATGGGAAAACCGCGGACAAGATGGACAAGATTTCACAGGATTAACAAGATGCCTTTATCATGTGAATCCTGTTTCATCTTGTAAATCTTGTCCGTACTTTTTGGCTAAGCCCACATGAAACAAACCCGCGACATTCCCGTCTGGGATCTGCCCACCCGACTGTTCCACTGGCTGCTGGTGCTGCTGGTGGCGGGCGCCTGGCTCAGCCATGAGTTCGGCGACGTGACCCTGACCTGGCACACCTGGAACGGCTACGCCCTGCTCACCCTGCTGTTGTTCCGCCTGCTGTGGGGCTTCATCGGCAGTTCCACCGCGCGCTTCAGCGATTTCGTCCGCGGCCCGCGCACCGTGCTGGATTACCTGCGCAACCACCGCCCCACCCTGGGCCACAACCCCGCCGGCGGCTGGTCGGTACTGGCCCTGCTCGCCGTGCTGCTGACGCAGGCCGTGGCCGGCCTGTTCGCCACCGACGACATCATCGTCTCCGGCCCGCTCAGCTTCCTGGTGTCGTCCGACACCGCCGCCCTGCTGTCCAGCCTTCACCGACTCGGCTTCTATGTCCTCCTCGGCCTGGTGGTCCTGCATCTTGCCGCCCTGGCCTTCCACCGCATCGTCCACGGTGACGACCTGGTGCGCGCCATGATCAGCGGCCGCAAACCCGCCGACCGTGCGCCGCCCGGCGCCACCGCCGCACTGCGCCCGTTGTGGCTGGCCGCGTTGTGCCTCGCTTGCGCAACCCTGGCCGTATGGCTGGGCGTAAGCATGTGGCGCTGGTAAGCGCACGATTGGGCATTGCTCTACTCTTACCCTGCACCTTTGGAATACGGCGGCAGGATTACAAAGATGATCGAGGATCGCTATCGGCTGGACAGATTTGTCCGCGCGCAGGAGTGGACATACGAAGAAGCTCTGATCGAACTGCGCGCAGGAAAGAAGCGCAGCCACTGGATGTGGTTCATCTTTCCGCAACTGGAAGGGCTGGGCCGCAGCGCAACGGCGCAGCACTACGCCATCAAGTCCCTGGACGAGGCGCGCGCCTATCTGGCGCATCCGCTGTTGGGGGAGAGATTGCGGGAGTGCGTGACTGTCCTGCTGGGGCTGGAAGGATGCTCGGCGGAAGACATCTTCGGTTATCCCGACGTACGCAAGCTGCATTCATCGCTGACATTGTTCGACCGGGTCAGCGGCGATGACATCTTTGCCCGTGCCCTGGACAAGTATTACGGCGGGGAACGTGACGCGGCGACACTGCGCCTGGCAGGAGAACATCAGATGTAGGGTGCGCACCCTGCATTGGGCTCAGCGCAGCTCCTTCCACAGCTTCTCCAGCCGCACCACCGATACCGGCTGCACGGTCTTGAGCTCCTGGGCATAGAGCGAGACACGCAGCTCTTCCAGCAGCCAGCGGAATTCCTCCTGCGCCGCGCTCAGCGTTCCCTGCTCGACACGGCTCTGCAACGGCTGCCACAGCTTCTCCAGCGCCAGGCGGTTTTCCCGCTCGCGCACCGGATTGCGGCCGCACTTCTCCAGCCGCGCCTGTACCGCCTTGAGATAGCGCGGGTATTGCAGCAACCAGGCGTAGGGCGTGTGCAGGACGAAGTGGCGCGGCATCAGATATTGCAGTTGCAGCTTGATGTCGTTCAGCTCCGGCAGCAGCGCCGGGGCTATGTTGCCCTTGAGCTTTTTGTTCACGGCATGAAAGGCGGCCAGCGCCTCGCCCAGGGCGGCACACAGACGCTGGCCCGTCTCCAGCAGACGCGCCTCGCCTTCGGTCAGACGCTGCGCGAACTCCTCGCGCGTGCGCGGCCACGGCTCGATGCCGAGAAAGGCTTCGCGGCATATGGCGCTGACCAGCTCGTCCTTCAGTTCCTCGCAGCCGCCGACACCGGCATAGTGCAGGCACATGGCCTGGATGCCGGGCAGATTCCTGCGCAGGTACTTCGTCTTCTCCCGCGCCCGCAGCAGGAACAGGCGCAGCAAGCCGTCGCGCTGCGCGCGCTGTGCCGCCTCTTCCGATTCGTACAGGCGGATCGCCACGGCCTCGCCCTGATCCACCAGCGCCGGCCAGGCACGCAGGGTAAGGCCGTGGCGCTTGACCTCGATGTTCACCGGCAGCGCATCGAAATCCCAATCGATGAGGCCGTCGCGTTCGAGGGTTGTTTCCTGCTTCTTCGGCACCGCCTGGGTCAGGGTATGGCGTACCTTGCCCGACAGCTCTTCCTGCAACGCAGCCAGGTCACGCCCCTCGCCCAGCACCTTGCCGCGCTCGTCCACCACACGGAAATTCATGCGCAGGTGCGGCGGCAGTTCGTTCACCTGCCAGGCATCGGCCGGGATGTCGATGCCGCTCATGCGCTTGAGCTGATGGGCCAGGACATCGAGCAGCGCCTCCACGCCCGGTTGCAGCACACCCAGCAAGGCTTCGGCGAAATTCACCGCCGGCACGAAGTTGCGCCGCAGCTGTTTTGGCAGGGTCTTGATCAGGGCGATGAGCTTGTCCTTGAGCAGGCCGGGCACCAGCCAGTCGAAGCACGGCGCGCTCACCTGGGTCAGCGCCGCCAGCGGGATCACGGCGGTGACGCCGTCGGCGACGTGGCCCGGTTCGAAGTGATAATCCAGCTTCACCACCAGCCCGCCGCAATGCAGTGCGTCTGGAAACTGGTTGGCCGTCACCGCGCCGGCGGCGTGCTGCATCAGCGCCTCGCGGGTGAGGAACAATAGCTGCGGATCGTCACGCTCGGCCTGCCCGCGCCACTGCTCGAAGCTCTTGCCGCTGTAGATCCCCTGCGGCAGGCGCGCATCGTAGAACTCGAACAACACCTGCTCGTCCACCAGGATGTCGCGCTTGCGTGCCTTGGCCTCCAGCTCCTCCACCTCGGCCACCAGCTGGCGGTTGTGGGCGAAGAACGGCGCGCGGGTGTGGAACTCGCCCTCCACCAGGGCGTGACGGATGAACAGCTCGCGCGACAGTGCCGGATCGATGGGACCGTAGTTGACGCGGCGGCGCTCGACGATGGGTAGGCCATACAGCGTGACGCGTTCGTAGGCCGACACCTGCGCGCTCTTTTTCTCCCAGTGCGGCTCGAAGTAGTTGTGCTTGACCAGGTGGCGCGCCAGCGGCTCCAGCCATTCCGGCTCGATGGCGGCCACGCTGCGCGCATACAGCTTGGCGGTCTCCACCAGTTCCGCCGCCATGATCCACTTGGGCGGCTTTTTGAACTGGCTGGAGCCGGGGAAGATGTTGAGCTTGATGTTGCGCGTGCCGAGAAACTGCCGGTCCTCGCCCTTGAGCGCGACATTGCCGAGCAGGCCCGACAGCAGGGCGCGGTGAATGGCGCCGTAGTCGGCAGGTTCTTCGTTGACGCGTAGTTTCAGTTCGTTGACCAGCGCCATGAGCTGGCCATGAATGTCGTGCCACTCGCGCAGGCGCACGTAGGACAGGAACTCGGCGCGGCACAGGGCACGCAGCTTGCTCTGCGACAGGTGGCGCGCCTGCTCGTGGTAGTAGTCCCACAGCTTGAGCCAGGCGAGGAAGTCCGATTTCGGTTCGGCGTCGTTGAAGCGGGCATGTTTCTGATCCGCCTGCTGCTGCGCCTCCAGCGGCCGCTCGCGCGGATCCTGTACGGTGAGCGCACCGGCAATGATCATCACCTCGTGCAGGCTGCCCTCGCGCTCGGCGGCGAGCAGCATGCGGCCGAGGCGCGGATCCAGCGGCAGGCGCGCCAGCTTGCGGCCGATGTCGCTGAGGCGGCGCTGCCTGTCCACCGCGCCCAGTTCGTGCAGCAGCTGAAAGCCGTCGCCGATGGCGCGGCTGTCGGGCGGGTCGGGAAAGGGAAAGTCCTCCACCTCGCCCAGGGCCAGGGCGCCCATTTGCAGGATCACCGAGGCGAGGTTGGTGCGCCAGATTTCCGGGTCGGTGTAGAGCGGGCGGCCGAGAAAATCCTCTTCGCTGTAGAGGCGGATGCACACGCCGGAGGCGACGCGGCCGCAGCGGCCGGCGCGCTGGTTGGCGGCGGCCTGCGAAACGGCTTCGATGGGCAGGCGCTGTACCTTGGTGCGCGGGCTGTAGCGGCTGATGCGCGCCAGTCCCGAATCGATGACGAAGCGTATGCCGGGCACGGTGAGCGAGGTTTCCGCCACGTTGGTGGCCAGCACGATACGGCGGCCGCCATGAGGCTGGAATACCTTGTCCTGTTCGGCGGCGGAGAGGCGACCGAACAACGGCACCACCTCGGCGTGGGGCAGGCGGTGCTTGCGCAACACCTCGGCGATTTCGCGGATCTCACGCTCGCCGGGCAGGAACACCAGCACGTCGCCCAGGGGATGGAGCTGCGCCACCTCGTCCAGGGCCTCGACGATGGCCTGGGGCAGATCGCGGTCGCGGCTGTCCTCGTCCTCGCCCGCCAGCGGCCGGTAGCGCACCTCCACCGGGTAGGTGCGGCCCGACACTTCCAGCACCGGTGCGCCGCCGAAGAATTGCGAGAAGCGCTCGGTATTGATGGTGGCCGAGGTGATGATCAGCTTGAGGTCGGGGCGGCGCGGCAACAGCTGCTTCAGGTAACCGAGCAGGAAGTCGATGTTGAGGCTGCGCTCGTGGGCCTCATCGATGATGAGGGTGTCGTAGGCCAGCAGGTCGCGATCGCCCTGCACCTCGGCCAGCAGGATGCCGTCGGTCATCAGCTTGACGTAGCTCTGCGGCGAGGTGCGGTCGGTGAAGCGCACCTTGTAGCCCACCGCCTGGCCCAGCGGCGTGTTCAGCTCCTGGGCGATGCGCGTGGCCACCGAGCGGGCGGCGATGCGCCGCGGCTGGGTATGGCCGATGAGGCCGCTGACGCCACGGCCCAGTTCCAGGCAGATCTTGGGCAGCTGGGTAGTCTTGCCCGAGCCGGTCTCGCCGGCGATGACCACCACCTGATGCCCGGCGATGGCGGCGGCGATGTCCTCGCGCCGCGCGCTGACCGGCAGTTCCTCCGGGTAGCTGACCGCCGGCCGCCTTGCCGCGCGCTGTTCGGCCCGCGCCCGCGCCGCGGCCAGGGCCGTCTCCAGTTCGGCCAGGCCGCGGTCGTAGGGTTTGCCCTCGCGCGCGCGCCGCCGCAGCCCCTGCCAACGGCGCAGCAGCTCGGTGCGGTCGGTGAGCATGCACTCACCGATGGCGGCCTGGAGTTGTTCGAGAGTTGTGGACACGGCAACAGTCGGTGGAAGCAGGGGCGGGTATTCTAGCAGCCCATCGTGCCCGGGACCGATCTGCCGCGCTGGCCGCCGCCCCGCCCCAACTATATAGTTAACGCAAGCTAGCCCCACGCATCGTTGCCAAGGAGTCCGTCATGTCCACCCGCCTGCATGCCTTTTCCCTGCTGTCCCTCATGGCCGTCCTGCTGGTCGGCTGCAGCTCCGCCACCGTGGTGAGCAGCAGCAGCGGCGGTCCCACCATCGCCCAGGCCCAGGCGGAACCTGCCATGGGGCCGAAGAAGCGCGTCGCGGTGAAGGCCTTCGAGTACAAGGCGGCCAAGGGCGGTTACGGCGACGTGGGCCGCGGCATGTCGCAGATGCTCACCGATTCGCTGTTCAACTCCAACGCCGTCATCGTGCTGGAACGCGAGCGCCTGGAGGAGGTGATGCAGGAACAGAACCTGGGCGACACCGGCCGCTTCAAGCAGCAGACCGTGGCCCCCAAGGGCGAACTGGAAGGCGCCGAACTGCTGATTTACGGCGCGGTCACCGAATTCGAACCCAACTGCCGCGGCGGCTCGCTGCTGCTCATCGGCGCCAAGGAGGCCTGCGTCGCCATCAACATCCGCATCGTCGATGCCGCCACCGGCCGCGTGGTCAACGCCACCACCGTCGAAGGGACCTCCGGCGCCGCCGGCGTCGGCTTCGTATTCACCACCAGCCCGCTGCCCATCGGCCTCGGCGCCTGGGCCAAGACGCCGATGGAAAAGGCCATGCGCCAGTGCATCGAGGCGGCGGTCAAGCACATCGTCGCCACCAAGCTGTAGACGAAAGACAGACTCCGCGAATGAATGCAAATCAACGCAAATCGCACATCAGAGTCGGTGTGGCACGCCCTTGACGACTGTCGGTTCCATTTGCGTCCATTCGCGTTCATTTGCGGACCGATATCTCATATGAACCTTTACCTCCGCCCGTTTGTTTTTCTGTGCGCCGCGCTGCTCGCCGGGTGCGGCTCCAGCGCCGACGTCACGCGCGGCGGCGGCCTCGGCATCGGCGCAGCCCAGGCGGAACGCTACGACGGCCCCAAGGCGCGCATCGCCGTGGGCCGTATCGCCGACAACACCAGCGGCGAGAACTCCCTCGCCAGCCGCCTCGGCCTGCTGCTCGGCGACGACAGCGACATGTCGGCGCAGGACTTTCTCGGCGGGGTGCGCGACCTGCTTACCACCGCGGTATTCCAGAGCGGCCGCTACATCGTGCTGGAGCGCGAGCATCTCGACGACGTGATGGTGGAACAGGAATTCGCCGCCTCGCATCGTGCCGGCGATCAAACCGATCTGCCGCTGGATCAGCTGGAAGGCGTGGACCTGCTGCTGGTGGGCGCGCTCACCGGTTTCGACGCCGGGGAAAACGGCGGCATCGCCTTCCCCATACCGGTACCGCTGGGCAATGATCGCAAGAACTGGGGCGTGGTGGACGTGGAGATGCGTACCGCCTCCGCCATGATGGACCTGCGCGTCATCGACGTGGCCACCGGTCGCATCGTCGCCGCCGTGGCGGTGGAGGGCAAGGCGCGCAAGTTCGGCGCCGCCTGGGCCGGCGTGCTGTCCTCCCGTCACGGTTACGTGCGCCTGCCCGGCCTGCTCAGCGTGTTCGAGAACACGCCGGTGGAAAAGGCGCTGGGCAATATGATCGACGCCGCGGTACAGACCCTGGTGGAAAAGACCCCCGCCGAATACTACCGCGAACCGGCGGCTCCCTGAGCCGCCGTTTGCCCGGCGCCGTCGGCTGGGTATATGCTGCGGAACAACGCGCGACAAGACGCGGACAAAAAGCGACACATAGTGAGGGGGAGACAAGGGATGGAAGCCAGGCAGCGGCCGGACTGGCCGATCTACGCCCGCAGCATGCTGCTGGTGGCGGCGGTACTCACCTGCGCGGTGATCGTGCAGGTCATCTTCGTCTATGAGGAATTCCACCCCCGCTTCGTCATCGTTCCCGCCTTCGTCACCCTGATCGTCGGCTCGCTGCTCGGCCGGGTCGCCGTGCTGCGCCGGCGCCTGCGGCAGAAATCGCTGGAATTCCGCGCCATCGTCGACATCGCCCAGGAGTTCACCTACCTGCGCCGGGTCGACGGCCACTACGAATACGTCTCACCGTCCTGCACCGCCTTCACCGGCTACAGCCAGGAAGATTTTCTGAACCAGCCCAACCTGATGGACAGGCTGATCCATCCCGACGATCGGCCGCGCTGGACCAGCCACATACACCACATCAACGACCGCGGCGACCCGGAAAGCTTCGACCTGCGCCTGCTCACCAGGAGCGGCGAAACCCGCTGGTTCACCCACATCTGCGCGCCGGTGTTCGATGACCAGGGCCGGCAGATCGGCGTGCGCTCGACCAATGTGGACATCACCCAGAGCAAGCAGGATCAGGCGCACATCCAGCGCATGGCCCACTACGATCCGCTCACCGACCTGCCCAACCGCCGGCTGCTGGAACTGCAGATCAACGAGCACATCGCGGCACAGGAACGCTTCGCCATTCTGTTTCTCGACCTGAGCCGCTTCAAGAACATCAACGACAGCCTGGGCCATGCCTTCGGCGACGAACTGCTGCGGCTGGTCGGCCGCCGTCTCCAGGCTGTCTGCCCGCCCGATGCGCTGCTGTGCCGCTTCGGCGGTGACGAATTCGTCATCCTGCTGCCACGGGCACAGGACCGAAGCGCCGCACTGGACTTTGCCCGCACCCTGCTCGGCGAGATCGAGCGCCCGCTCATCCTCAACAGCAACGAACTGCACATCAGCGGCACCGTCGGCGTGGCCTGCCACCCGGAAGACGGCCAAGACAGCGCCACCCTGATCCGCAACGCCGATACCGCCATGTACCGCGCCAAGCGTTCGGGACAGGCGAAGATCGCCGCCTACCACGCCGACTACAGCCGCGAGGCGGCGCACTTCGTCAACATCGAAAGCGACATCCACCGCGCCCTGCAACACGCCGAATTCCTGCCCCATTACCAGCCCAAGGTTGACCTGCAAAGCGGCCGCATCGTCGCCCTCGAAGCCCTGGCCCGCTGGCAGCACCCGCAGCAGGGACTGGTACCGCCCGGACAGTTCATCCCCATCGCCGAGGAGACCGGGCAGATCGCCGAGCTGGGGCGGCAGATACTGGAGCATGTGCTGAACGACCTTGCCCGCTGGCGCCTGCTCGGCTGCGCCGTGCCGGTGGCCATCAACATCTCGCCGCGCCAATTCACCGATCTCGATTTCTGGCAGCGGCTGCGCAGCGGCATCGACGACAGCAACTGCCCGGCGGCACTGCTGGAACTGGAGATCACCGAGCAGGTGTTTCTCGGCGACATCGAGGCCGCCGCCGCCCGCCTGGAGGAGTTGCGCCGCGCCGGCTTCCCCATCGCGCTGGACGACTTCGGCACCGGCTACTCTTCATTCAACTACCTGCGCCGCCTGCCCGTCGACACCCTCAAGCTGGATCGCTCCTTCATCACCGACGTGGTGCAGGCGCCGATCAGCCGCGCCATCCTGCGCGCCACCGTCGGCCTGTGCGACGAACTGGGACTGACCCTGGTGGCCGAAGGGGTGGAAACCGAGGCGCAGCGTGCCGTACTGATCAATCATCGTTGCCGCCAGGCCCAGGGCTTCCTGTTCCATCGCCCCATGCCCGCCGCCGAGGTCGAGGCCCTGTTGCACGCCGTTCCCGCCTGACGCCTTTCCGGCGCATTTATCCGGAACCACCCTGTCACCGCCCTGTCACATTCTGTTAGTGTAATGGCAACATTTGGATTAACGCCGACGGATAGGCTCCCGCGCACCCTGCGCCGCGGCATTCCGTCCATCCATGGACAACTATGAGCATCGACCTCTCCCAACCCGAGTTTTACATCAACCGCGAACTGTCCCTGCTGGAATTCAACCGCCGCGTGCTGGAACAGGCCAAGGACGAAACCGTCCCCCTGCTGGAGCGGCTGCGCTTCCTCTGCATCTCCAGCAGCAACCTGGACGAGTTCTTCGAAATCCGTGTCTCCGGCCTGAAGCAGAAGGAGGTGTCGCGCACCGCCCTCACCGGTCCGGAAAACATGACGCCGCAGGAAGTGCTGAACCAAATCAGCCTGCGCGCCCATGAACTGGTGGCGGAACAATACCGCGTTCTCAACGACGTACTGATCCCGGCTCTGGAGCAGAACAACATCCGCTTCGTGCGCCGCACCGACTGGAATGAACAGCAGACGGCCTGGGTCAAGGACTACTTCGAGCACGAGCTGCTGCCGGTGCTGTCCCCCCTCGGTCTCGACCCGGCCCACCCCTTCCCGCGCATCCTCAACAAGAGCCTCAACTTCATCATCTCGCTCAAGGGCAAGGACGCCTTCGGCCGTTCCAGCGGCATGGCCGTGGTGCAGGCGCCCCGTGCGCTGCCGCGCCTGATCCAGCTGCCGGAAAGCGCCGGCAGCGGGCCGCACGACTACGTGTTCCTCTCCTCGGTGATCCACGCCCACGTCGATGACCTGTTCCCCGGCATGAAGGTGCTGGGCTGCTACCAGTTCCGCATCACGCGCAACTCCGATCTGTTCGTCGACGAGGAAGAAGTGGATGACCTGCTGCGCGCGATGGAAGGCGAGCTGCCGGCGCGCCGCTACGGCGACGCGGTGCGCATGGAGGTGGCCGACAACTGCCCGGCGGATCTGGCCAACTTCCTGCTCAGCCATTTCGGCCTGAAGGAAGCCGACCTGTATTCGGTCAACGGCCCGGTCAATCTCAACCGCCTGATGGCCCTGCCCGACATGGTGGACCGGCCGGAAATGAAATACGCGCCGTTCACCTCCACCCTGCCGGCGCGTCTCGGCACCGGCACCAACATCTTCCAGGCCATCAACGATGGCGACCTGCTGCTGCACCACCCGTTCGAATCCTTCGTGCCGGTGCTCGACCTGCTGCGCCAGGCCGCCGCCGATCCCTACGTCCTCGCCATCAAGCAGACCCTGTACCGCACCGGCCCGCAGTCGCTGGTGGTGGACGCGCTGGTGGACGCCGCACGGCGCGGCAAGGAAGTCACCGTGGTGGTGGAACTGCGCGCCCGCTTCGACGAAGAGGCCAACATCGCCCTGGCCAACCGCCTGCAGGAGGCCGGCGCCCACGTGGTGTACGGCGTGGTCGGCTACAAGACCCACGCCAAGATGCTGCTGGTGGTGCGGCGCGAGAACGGCCACCTGCGCCACTACGTCCATCTCGGCACCGGCAACTACCACGTGCGCACGGCGCGCATCTACACCGACTATGGTCTGCTCACCTCCGATCCGGAACTGGGCGAGGACGTGCACCAGCTGTTTCTCCAGCTCACCAGCCTGGGCCGCTTCGGCAAGCAGCGCAAACTGTTGCAGGCGCCCTTCACCCTGCACAAGGGACTGCTGGATCGCATCGAGCGCGAGGCCGAACTGGCGCGCGCCGGCAAACCGGCGCGTATCGTCGCCAAGATGAACGCCCTGGTTGAGCGCCAAGTGATCCAGGCGCTGTACACCGCCTCCCAGGCAGGCGTACAGATCGACCTCATCGTGCGCGGCATCTGCTGCCTGCGTCCCGGCGTGCCCGGCGTGTCCGACAACATCCGCGTGCGCTCCATCGTCGGCCGCTTCCTCGAACACACCCGCGTGTTCTTCTTCCAGAACGACGGCAAGGAAGAACTGTTCCTCTCCAGCGCCGACTGGATGGACCGCAACCTGCTGCAACGGGTGGAGACCTGCTTCCCGGTGGACCACAAGGACCTGCGCAAGCGCGTCCTGCGCGAAGTGGGCTACTACCTGGAAGACAACACCCAGGCCTGGGAGCTGGCCGCCGACGGCAGCTATCGCCACGTCATCCCCGCCGAAGGCGAGGAAGCGCGCTCGGCGCAGTTGCGCCTGTTCCAGGAGCTGGTGGGCACGACCTAGGAGCGCGCGACGCCCGACACGCGGGAGGAACATCCACCGGCATCCTGCCTTATGCTCATGGACGGGCGGTCGCGTGCGCAGGAGCGCCTCCGCCAAAGACCGTCCGTCCATGGACAATGTAGGGTGGATAAGCGCAGCGCATCCACCAAAGCCGTGCGGAGCACGCAGCAAATGGCCAAGACGGAAAACAGGCGCTGGTCGCAGCAGGTCACCGAGCATAGCAATGCGCTCGATCTCGAAGAAGGAGTGTTCTCCCTGCACGATCCGTGCGCCATCGCCCTCTCCCTCAAGCACTCCGCCGACATCAGCACGCGGCGCAAGACATCCCCCTTCCGCTCCGCCATGTCCATGCTCAATTTCTACATCAACCGTGCAGGGAAGAACCTGCCGGCGGAGCAGCGTGCGACTCTGGAACAGGCCAAGGAAGAACTGCGGCAGCTCTATGGCAAGGGCAAAAAGAAATGAAGCGTCTTATTCAAACGCCAGCTTGAATTTCCCTTCCTTCACCATCTCCGCTTCCTGCGCCAGATCGGCCTGGGTCAGCGGGTGCAGTTCCAGCCAGCCGGCGGGAAAACGCAGGGTGAGAGATTTGCCGTCGGCATCCATGTAGAACGGCGGCAGAGCGATGTCGGCGCGGCTGCGGTGCAGCAGCACGGCGAGACGCAGCAGGATGGCGAGGCGCATGAGGCGTTCGCGCTGCGCCTCGGGCAGGACGCGGAAGACTGCGGGGGAAAACTTGCGGCGGTGGCTGCGCACCAGGGCGGACAGCGCCTTTTGTTCCTGGCGCGAGAATCCGGGCATGTCGGAGAACTCCAGCAGGTAGGCGCCATGCTTGTGATAACCGCTGTGCGCCACGGCGAGGCCGATTTCGTGCAGCCGCGCCGACCAGTCGAGCAGACTGGCGGCGCACTCCTCCTCCAGCTTCCAGGCCTGCATCACCTGGTGCAGGCAGTAGGTGGCGGTGTCGTTGACCCGCTGCGCCTGATCCTTGTCGACGTTGTAGCGGTCCTTCAGCACGTTGATGGTGCGGCTGCGCACGTCCTCGTGGCGGATGCGGCCCATCAGGTCGTAGAGCAGGCCCTCGCGCAGGGCGCCGTCGGAAACCTGCATGCGCTCGATGCCGAGGGCGGCGAAGGTGGCGATGAGGATCGCCACGCCGCCGGGGAACACCGCCGCGCGTTCCGGCGGCAGACCTTGCAGCGCGGCGGCGACACGGCCGACGTGGCCGGCGGCGATCATCGCCTCGCGCAGGCGTTGCAGGGCCGGCAGCGTGATGCCGTTTTCGCTCCAGCCCATGGCCTGCACCACGTCGCCCACGGCGCGGATGGTGCCGGAGGAGCCGACGGCCTCGGCCCAGCCGAGGCGGCGGTAGTCCTGCTCGATGGCCTGCAATTCCTGGCCGGCGGCGATTTCGGCGCGGCGGAAGGCCTTGGCGCTGATGTCGCCGTCGGAGAACCAGGCCTGGCTCAGGCTGACGCAGCCCATGTACAGGCTTTCCATGTAGATGGGCTCGAAGCCCTCGCCGATGATGAGTTCGGTGCTGCCGCCGCCGATGTCCATCACCAGGCGGTGGCCGGGACTGGCGGGCAGGCTGTGGGACACGCCGAGGTAAATCAGGCGCGCCTCTTCCAGGCCGGAGATGATTTCGATGGGATGGCCAAGGGCGGCGGCGGCGGCGTCGAGAAAGTCGTCGCTGTTGCGCGCCTTGCGCAGGGTGTTGGTGCCGACGGCGCGCACGCTGCCCGGCGGCATGTCGCGCAGGCGCTGGCCGAAGCGCTCCAGGCAGGCGAGAGCCCGCTGCTGCGCCTCGGCGTCGAGATTGCCGGCGGCGTCGAGCCCGGAGGCGAGGCGCACCGGCTCGCGCAGACGATCGAGGACGTTGAGGTGGCCGTTGACGGGGCGGGCCACGACCATGTGAAAACTGTTGGAGCCGAGGTCGACCGCCGCGATGGTGCTGGCCTTGCCTTCCGCTGTCGGTTGCTCGCTCATACTTGTCGGCAGTGGGTCGTTGTCAGGGCTGCCTATGATAATCGAAAGCGGGGGAAGGCGGCGGCATTATCGCGGCGGGGAGCTCGGTGCGCACCGCGCACCGAACCACCCTTGAACCCTGAACCCAGCCTTATCCGCCGCGCAGCTCCGCCAGGGCGTTCTGCAGCGGCCGCTGGACGGCCAGTTCCAGCTGGTCGAGGTAGTTGCGCCGCAGTTCGGTGTGGCATTCGAGAATGATGGCCCGGTTGCGTTCCGCCAGGATCAGCAGGCCGGGCAGCTGCGGCGGACGCCAGGCCCCGGGCTGGGCGGGGGCGCTGTCGAACAGGCCCCGGGCATGTGCCGCGGCGGCATCGGCGGCGCTGTCGCGCAGCAGCTCCGCCATGACATGGCGATCGTGCAGTTCACCGAGGACATCCTGCAGCAGGCGCAGCACTGCAACGGCGTGTTCGCAGGCGGGGCCGTCGTTGCGCAGGGGGGCAAGCAGGTAGCGCAGGCGCTTGACCTGGATGCGCGCGGCGTGGGCCGCGCCCACGTCGTCCGCACCGCCGATGCCGGCCAGCGCCGCCATCACCGAATCGCACAGCGGCCCGGCGTGGCCGGCGGTGGCGGCGGCATACAGGGGCGTGGCCTCCTCCTCCGCCGCCAGCCGTTTCAGATAGGGGCGCAGCTTGCGCGCCAGGCGGGCCGTGCCCCGTTGCAGGGCATCCTCCAGATCCAGCAGTTCGGCCGGCTGGGTGCGGGTGAGCAGCCAGCGGTAGCCCTCCTCCTGCGCCGCCGTCAGTCCCGGCGCCTGGCGCAACAGCCAGGCCTGCTGCACCTCGGCGTCGCGTGCCGGGTTGCTGCTGCGCGCCAGGCGCCGTACCCGCTTCATCCACTTGCGCGGCACCTGCGCCGCGAATTCGTCCCGGTAGGCGCGCATCAGGCTGTGCAGCCGGCGCAGGGCCACGCGGGTGTCGTGCAAGGCCTCCTCGTCGGCGGCATCGTCCAGCCGTGCCACCGCCGCAGTGGCCTCGTCCAGATAACCGTGGGCCAGCAGGGCAAGGGCCTGCGGCAGGGGCAGCTGGGCCAGGAGCGTCATTGCTCAATCCCCCAGCGCGCGCAGCACGCGCGGCGGCAGGGCCCACACCAGCTCGGCCTTGCCGCCCTTGATGCCGTCGGAAAAACGCAGCAGACAGGTAGCGCCTTTCTTCAGGGGGAGGAAACCGCGCTTGCCCCCGGCGAGCAGCCAGGACGCCAGCAGGCCCAAATCCGGTTCGTGACCCACCAGGGCCACGCACTGGCTGTCGCCCTGGCTGTGCAGCCAGCTCAACAGCTGGGCCGGCTCATGGCCGGGCGCCAGCTGCGGCAGCTGCTGCACCTTGCCGCCGTAACGCGCCGCCAGGATGTCGGCCGTCTGCACCGCGCGCAGCAGCGGACTGCTGGCGAACACGTCGATCTGCGGCAGCACACCGTGCAGGGCTCGGGCCAGTGCGCGCATTTCCTTCGCCCCGGCCTTGGTCAGAGGCCGCAGGGCGTCCTCCGCGCCGGTGAGGGCAAAGATTTCGCGCTCCTCGGCCTTGCCGTGCCTGACCAGCAATACGTCCATGGTGTCGCTCCTCATACGGATTGCACGTACAGGAGTCTATATGAAAACGGGGCGCATGAGAGGGCTGGGAAAAGATACCGGAGGAAGATACAAAGAACCTGTCTCAAAAAACCAAAGCGTAAAGATTCGACCACGGGGGACACGGGGAACACTCGGGTATTAGAGGCAGAGCAGGGTCTATCCCGGTATCCCCGTGCCCCCCGTGGTTTGCTGTTTTCTTCTTCCAAATGTTGAGATGGCTTCAATTGGCTTTGCGCCTGTATCTGCCTCTTCCTTCAGTGCTCTCCCTTGGTGCGCCTGACCCCGGCGAGGCGGTTGCCCTGCTTTTGCGGGCCACCCTTGGGAAAGATGTCGTGCAGATGACGGTTGTTGCCGCGCTCCGGCCCCCAAGTCTTGGCGAAGTGCTTGATCATGTCGCGCACCTGGGCCTGCACGCTGTGCTTTTCGTAGTGGGCGCGGATGTAGTGGATGACGTCCCAGTGTTCGGAGGTCAGCTCCAGTCCTTCCTTGGCGGCCTGGGCGCGGGCGAAGCCCTCCGACCACTGGCTCATGTCCTGGATGTAACCTTCCTGATCGGTGGCGACGGGCCTGCCGTCCACCTCGACGTATTCGGTGCGGATTGCAAAGGGATTGGTCTGCATCGTCATCATTTTGAACCTCGAATTTTGAATTCGGCTGAGGTCACAGCGTCGCGACATAGGCGGCGAGATTGCTGATGTCCTCGTCGGACAGTTCCGCCGCCCAGGGCGCCATCAGGTTGGTCAGCGGCCCCATCTGCACGCCGCTGCGGTACAGCTTGAGCAAGGTTTGCATCCCCTCTTCGGTCTTGCCGGCGATGGGCGGCGTGAACTTGCCGCCGATGCCGCTGCGGTGGTGGCACAGGCGGCAGATGGATTCGTACTTGAGCATGCCGGCGCGCACCTTTGCCGCGCGCGCGGGGTCGACGGCTTCCAGCTGCTCCAGCTTGTGCAGGTCCGGCCCTTGGCGTTTTTCCGCATCGCCGCTCTGGATGATCTCCTGCAGGGAAAGGTGCACGCCGATGCCGACCGCCGTCACCAGCACGAGCCAGCCCAGCTTGCGCACCAGGCCGCGGCCGGAAGGCCGCGGCAGTGCCTGGGTATGTACGGAGTCGTTCATCCTGCGTCCAGTCGGCAAGTCCGGTCATAGGGCGCCCCATGGGCGCCGTCCTCCCCCAGGCCGGGTACCTGGGCACGACGGGCAAGGCCCGCCCTATGGCGTGTCGGCATTGCAGTCGCCACCGCTTACCGAATCAGCGCACCGCCACCCGGCGCTTGGTGCGCACGATCTGGTAGGCGCGGCCGAGGTATCCCAGCGGCAGGCTCCAGATGTGCACCAGACGGGTGAAGGGGAACAGCAGGAACAGCGACATGCCGAAGAACAGGTGCAGACGGAACACCAGCTCGGTCTTGGCCACCAGCTCCGGCTGCGGATGGAACAGCACGATGCTCTTGGCCCACTGCGCCAGGGTCATCATGGTATCGGCGCTGCCCTGGGCCGCGTGATGGGCGGTGGTGAAGGTGGTGGCCAGGCCGAACAGCAGGGTGACCAGGATCCAGGTGAGGATGAACAGATCCGAGGTGCGCCCCGCCGCGCGCACGCGCGGATGGGTGACGCGGCGCCACCACAGCATCACGCCGCCGATCAGGCACAGGATGCCGAGAAAGCCGCCGCCGTACATGGCGATGTACTGCTTGCCTAGGCTGGTCAGTTCGATCATGTGCCAGAACGCGAACGGCATAAGCAGGCCGACCAGATGGCCGAGGAAGATGCCGATGATGCCGATATGGAACAGGTTGCTGGCCAGGCGCATGTTCTTGTTGGACATGAGCTGGCTGGAGTCCGCCTTCCAGGTGTACTGCTCGCTGTCGAAACGGGCCCAGCTGCCGATGAGAAACACCGCCCCCGCCAGGTAGGGGTACACGGCGAAAGCAAGGGTATTCAGGTAATCCATGTTGCTCTCCTCTGGCCGCCGCGCGGGCGGCCGTTAGTACGTTGGGTTCAGGCGGCCTCGCGCACCAGCAGCGCACGCCGTTCACCGACGCGCACCAGCGGTGCCCACGGGCTCGCGCCCTGCTCCAGATTGCCGGCAAGAATGGTGAGCACCTTGCCGATCTGCGACAGGAACATGCGCGCCTCCTCGTCTTCCAGCGTGGCGGCGAACTCGAACATCAGGGGCAGATAATCCGGCAGTTCGCCGTCGATGGTCTCCATGCCCCAGGCCTTGTAGTACTCACCGAGATCGATGAGCGCCGGGCCGCGGTTCTTGTCGTCGCCGAGCAGGTGGTGGGTGAGGTGCAGGCTGTGCTGGGCCTTGAGGTCGAAGGTTTCGACGTACTGGCGTTGCAGCTCCAGGGCATCGACGCCGGCGACATAATCGAGAAAGCCGTCCAGCGCCGCCCGCTCCTCCGCGTCGCTGGCCGCTTCCGCGGCCAGGGCGCGCAGCGCGGCCATGTTGTCGTGCAGATCCTCGCCCGGATAATCGAGCAGATAAGACAGCAGTTTGTAGACTCGCATGGCGTGCCTCCTAGAAGTAGGGCTTGTCGGCCGTTTCCGGCTGCGCCTTGGGCTCGGCGGTTTCCTTGCGGCGCTCGGGGAACAGCGACACCAGGCTGATGCCGGTGGAGCTGTCGTTGCCGAAGGTGAAACCGTTCTGGCCCTGGAAGCCATAGGGATCTTCCATGCGCGTTTCGCCGTGGTTGGTGGGGATGACGAAGCGGTCCGCATAGTCGGCAATGGCCAGCAGCTTGTACATGTCCTTGGCCTGCTCCTCGCTGAGGCCGACAGCGTCCAGCGCCGCCATCTCGGCCTTGCCTTCCACGTGCACCGAGCGCTGGTAGCTGCGCATGGCGATGAGCTTGTTGAGCGCCTCGATCACCGGCTGCTCGTCGCCTGCGGTGAGCAGGTTGGCGAGATAACGCACCGGGGTGCGCATGGCCTCGCGCAGCGGAATGGCGCCGTCCGGCCCGGTGGGCAGGTTGCCCTGATCGATCTGCGACTGCACCGGCGACAACGGCGGCACGTACCAGACCATGGGCAGGGTGCGGAACTCCGGATGCATGGGCAGGGCGATCTTCCACTCCATGGCCATCTTCCAGATGGGCGACTTCTGCGCCGCCTCGATCCAGCTCTCGGGGATGCCTTCCTCGCGCGCGGCGGCGATGACTTCCGGATCGTTGGGATCGAGGAAGATGTTCATCTGCGCCTTGTACATGTCTTTGTCGTTTGGGGTGGCGGCGTACTCGGCGATCTTGTCGGCGTCGTACAGCATCACGCCGTTGTAGCGGATACGGCCGACACAGGACTCGGAGCACAGCGTCGGCATGCCCGACTCCACACGCGGGTAGCAGCCGATGCACTTCTCCGCCTTGCCCGACTCCCAGTTGTAGAAGATCTTCTTGTACGGGCACGCCGACACGCACATGCGCCAGCTGCGGCACTTGTCCTGGTCCACCAGCACGATGCCGTCTTCCTCACGCTTGTACAGCGAGCCCGACGGGCACGCCGCCACGCAGGCCGGGTTGAGGCAGTGGTTGCACATGCGCGGCAGGTAGGTCTGGAAGGTGTTCTTGAACTCACCGTACATCTGCTTCTGCACGCCCTCGAAATTGCTGTCGACGGAGCGTGCCGCGAACTCACCGGCCAGGTGATCTTCCCAGTTGGGACCCCAGGTGATCTTGTCCATGGTCTCGCCGGTGATCTGCGACAGCGGACGGGCGGTGGGCGCCGCCTCGGACAGCTTGGCGCTCTGCAGATGGGCGTAGTTGTAGGTGAACGGCTCGTAGTAGTCGTCGATCTCCGGCATGTCCGGGTTGGCGAAGATGTTGAGCAGCTTGGAGGCGCGGCCGCCGCCCTTCAGCTCCAGCTTGCCGTTTTCAACCTTCCAGCCGCCCTTCCACTTGTCCTGGTTTTCCCACTGCTTGGGGAAACCGATGCCGGGCTTGCTCTCGACGTTGTTCCACCAGGCGTATTCCATGCCCTTGCGGTTGGTCCAGACGTTTTTGCAGGTCACCGAGCAGGTGTGGCAGCCGATGCACTTGTCCAGATTGAACACCAGGGCGAATTGTGCGCGTACTTTCATGTTTGTCTCCCGATCTCTGTATAGGTGCAGCGACGCTTAGCGCGGGCCTACGCCCGGGGGATTGATGTTGGCCTCGCGTTCCGGCGTGAGCGGACGCTCCAGCCAGTCGACGTCGCGGTCCTCGATCTTGTGCAACACCACGTACTCGTCGCGGTTGCTGCCCACCGGCCCCATGTAGTTGAAGGCGTAGGACAGCTGGGCATAGCCGCCGATCATGTGGGTCGGCTTGATCACCGTACGCGTCACGCTGTTGAGTATGCCGCCGCGCTTGCCGGTGGTCGGGCTGCCGGGAACGTTCACGTTCTTCTCCTGGGCGTGGTACATGATGGCCATGCCGCGCGGCACGCGCTGGCTCACTACCGCACGCGCCACCGTGGCGCCGTTGGCGTTGAGGGCTTCGACCCAGTCGTTGTCCTTCAGGCCCACCGACTTGGCGTCGTCCTCGGCGATCCACACGTAGGGGCCGCCGCGGAACAGCGTCAACATGCGCAGGTTGTCCTGGTAGGTGGAGTGGATGCCCCACTTGGAGTGCGGCGTGATCCAGTTCAGCACCAGGTGCGGCTTGCCGGTCACCTTGGCCGGCATGTTGTAGTGCGACTTCATGTCCAATGGCGGCTTGTAGACGCAGAAGCTTTCGCCGAAGTCGCGGATCCACTCATGGTCGAGATAGAAGTGGGCACGTCCGGTCAGGGTACGGAACGGGATGTGCTCGTGGATGTTGGTATAGCCGGCGTTGTAGCTCACCTCATGGGACTCGATGCCGGACCAGGTGGGCGCGGTGATGATCTTGCGCGGCTGCGCCACGATGTCCTTGAAGGTGATGACTTCATCGCGGCGCGAGTCACACAGATGGTTGTGATCGATGCCGGTCTTCTTGCCCATCGCCTTCCACGCCTTGTGCGCCACCTCGCCGCAGGTTTCCGGCGCCATGCGCATCACCGCATCGCAGGCATGGATATCATCTTCCAGCGAGGGCATGCCCTTGCTGATGCCTTCGGCGCGGACGGTGCCGTTGTGGTGCTTGAGGTGCTCGTACTCGTCGTCGGTGTTCCAGTCCACGCCCTTGATGTTGTTGCCCAGTTTCTGCATCAGGGGACCGAGGGCGATGAACTTGTTCCAGGTGTTGTGGTAGTCGCGCTCCACCACCTTGAGCAGGGGCAGGGTCTTGCCAGGCACCGGCTCGCACTCGCCGCGCTTCCAGTCCTTCACCTCGCCCATGGGCTGGGCCAGGGCGAAGGGCGAATCGTGCTGCATGGGCAGCGCGACAACATCCTTGCGCGTACCCAGATGGGTCGCGGCCAGCTCGGAGAAGCGCTTGGCGATGGTCTGGAAGATCTTCCAGTCGGACTTGGATTCCCAGCCCGGCTTCACCGCCTCGGACAACGGGTGGATGAACGGGTGCATGTCCGTGGTGTTGATGTCGTTCTTCTCGTACCAGGTGGCTGTCGGCAGAACGATGTCGGAGTAGGCGCCGGTGGAGTTGAGGCGGAAGTTGATGTCCACCATCAGGTCCAATTTGGCCGTCGGTCCCTGCTCCACCCACTTGATCTCCTGCGAGTCCTTGCCGGCGGTGCCTTCCTGCATGACGCCGTTCTGTGCGCCGAACAGGTGCTTGAGGAAATACTCATGGCCCTTGGAGGAGCAACCGATGAGGTTGCCGCGCCAGACGATGAGGTTGCGCACCCAGTTGTTGGGATTGTCGATGTCCTCGTAGGCGAAGGACAGGTCGCCGCTCTTGAGCTGGTCCACCATATGCTTGGCGATGCCTGCCTCGTCGGTGGCGCCGGCCTTGGTGGCCTCGGCGACGATGTCGAGGGGGTTCTTGTTGAAGTGCGGCGCCGAGGGCAGCCAGCCCAGGCGCTGCGCCACCACGTTGTAATCGGCGCAGGTGTAGCCGCGGTACTTGGCCTTGGCGTTGGGGGCCATCAGCTCGTCGGCCTTGATGGTTTCGTAACGCCACTGGCCGGTGTGGAAGTACCAGTAGGTGGTGCTGGTCATGTGACGCGGCGGACGGTTCCAGTCCAGGGCGAAGGCGATGGGCGCCCAACCGGCCTGCGGCCGCAGCTTCTCCTGGCCGACGTAGTGCGCCCAGCCGCCGCCCGACTGACCGACGCAGCCGCACAGGTGCAGCAGGTTCATGATCGAGCGGTAATTCATGTCGTTGTGGTACCAGTGGTTGATCGCCGCGCCCAGGATCACCATGGACTTGCCACGGGTCTTGGAGGCGTTGTCGGCGAACTCACGGCCGGTACGGATGATGTCGGCGCGCTTGACGCCGGTGATCTTCTCCTGCCACGCCGGGGTGTAGGCCACTGCTTCATCGTCGTAGGAAGTGGCCACGTTGCCGCCGCCGAGGCCGCGGTCGATGCCGTACTGAGCCACCATCAGGTCGAACACCGAGGCGACGTGTACCTGGCGGCCGTCGGCCAGGGTCAGCTTGCGCATGGGCACGTTGCGCGACAGCATGCCGTCCTCGCCTTCGGCGTAGTGCGCGAATGCGACGGAGACCACACCGTCGCCGCCTTCGAGGCAGCTCAGCTCGGCCTTGATGTCGGCCTGGGTGGCCGCGTTCTTCTGCAGCAGGTTCCATTTGCCCTCTTCGCCCCAACGGAAGCCGACGGAGCCGTTGGGCACCACGTAGGCCTTGGACGCCTCGTCATAGACGACGGTCTTCCATTCCGGGTTGTTGGCCTCGCCCATGTTGCCGTTGAAGTCGGAGGCGCGCAGATAGCGGCCCGGGGTGTAGCCGCCGTCGTACTCGTCGAGAATGACCAGCATCGGCAGGTCGGTGTACTTGCGCGCGTATTCGTCGAAATACGGGTCCTGCTTCTGCAGATAGAATTCCTTGATCGCCACGTGGCCCATGGCCATGAAGGCGGCCGCATCGGTGCCCTGCTTGACCTGCATCCACAGGTCGGCAAACTTCACCTGCTCGGCGTAGTCCGGCGACATTGCGACGACCTTGGCGCCCTTGTAGCGCACCTCGCTGTAGAAGTGGGCATCGGGGGTGCGGGTGGTGGGAATGGAGGAACCGCAGACGATGATGTAGGTGGAGTTGTACCAGTCGGCCGATTCCGGCACGTCGGTCTGCTCACCCCACACCTGCGGGCTGGACACCGGCAGGTCGCAGTACCAGTCATAGAAGGAACCGCAGGCGCCGCCGATGAGGGACAGGTAACGCGAGCCGGCGGCGTAGGAGATCATCGACATCGCCGGAATGGGCGAGAAACCGAAGATGCGATCCGGGCCGTATTTCTTGATGGTGTAGACGTTGGCGGCGGCGACGATCTCCGTCACCTCGTCCCAGCTGGTGCGCACGAAACCGCCCAGGCCGCGTACCGCGGTGTACTTCTTGCGCTTCTCGGGATCCTGCTGGATCGCCTCCCATGCCTCCACCGGATCCTTGCCGGACTTGCGCTCGGCGCGGTACAGCTCGACCAGACGACCGCGCACCAGCGGATGACGGATGCGGTGCGGGCTGTACAGATACCAGGAGAAGCTGGCGCCGCGCTGGCAGCCGCGCGGCTCGTGATTGGGCAGATCGGGGCGCGTCTCGGGATAGTCGGTCTGCTGCATCTCATAGGCCACCAGGCCATTCTTTACAAAGATCTTCCAGGAGCAGCCACCGGTGCAGTTTACGCCGTGGGTGGAGCGCACCACCTTGTCGTGACGCCAGCGGTTGCGGTAGGCGTCCTCCCAGTGGCGATCCTCATTGGTTACGATGCCGTGACCGTCGGAAAAATCGGCCTGCACCTTGGTAAAGAATTTCAAGCGGTCCAAAAAATGGCTCATCGCGATTCTCCTAAACGTTCACACGATATTCTGTCGATATGGGGTGAACAGTCCCGTCCCGCGCTCACGTTGGTCAGTCGTAAGGGGAGAGAAGGTGCGGCCCGGGACTGTTCGTAACTCTGTTTTCAGGCAACCGGCCTCAGGGATTCTTGAACTCCGCCTTGGGGCCGAGGTAATACCACCAGTTCAGCACCAGGCAGATGCCGTAGAAGATGGCGAAGCCGTACAGCGCATACTCGGGCGTGGTCGCCTTGATCTGCTCGCCGAACACCTGCGGGATGATGAACGCGCCGTAAGCGGCCACCGCCGAGGTCCAGCCCAGCACCGGGCCGGCCTGCTCCTTGGGGAACACCATGGCGATGGTGCGGAAGGTGGAGCCGTTGCCGATGCCGGTGCCGGCGAACAGCACCAGGAACAGGATGAAGAACGGCACGAAGTAGGTTTCCGGCGTGGCGGAGGCGTAGGCGGCCTTCATGAAGTAGGCGACGCCCAGTGCGCTGCCGACCATGATGACGGTGATGATCTGGGTCACCTTGGCGCCGCCGATCTTGTCGGCGATCCAACCGCCCACCGGGCGGATGAAGGCGCCGATGAAGGGCCCCATCCAGGCATACATCAGCGCCGACGGACCGTTGGGATTGACGGTGGTGTGCGTCATCACGCCGTCCACTTCGATATGGCTGAAGCCGAAGATGATCTTGATCGCCAGGGCGAAGGCGGCGGAATAGCCGATGAAGCTGCCGAAGGTCATGGTGTAGATGACGCTCATCACCCAGGTGTGCTTGTTGCCGAATATCTTGAACTGGCGCTGCAGGTTCGGCTTGATGTCGCCCGGAATCATCTTCATCAGCATGACGGTGGAGAAGAGGATGCCGACGATGACCGGCCACTTGGCCCAGCCCGGCGCGCCCAGCCCGGTGGGCTGCGGCAGGATGATGTAAAGGCCGGCGGCGGCGGTGATGAAGCCGATCAGCAGCATGCCGGCGATCTTGCCCATGGCGCCCACGGGCGAACCGATGTTGGGCGAGACGTCCTCGGTGCGGATGTTGCTCATGCCGAACCAGCCGGCGAAGGCCAGCGGCACCAGGAACAGCAGCCACACGTAACCGGCGTTGTGAATCCAGGTTTCGGAACCGGCCGGGATCTTGCCGATCAACGTGCCCGAGGTGTTGGCCAGGATCATCGGGTCACCGCCGAAGATGGCCGAAGTCATGGCCAGCGGGATGAGGATCTGCATGGTGGTGACGCCGGCATTGCCCAGGCCCGCATTCAGCCCCAGGGCCAGGCCCTGCATCCGCTTCGGGAAGAAGAAGCTGATGTTGGACATGGACGAGGCGAAGTTGCCGCCGCCGAAACCGGACAGGAAGGCCAGCAACTGAAACACGATCAGCGGTGTGTTCTTGTCCTGCAGGGCGATGCCGGTGCCGATGGCCGGAAGCATCAACAGTGCGGTGGTGAAGAAGATGGTGTTGCGGCCGCCGGCGATGCGGATGAAGAAGCTCGACGGTATGCGCAGGGTGGCACCGGTCAGACCGGCGATGGCCGCCAGGGTGAACAGCTCGGCCGGCTTGAACGGAAAGCCGAGGTTGAGCATCTGCACCGTGATGATGCCCCAGTACAGCCACACCGCGAAGCCGCACAGCAGGCTCGGCACCGAAATCCACAGATTGCGGTTGGCTACACGCTTTCCGGTCTTTTCCCAGAACGTCTTGTCTTCAACGTCCCATTCTTTAATGTCAGCGGCCATGTGCCGTCTCCTCTTCGGTAAAACTGCTGTTGATGGAGTGTTCTGTACTTATTCCATGACCTCGGCCGTACGCAGACCCGTTGCCATCGGTTTGCGTTCGGTCCACCACATCCAGATCAGGGACACGCCGGTAACACCGAAAACGAGCATCCAGATGACACTGTTGAAGTGGAAGATGTCGACCAGGACACCGAACATGATTGGCAGCAGGAATCCGCCCATGCCGCCGATGAGACCGACGATGCCCGAGACCACACCGATGTTGTCCGGGTATTCGTCGGAGATGTACTTGAAGACCGAAGCCTTGCCGAAGCCCCAGGCGATGCCCATGACGAACAGCGCGGCGGTGAACAGCCACATGTTGCCGCCGACGGTGAAGGTCAGCGGGTCGCCGGCGATGGTCTTGATGGAAATGGTGGTCGGCGGATAGGCCATGTAGAACAGGCAGATCAGGCTGGTCCACATCACCCACCAGGTGACGGTGTGGGCGCCGAACCGATCCGCCAGCCAGCCGCCGGCGGCGCGGATCACGCCCGAGGGCAACACGAAGATCGCCGCCATCAGTGCCGCGTATTGCAGGCCGAGGCCGTATTCGCTGACGTAATACTTGGTCATCCACAGGGATACGCCGACGTAACCACCGAACACCAGCGAGTAGTACTGGCAGTACTTCCACACCCGCGGGTCCTTCAACGCCTTGATCTGATCGGCGATGGTCACGTGCTTGCCGACCTTGTGGTGGTGCGGCTCACGCGGCATCAGCACCCAGTAGGCGACTACCATCACCAGCATGGCCACGGCATACACCTTGGGCACCATGGTCCAGCCGTAGGCCACCACCAAGGTCGGCGCCACGAATTTGGTCACGGCGGCGCCCGCGTTGCCGGCGCCGAAGATGCCCATGGCGAAACCCTGGTTCTTCTTGGTGAACCAGCGTGCCGTGGCGGCGATACCCACCGAGAAGGAGGAACCGGCCACGCCGACCACGAAGCCGCACACCAGCAGGGACCAGTAGTGGTTGAGTTCGGAAACCAGCCAGATGGGCACGATGGTAAAGGCCATCAGCGCAAAGAAGACGATGCGTCCCCCCACCTTGTCGGTTAGCATCCCGAGCGGCAGGCGCATCAGGGAACCGGTCAGTATTGGCATGGCGACGAGGAGACCGAACTCCGTGTCGTTCAGTCCCAGCTGCTGCTTGAGCGGAACACCGATGACCGAAAACATCGTCCACACCGCGAAACACACGGTGAAGGCAATCGTGTTCAGCGCAACCGCGCGTATCTGCTCCCCTGTGATCTTCTTCGTCATCGCCACACCCCCGCTTCGTTGAGCCTTGTATTCGGCGCCCGGTGTTACCGGTGGAGTCGAGTGTATGCAGTGGCGAGATCGCCGCAAGACGGCCCACGAAGCGTTTCGGCGCCCCGGCTACCTCCAACGGAGTAACAGTGGTAGCAGGCCTATCTCATTGATTGATCGAAGTGTTGCATCGCGCTAATGTGCTGCCGGCGGGCATCGAAATACATCCGCATGATTTTGGTGGTATCACCACTATTTTCAGCCTCGTGCCCCTGTGGCCGGAGCGTGGAACCGGTTAGACTTGAGCCATGAAGCAGGTTTTTGAGAAATCGCTGTTGTTGCGCATGGGGCTCGCGATGGCGACCATCACGGCGCTCGCCTTCATGGGCATGCTCAGCTCCGTAATCATCGCCGAGACTACGCAGGGTGCCGCCGCCGCCATCAACCAGGCCGGTTCGCTGCGCATGCAGTCCTACCGCATCGCTTCCAGCCTGGCGCGGCGCCAGAACCTCGACAACATCGAAGCCACCCGCATCACCACCAGCCTGATGGATGAGTTCGAGGAGCGCATACTCAGCCCGCGCCTCACCAGCATGATCCCGCGCAGCGGCAGCAAGGAATCGCGCCAGGTCTACGATCACATCTACATGCACTGGAAGCGCAGCATCCGCCCGGTGCTGTTCGCCTACATCAATACCGTCGCCAACGATCAGTCGGCAATTCAGGGACTGGACAGCCACTATGCGGTGCAACTCGAAACGGCGCACCTGGCGCTCAAGCAGCGCTACCTCAACATCGTCGACTCCTTTGTGGCCGACATCGATCATCTGGTGCACCTGCTGGAGATTGAGGCCGAATCCAATATCCAGCTGCTGCGCCTGATCCAGGTATCGTCGCTGTTTCTCACCGTCGGCGTGGTGTTCGTGACCATGTACCTGATGCACACCGACGTGGTGGTGCCGCTGCGCAATCTGCTGGCCTGCGCCGAGGCGGCCCGGGGCGGCGACTTCTCGGTGCGCACGCACCCTGTCAACGACGACGAGCTGGGCAACCTGAGCCACGCCTTCAACGTAATGGCGGAAGATCTGTCCAAGATGTATGCCGATCTGGAGGCGCGGGTGCAGCAGAAGACCGCCGACCTGGCGCGCAGCAACCGTTCGCTGGAACTTCTTTACAACACCACCCGTTGGCTCAACGAGGCACCGCTGGTGGACGCCACCTATACCCAGCTGCTGGGCAAGATGGAAAACATCATCGGCGTCGGCCCCGGTACCATCTGTCTCGCGGGCTACAACAAGAATCACGCCATCAAGCTGGCCAGCACCCGCACGCCGCCGCCCGGCGACGCCGACCTGTGCCATCCGGCCAACTGCAATGCCTGCTTCGACGACGGACGCACCCATGTCGTGGAAATCGCGCGCGGCGTGCAGCCGGCGCTGCGGGTCATATCGATCCCCATCACCGATCAGGAACAGCAGTACGGCGTACTGCTGATGGAGATTCCTAACGGCGCCGAGTTGCAGGAGTGGCAGACCCGCCTGCTCGAGGCGGTGGCCGATCACATCGGCATCGCCATCAACATCGCCCAGCGCACCACGCAAAGCCGGCGCCTGGCCCTGCTGGAGGAGCGCAGCGTCATCGCCCGCGAACTGCACGACTCCCTGGCCCAGTCCCTTTCCTATATGAAGATACAGGTCAGCCGGCTGGCGGCGGCGCTGCCCCGCACCGAAGACGAGGCACAGGCCCACGACATCCTGCAGGAACTGCGCGACGGCATTAACAGCGCGTACCGCGAGCTGCGCGAGCTGCTGACCACCTTCCGCCTCAAGATGGACGGCCGCGGTCTCAGTTCGGCGCTGGAGGAGACGGTGCGCGAACTGCGTGAACGCAGCGCGCTGACCGTTGCCCTGGTCAACCGGCTGCACTCGACCCAACTCACGCCCAACGAGGAAATTCACGTATTGCAGGTGGTGCGCGAAGCCCTGTCCAACGTGGTGCGCCACGCCCAGGCCAACAAGGCTTACGTCACCCTGGACTACGAAGCCAACGGCGACGTGGTGGTCACCGTCGAAGACGACGGCATCGGCATCCCCGACGAGGCGGAACGCCGCCACCACTACGGCCTCGCCATCATGAACGAACGCACCCACAGCCTGGGCGGCAACATTTCCGTCACCCGCCGCCCGGAAGGCGGCACCTGCGTCAAAACCGTATTCACCCCCATACACCGCACCATGCCGCAGTCCATTGCGCAGAACGGAGGAAGCTCCCTATGAAAGACAACACCAACACCCTGCTGGTGATCGACGATCATCCGCTGTTCCGCAAGGGCGTGGCCGACCTCATCGCCATGGATGCGACCCTGAGCCTGATCGGCGAGGCGGCCTCCGGCGAAGAGGGCTTTGCCAAGGCCAGGGAACTGCAGCCGGACCTGATCCTGCTCGATCTCAACATGAAGGGCATGGACGGCATCGAGACCCTCAAGGCCCTCAAGGAAGCCGACCTCGACTCCCGCGTCATCATGCTCACCGTGTCCGACAACGAGGAAAACGTGGTGGCGGCCCTGCGCGCCGGCGCCGACGGCTACCTGCTCAAGGACATGGAGCCGGAACAGATTCTCGAACGCCTGGGCCAGGCCGCCGCCGGCCGCCTGGTGATCAGCGACAACCTTACCGAACTGCTGGCCCGCGCCCTGTGCGAGGAACCCCATCCCCGCGACGAGGATGCCGCCGGGCTCACCGATAGGGAGCGGCAGATCCTGGAGCTGGTCGCCCAGGGCCTCAGCAACAAGCACATCGCGCGCGAACTCAACATCACCGAAGGCACGGTCAAGGTGCACGTCAAACACCTGCTGAAAAAACTCAACCTGCGCTCGCGGGTCGAGGCGGCGGTGTGGGCGGTGACCGGCAGGGGGCGCTAGCGGCCGGAAGGATGCGGGGCAAAGGGCGAATAAAACCATTAACTTAATATGTTTTTTCCCTTGTTCCTTTTTCCTACCTCTTCCTGTATAGTCCGCGCCAGCCTCGATATGGATGAGGCCCGTCTCTGACCTTCCCCCTGGCACTAAGCGCAGGTTCTTCCGGTTGGCGACGTTTGGGCAGGCTGTTTGGCTGCCCCTAACCCTGGAACCTGGCGTGTACGCTGCCACAGCGGTAACACTCCCCTAGGAAACTTAACGGTCGATTCTTCGCGAATCGGGCCGCGGCTTCCTTAATCCATTGGTTCACCATGCAAAATTTCGCCTGTGGCAGGCGGAAGAGGATACTATTTTGTCATTTTCGTCCCTGAATCTTGATGCTTCCCTGCTGCAAGCCGTCCAGGCCTGCGGCTTCACCGAACCCACCGAAATCCAGCGCCAGGCGATCCCCGTCGCCCTGGCCGGCCGCGACCTGATGGCCTCGGCCCAGACCGGCACCGGCAAGACGGCGGCCTTCGTGCTACCCGCCCTGCAGCGCCTGCTGGAACCCTCCAAGGTCCATGGCCGCGGCCCCCGCGTGCTGGTCCTGACCCCGACCCGCGAGCTGGCCCAGCAGGTCACCGGCGCCATCAACGACTTTGGTCGCCAGCAGCGCGTGCGCGCCGGCTCCATCGTCGGCGGCGAACCCTACGGCCCGCAGCTCAAGCTGCTGGAGCGTCCGGTGGACTTCCTCATCGCCACCCCCGGCCGCCTCATCGACCACATGAACCGTGGCCGTATCGACTTCAGCCGCCTGGAACTGCTGGTGCTGGACGAGGCCGACCGCATGCTGGACATGGGCTTCATCGACGACGTCGACCAGATCGCCGCCGCCGCCCCGGCCGACCGCCAGACCCTGCTGTTCTCCGCCACCCTGGAAGGCAACATCCAGCGTGTCGCCCAGCGCCTGCTGCGTGATCCGGCCTCGGTCCAGGTTGCCGGCGTCAAGGTCAAGCACGAGTCCATCGAACAGCGCATCCACCTGGCCGATGACTTCAAGCACAAGCGCGCCCTGCTCAAGCACCTGCTGAACGACGCCGAGCTGTCGCAGTGCGTGGTGTTCACCGCCACCAAGCGCGGCGCCGACGAGTTGGCCATGCAGCTGGAAGACGAAGGCCACTCCAGCGCCGCCCTGCACGGCGACATGCACCAGAAGCAGCGCCAGCGCACCATCGAGCGCATGAAGCGCGGCCACGTCCGCGTCCTCGTCGCCACCGATGTTGCCGCCCGCGGCCTCGACATCAAGGGCCTGTCCCACGTGATCAACTTCGACCTGCCGATGCAGGCCGAGGATTACGTGCACCGCATCGGCCGCACCGGCCGCGGCGGCGCTTCCGGCGTCGCGGTGTCCATCGTCGGTCCGCAGGAACGCTTCCTGCTCGGCCGCATCGAGAAGCTCACCGGCCAGGCGCTGGAGCGTCACGTGATCCCCGGCCTGGAGCCGACCCGTGCCGAAACCCGTTCGCGTCCGGAAGGCGGCTTCAAGAAGGACGGCCGTCGTCCCAACGGCGCGCCGCGTCACGGCAAGCCCGGCGGCAACAGCCGCTTCGGTGACAAGCACAAGTGGGACCAAAACAAGAAGAAGAGCCCGCAGCAGCGTCACAACGGTACGCGCCACGCCTAAGCCGTCCGCGTAGCGCAAGCAAAAAAGGGCCGACGCAAGTCGGCCCTTTTTTTTTATTGCGAAGGACTGCACTGCCGCCCGCGCCCCGCAGCGGCACTGTTCCCCGGGGGGCTAACTCACGCTCAACGCAACCACATGCAGCAGCGGCGCGCCGCCCGGCTCGTTCACCGTCACCGCCAGCCCGCGCAAGCTGCGCCCGGCCACCTCGAAACCGAACTCGGCGCCGGCGCCGGCGGCAGCCAGCGCGGCACCGTCCAGCAGGGCAGCGAAGTCGTGCACGCCGACGGGGACATCGCTAAGACCGAGCAGCGCGGCGGCGGCAGGCGTAAGTCCGCGGATCTTCCATTGCGGATCGGTCAGCACCACCGCGCCCGGCAGTTGCGCCAGCAGCGCACCGTTGCCGGTCCCGGCCATCTCCAGACTGGCGCGCAGCCGCGCCAGCAGTTCCTTTTTGTTGAACGGCTTGGTGATGAAATCGGTGGCGCCGGCCTCTATGCCGCGGATGCGCTCCTCGGCCATGGACAGCGCGGTCACCATGATGACCGGCAGGGTGGCGAACTCGGGGTCGCGGCGCACCGCCTGGCACACTTCGTAGCCGGTCATGCCCGGCATGCGCACGTCGAGCACCATGGCATCAGGACGATCGCGGTGCAGAATTTCCAGCGCCTGCGGTCCGCTGCCCGCCTCCAGCACGCGATAGCCTGCGTCGTTGAGGATCAGCCGCAACAGCTTGACGTTGGCCGGCGCATCGTCCACCACCAGTATGCTGGCGCCGGCGGCACGCTCGTTCATGTTCCCGCTCCGCGCCCTTCGCGCAGGTAACGTTCCACCACCTCGGGCAGGGTACGCGTGTCGATGGGCTTGGGCAGGTAGCCGTCGAAGCCGGCGGCGAGTATGCGTCCTTCGTCCCCCTTCATTGCCTGCGCGGTAATCGCCACCGCGGGCACGTCGTCGAAGCGGTGATCGGCCCGCAGTTCGCGCACCACGTCGAAACCGGTGCCGTCACCGAGACGGATATCCAGCAACAGCAGATCCGGCTTGGCGTCGTGCAGCGCGGCCAGCGCCGCCTTCACGCTCTCCGCCTCCCTCACCCGATAGTGGCGCCCGGCGAGTACCACCCGCATCAACTTGCGGTTCACTTCGTCGTCTTCCACCACCAGGATGGTCTTGCCGTCAATCTGCTCCATGAGTCACTCCTCCGGCCGCTCGGACAGCAGCAGGGTGATGGCGCCCAGCAGCGGCCGTTCGATGTCGTGATCGCGAATCAGGATGAAGTGCACCGAGCCTTCGTCGCTTTGGCCGGGCGGCATACGCACGGTGAGGGCGATAACGGGGATGCGCGCCGTATCCGCATCCGCCTTGAGGGCACTGACCAGCGCAGCGGTGTCGATGCCGCCGGTCAACAGATCCACCACCACCACATCGGGATGCAGGCGCCGCGCCAGGCAGGCGGCATCCTCACTGCCCAGGGCCTCGATCACGTCGTAGTTGTGCTCAGCCATGCTCAGAGACAGCGCACGCAATTCGGCCGGGTTGGTGTGCACCAGCAGGATGCGCCGCGGCGGGAAAGATTCGCGCGCCAGGGCGCAACGCAGCGCATGCAGCAGCGCGGCGCGGTCGATGGGCTTGACCAGGAACTCGGCGGCACCGAGGCGGAAGCCCAGCGGCTGGCGATCCAGTACCGAGATGATCACCACCGGAATGTCGCGCGTCTGCGGCGACGCCTTCAGGCGCTCCAGCACCTCCCAGCCGTCCTGATCGGGCAGCATCAGGTCCAGGGTGATGGCGACGGGACGCTGCTCCAGCGCCAGGCGCAGCGCCTCTGCGCCACCGCCGGCTACCGCCACGCGGTACCCGGCGCGACTCAGGTGCAACGACAGCAGCTTGGCGGCCTGGGGGTTGTCCTCCACCACCAGTACTGTGCGTCCGGCATCGCGGGGATCGGCTTTGTGCAGCTCAGTCATGTCCCTCGCCCTCCGCAGGTTTGTGCAGCGGCAGCCACACATGGAAGGTGCTGCCCTCGCCGTACACGCTCTCCGCCCAGATGCGTCCGCCATGGGCTCCGGCCAGGCGTTGCGACAGCGCCAGTCCCAGACCGGTGCCCTCGTGGCGCCGGGTATGGGACGCATCCACCTGGCTGAACTCGACAAAGATGCGCTCCATGTCCTCGGCGCGGATGCCGATGCCGGTATCGGCCACGGCCAGGTGCAGGCCGCCGTCCTCCAGCGCGGCGCTGAGGGTGATGGTGCCGTGGTCGGTAAACTTCACCGCATTGGACAGCAGGTTGAAGACGATTTGCTTGAAGCGTATTTGATCGGCGCTGATGGCGCCCAGCTCGGGCGGCAGCTGCGCCTCGATGACCAGGCCCTTCTTGTCCGCGGCCGGGCGCATGGTGGTGAGGGCCTCCCGCACCACCTGGGCGATGGGAAAGGTTTCGTAAAACAGCTCCAGCCGCCCGGACTCGACCTTGGCCAGATCCAGCACGTCGTTGATCAGGCGCAGCAGCAGCTGCCCGGCATTATGGATGTCGCCCAGGTATTCGCTCTGGTCGGCATTGAGCGGACCGGCCATCTGATCCTGCAGCACCTCGGTGAAGCCGATGATGGCATTGAGCGGTGTGCGGAATTCGTGCGACATATTGGCCAGGAACTGGCTCTTGGCGGCACTGGCAGCCTCGATCTGCAGGTTGAGGTCGCGCAGCGTTTCCATTGTTTCCTCGTAGTGCACGTAGTAGCTCTGGATGCCCAGCTGCATGTCCAGGTTCATGATCTTGTCCAGCGCCAGAATGTGTTCCATCACCGCCTGAGCATCATCGCGCCAGCGCTCGAGAATCATGGGATAGAGTATGCGGTGATAGAGCTGGAATGCGCCGATGAACCAGTGCGGCTCGACGCGGATCGCGTTGTGTATCCAGCCGATGCGCCAGCGCTTGTCGAAATACTCCGCATCATAGGGACCGCGCACGGACTCCATCAGGTAATGGGCCTGTGCCTGCTTCAGGCGCTGCACCATGGCCTCGTCGCGGAACACCCGGCGCGTCCCTTCGAAGCCGAGCAGGTGCTGGTAGAACCGTTCGGTGATGTCGTGCAGGTTGTCATGGAACAGCTCCTGCAATTCGCGCAGCAGCGTCGCATCGCGTTCATCGAAGGCGAGGTAGGCCAGCCGCAAGTGGCGCGCCGCCTGGTCGAATACCGGTGGAATCACCCTGCCGTAATCCTGCGCCATGATCTCACCTCCCGGCCGCCACCCGTTGCTTGTCCGCCAGGGCCGCCGCCTTGTCGACATAATCGAGCACCGCGGCCACCATCACGCCATGGCTCCAGGTCAGCGGCGATACCGACACGAACTCGCCGCTGTCCGGATGTATCTGTTCCGGCAACACACCGGAAGGCAATGCCCGCTCGACAGCCCACTGCAACAGCGGCAACGCCTGCGCCAGCTCGGCACGGGTGCGCGCCGCCGCGATACGGTATTGCGCCAACCACAGCGTACACACCGGCCAGGGATTGCCGGGAACACCGGCACGGTGCACCGCGCGCTGGTAGGCATCCCCCTCGTAGCGCGCCAGGCCGCCTGTGCCTTCGCGCAGCCACAGGCGCTCCTCCACCGCAAGCGCGGTGCTTGCGATACGCTCGTCATGGGGGTCGTAGGCAGCGAACTGCACCAGCGCCAGCAGGCTGGCATCCACCGTGGTGTCGAGCTGCGGAATGCCGTTGTCGAAGACGATGCCGCGTGCATAGCGTCGCTCCTGCGGCGTATACAGGTGACGATCGATGGCGCCGCGCACCTCGGCTGCACCGGTTCGATAGGCGGCGGCGCGCGCTGCATCCTGGAACAAGTCGGCCAGCCTGGCCGCTGCGTTCAGCCCGCCGATCACCGTGGCGGCGGTATAGGTGAACATGCCGCGCCGCTCTTCCCACAAATCCCAGGACGGCAGGGGCAGCCCGGTCTTGTCATCGCGAAAGCTGAGCAGAAAGTCCGCGGCCTGCTCGACGAACGGACTGTAGAACGGCTGCAACGCCTCGATGTCGCGATGCACCTCGTAGTGTTCCCACAACGCCCACACCACCAGCGCCGTTTCGTCCTCCTGTATCGGAAACACCATATCGCCGTCTTCCAGCCAGGGCTGCCAGGAACTGCCCACCGAGCCGTCGGGATTGTATTTGTGCATGAGAAAACCGCTGTCGGCGAGGATGCTGGCGGAGTAGTTGAACTTGACCGCCTTCTGCGTGCAGAACTCCAGAAAACGCCGCGCCATGCGGCCGTAGCCGGCGCGGTCCAGTGCCTGGGCCACCACGGCGCCATCGCGCGGCCACATATAGCTGTAGGTGTCCTGGTTGAACTGGCGGATGTCGGTGTCGTTGGCGGCGATCACCGCGCCGCCCCGGTCGATCTGCGTACGCAGGATCAGCAGGCTGCGCCGATACTGCTCGACCAGCGGCGGCGGCAGGTCGTGGAATTCACGATCGGCGGCGCCGATCCAATGACGCCAGTAATCGATGTTGCGCTCGATGAGACGGTCCGGTCCCAGCTGGGTGACGAAGTTGTGCAGGTCCTCCACCTGGCTGTAGTTCTCGCCCACGGTCAGCCAGTAATGGCCGACGGCCCGGCCGCCTGGCGGCAGCTCCAGGGTAAAGCCGATCACCGAATCCACCGATCCCTGGGAGATGGCATTGCCGCCCAGCACGCCGTTTTCGGCATCGCGCCAGGTGCCTTCCAGGCCGTGATGGCGTTTGTTGCCGGTGGCGAATTGCATGACGCCGAGGGCGGCGTCGGTGTTGCAGCTCATCAGGAAATAGCGCGGTCCCTTGTAATGCACCAGACAGGTATTCTTGGGATCGAAAAACACGGTATCGCCAATCTCGTTTTCCAGCACATTGAGGTCGGTGTGGAAAAACAGCCGCGGCGCCAGCGGCCGCCCGGACAGATTGGTGACCTCGACGCGGCGCACCAGGATGTTGCGCTCATAATCGACGGCATCGTTGAAAAACAGGCTCAGCGGCAGGCTGGCGTGGCGTGCGGTCACCGCCGTGACCAGGGTGTCCGCCACATAGTTGCGCTGCAACTCCCATTGCGCGCGCGTCAGCCAGGAAAACTCGCCGTCCAGCCACACGCCGCAGCGCCACGGGTATCCCAGGGCGTGGTTCTCCTTGCCTACGCGCGGGTAGTAGAAATCCCTAATCTGGTAGTCCAGATCGAAGGCGGCGAGCACGGTGCCGTTGCCGATGGGAAGGTCTCGGGGCATCGGACGCGACTCATCGTTGGGAGAGAATTTAAGGCTAGACCTGCGGCGCGCACCGCGCCACCGCGCAATGAACACAACAGGGAGAGGGGATTGGTTCGCTGCCGCAGCAGCGAGAGACTCAACGCGCGGCTGTTCTATCCCGGGCGGCGAAGATTGCTGACTGGGCGAGTGACCCGGGCGGCGCGACGAAATTGCCCTGCACCGATTCAATCCCGAGCTTGCCCAGCAAGGCCAGGGTCTGTTGATCCGGCGCAAACTTGGCGACGGTGCGTATGCCGCGGGCGGCGGCCGTTTCGGCGATGGCGCGGATCGCTATCTGATCCAGCTGGTCGTCCTTCAGCGCGGCCATCATCTGGCCGTCGATCTTGATGCACGAGGCATCACAACGCTTGAGGTAACCGAGCGACGCGAAGCCGGCGCCGAAATCGTCGATGACCACCGCCACGCCGAAGGCGGCCAATGCCTCCAGTTGATCGCGTACCCGTTCGAAATGCCGGTTGAGCACCTGCTCCGCCACCTCGAACATCAGCCGCTGCGGCGCTACACCGAACTGCTCCAGCAAATGCCTCACAAAGGGCGCGAGGCTGTCGTCCTCCAAGGTCTGCTGCGACAGGTTGATGGAGAACACCGCATTTCCGCTTTTTGCGTCGGCCATCACGGCCACCGCCTTGCGGATCACCTGGCGATCGATTTCGCCCATCATGCCGTAACGTTCGGCGTCGGCCAGGAAGGCACCCGGGGCGATGGTGCCGCCTTCACCGTCGGGCAGGCGCACCAGCACCTCCTGGCTGACGACACTGCCGCTGGCCAGGTCGAGCACCGGCTGGAAGTTGAGGATCAGGCAGTCTGCATCGAGACAGTCCTGCAGGCGCTTGCGCCAGCCCGGTTCCTCGCCGAGTACCACCGCGTCGCGGTCGTAGACCTGGAAACGGTTGCGGCCGCGCCGCTTGGCCTCGCTCGCCGCAGCGTCGGCACGCAGCAGGATTTCGTGGGCGGTGCGCACCGGATCGTCGATCAGCGCCACGCCGATGCTGAAGTAGATACGCAGGCTTTCGCCCGCCTCGTGGAACTGAAAGCCCTGCATCAGGTTGATCAGCGAGGCTGCGATTTCGGTGGCGCCGTGCCGATTGACGCCGCGCACCAGCACAGTGAATTCGTCGCCGCCGAAACGGGCGATCAGATCGCACTCGCGCATGCGTCCGCGCAGCAGCTCCGCCACCTGCACCAGCAGCCGGTCACCGGCGGCATGGCCATAGCTGTCGTTGATCAGCTTGAAGCGATCCAGATCGATGAACAGCAGCGCGCTGCTGCCGCCCTGGCGCGCAATGATGGCCAACTCGCTTTGCAGCGCGGCATCGAAGAAGCCGCGGTTGGCGAGGCCGGTGAGCGGATCCTGGCTCGCCATGCGGCGCAGGGTTTCGTCGCGCTCGCGCAGCGCGCTGATGGTGGTATTCAGGGCGCGGCCGATTTGCTCGATTTCACGATCGCCGCCGCTCTCCACCTTCACGTCGGTCTCGCCGTTGGCCAGGCGCGCCAACGGCGCCTCCAGGCTGGTGAGCGGGCGCAGCGCCCAGCGGATCACCACCCGCCCCATCAGCATAAACAGCACCAGCAACAGGGCGATGGCGCCGCTGGCGAGCAGGGCGTTGTTGGCGAAATCCGCGTTGAAGCGGCCGTAGTCCAGCCGCATGGTGATGAAGCCTATGGTCTGCACCAGCTCCGGCGCGGCCTCACCGAGGCTGAAATCGAGCAGGCCGTCGCTGCGCATGGATTTGATCCAGATGGGCGCGCTGACACGGAAGGTGGCGGCATCGCCGTCCTTGACGAAGGCGATGGGCTTCTCGCTGCCGTCGGCGCGCAGCCGCGCCATCTCCGCCTCGCTCAGCCAGGGGATGCCGGTAATCTCCGCGCCCTCGCGCCAATACTGATAGACCAGCTCGTGGCCGGCGGCGTCGAAATAATGCACGCTGAGAATTTCGGGAATGTTGCCCAGATACTCGAGGTGCACCTGCACCGCCGAGCGATCCTCCGACGCGTACAGCGGCGTACCCAGCTCGTCGGCCTTGGCCAGCCAGCCGGCAGCCTGGCGTTGCAGGCTTTGTTCGATGATGTGCGCCGTGCCCCACCATAGCCCCACGGTCACCATCAGGTAGACCGTTATTGCCCAGCCCACCTGCAACAACAGGATGCGGCTGGCCAGGCTGCGCGGCGGGCGGCTGAAGGCGCGCCCCTGCACCAAGCGCTCGGCCAGCGCGGCTGCGCGGCCGCGGACGCCGGCGGCCGCGGCACGCAGCCGTTCCGCAGCGGAACGCAGACGGTCACTGAGGCTATTCCGAGACATTGATGCGCAGGGACTCCGGCACGGGAAGATTGAAGCGCTGGGCGATCACCGGATTGATGCGCACCACGGCTTCTTGCAGAAAGACTAGTCCAGGCGCACCCGCGGCGCCCGGCGCATCGGCTTCAGCCAGACGCGCCGCCACCTTGACGGCAATCTCGTCGGGGCTGCTGGTCACGCTGAACAATCCGCCGATGCGCAGCAGCTGCTCGCTGAACACCGCCACCTGCATGCCGTTGCGCAGGCTGAAGGACATCGCATCCTGGATGGCGTTGCGGCTCAGGATGCGGTTGTCGGGCAACAGCCAGAGGCCGTCGACCTGCGTCCCCAGCCGTTTGTATTGATAGAGAAATTCCTTGTCGGAACTCACGCTGCGGTGCACCAGGGTAACGCCGTGGCGCTCCGCCTCGGCGATCGCCGGCTGCAGCGTGTCCTCCAGGCCGGCACCGGTGAACACCACCACCCGGCGCACTGCCGGCGCCAGCTTTTTCCAGACGGTGAAGGTTTCGCGATAGGACGGCAGCAGCGCCACGCCGTGGGAGTGGCGCGACACCAGGCCGTGCTCCATGTGATTGAACACCTGGCAGAACACCACGCTGCGGCCTTCCTGCGCCAACGGCTTGGCCAGCAGCGCCGCCTCCAGGCCGATGGCGACGATCTGGTCCGGTGCACTGCGCTCCAGTTCCGCCCGCGTCCCGGCGCCGAGCAGGTAGCGCGTGGCGCGCTGGCCGAGGTGTTTTTGCAGGCGTTCGGCGACATCGTTGTAGGCGGGGATATCCATGCTCACGACGATGGCCACGCGCGGCAGGGTGACGGGGGCCGGGGTGGATACGGGAGGCTGGGGCTGATGCCGGGGCGGCGGCGCCGGTTCCGGTGCGGGCGCAGGCGGCGGCGGCGGCTGCACGGCACAACCGGCCGCCGCAAACAGCAGCACTGCACTCCCCCACCATTTCCAGCCGTAAATCATGATCATCCCTGGGTACCCGGTCGCCGCCGATCATGCGACTGACGCGTATTCCACTATACCTCCCCCCTGTGACACAGCGCCATCTTAACGCCTGGGGCGGCGGCACATAACAATACGAAAAGTGCGGAAAAGCAAGCTACCGTGCGATGCATCTGTCGCCAAACCCAACACGCACAGGTCCCGCGGGCGCCGCCCCCGACGGACATGGCCCGCCCTATGGTTCGGATACACCTGTTCAGGCCGCAGGGGCCTCGGCCTGGGATTCGTCCACGCGCGGATCCATTTCCAGCACCACACGCGAGGTTTCACCGGTCATGGGCTTGAACGGTTCGGCGGGAATAATGGGCAGGCGGGCGCGCATGCGGGACACCGCATACACCCCGAGCAGGGCGAGCACCGCCGCGAAATACAGCAGCAGGCTGCCGGCGCCCAGCCACTCCATCAGCACGCCGGCCAGCGCCGGGCCGATCACCGCGCCGATGCCGTGCAGCAACAGCAGGCTGCGGGTCGCCTCCAGGGCCTGCTCCCTGTCCAAATGGTCGTTGGTGTGCGCCACGCTGAGGGAGTACACGGTAAAGGCGAAGCCGCCGTAGATGAAGGCGCTGATGTAGAGCACGTCGGGAATGGCGAGGATGAAACCGTAGGTGGCCAGGGCCGCCACCACCGCCCCCAGGCAGACCACCGCCAACACCCGGCGCCGATCGCTGTTGTCGGACAGGCGGCCGATGGGCCATTGCAGCAGGGCACCGCCGAGAATGGCGGCGCTCATGAACAGGGCCACACCCGCCGGCGGCAGGCCGATGCGGTGGGCGAACAGCGGCCCCATGCCCCAGAACGCACCGGTGGCCAGGCCGGCGAACAGGGCGCCGACGGCGCCCAGCGGCGCCACCGCGAACAGCATGCGCAGGGACAGGCGCGGCACCTCCATCGGCACCGGCTGGCCGATGCGGGTCAGGGCCACCGGTACCAGGCCGAGGGAAAGAAAGATCGCCGCCAGGGCAAAGGGCATCATGCTGGTGATTTCGCCCACCAGGATCAGGTACTGGCCGACCGCCATGGCCACCAGGGTGGTGGCCATATAGACAGCAAATACCTGGCCGCGCCGCTCGTTGGGTGTGATGGCGTTGAGCCAGCTCTCCACCACCATGTACAGGCCCATCATGCAGGCACCGTTCACTACCCGCAGCACGAACCAGGCAAGCGGATGCACTACCAGTGCATGGGACAGGGCCACCGCGGTGACGATGGCCGCCATGGCGGCGTAGGCGCGGATGTGGCCGACACGGTGGATCAACGGCGGGCAGAGGTAATTGCCGACGATGAAGCCGAGGAAATACGCCGCCATCACCACGCCGGTCACCGGCGGACCGAAATTCTCGATGCCGGCACGCACGCCGAGCAGGGTGCCCAGCGCCCCCATGCCCACCAGCAGGGAGGCGATGCCGAGCAGCAGGGAGAACAGCGAGACAATGACCTTGAGCATGGATGGTTCCAGGCGGGGGCGACGTTACAAGCATATACCCTGCGCCGGCAGGACGGTGAAAGTCACAGCCAGTCAACAGCCTTCAACGCAAAGAGCGCAAAGAACTTTTTCTCTATTTTCCTGACGAGCCTAAACAGATGGCAATAAACCTTTGCGCTCTTTGCGGCCTTTGCGTTTAAAAGATCTACTCCGCCGGCGGATAGGCGCCGTCGGCGTCGTGCACCTCGCGCCCGGTGACGGGAGGATTGAAGGCGCAGATCAGGCGCATGTCCCTGAACGCGCGCAGCTTGTGGCGCTCATGGCCGTTGAGGGCATACAGGGTACCGTCGCGGATCGGATGGGTGATGCCCGTTTCCAGATCCTCGATCTCGCCCTCGCCGCCGACGCAATAGACGGCTTCGAGATGGTGCTTGTACCAGATGGGGGTCTCGGTGCCTGCAAAGATGATGGTCTCGTGAAAGGAGAAACCCATGCCGTCGTCTTTGAGCAGGAAGCGGCGGCTGACCCAGTTGCCGTTTTCGGCGCGCACGTCGCGCTCGCTGCCTAGCAGCTCGTCCAGCGTCCGCACGATCATTATGCCATCCCCCGGCGCCGTTCCTCACCTCGTGCCTGCAAGGTGGCGATGGCCTGATCAATGATCGCCATGCCCTCGCGCAGCGTCTCCTCGTCGATGGTCAGCGAGGGCAGGAATTTGAGCACGTGATCCTCCGAGCCGGCCAGTTCGATCACCAGGTTGTTGGCGAAGGCCTCGCGTGAGATGGCGGCGGGAAAGCCGGCGTTGGCGCCGAAATCCAGGCCCCACACCATGCCGATGCCGCGCTGCTTGATGTCGAGGTCGGGATACTTGTCGACGATGCCTTGCAGCAGCTCTTCCATGATGCGGCCCTTGTAGGCCACGCCTTCGGCAAAATCGCCGTTGTCCCAGTAGGACAGCGCCTCGGCCGCGGCGACGAAGGCCAGGTTGTTGCCGCGGAAGGTGCCGGTGTGTTCGCCCGGCTTCCACTGGTCCAGCTCGGGCCGCATCAGCACCAGGGCCATGGGCAGGCCGCCGCCGATGGACTTGGACAGGGTCACCATGTCCGGCTTGATGCCCGCGCGCTCGAAGCTGAAGAAAGAACCGGTACGGCCGTTGCCCATCTGGATATCGTCGATGATGAGCAGGATGTCGAATTCGCGGCACAGCGCCTCCAGCTGTTGCAGCCATTCAATACTGGCTACGTTGATGCCGCCCTCGCCCTGCACCGTCTCGACGATGATTGCCGCCGGCAGGTCGACGCCGCTGGATTTGTCGGAGATGAAGCGGCGCAGATACTCGATGGTATTGACGCCGGGGCCGAAGTAGCCGTCATAGGGCATGCTGTCGGCGTTGGCGCGTGCACCGTAATGCTCGTCGCGGTAGAAATCGTTGCCGGTCACCGCCAGCGCGCCCATGGTCAGGCCGTGATAGCCGTTGGTGAAAGCTATGATGTTGGAGCGGCGCTTCACCATGCGCGCCAGCTTGAGTGCCGTCTCCACCGCATTGGTGCCGGTGGGGCCGGTGAACTGTACCTTGTAGTCAAGATTGCGCGGCTTGAGGATGGTGTCGTGGAATTTCTGCAGGAAATTCTTCTTTGCCACCGTCGCCTTGTCCAGGCCGTGAACGATGCCGTTGCGGCTGAGGTAGTCGATCATCGCCTGGTTGATGCGCGGATTGTTGTGGCCGTAGTTGAGCGTGCCGGCGCCGGCGAAGAAATCGATGTAGCGGTTGCCGTGTTCGTCATACAGCAGGGCGCCTTCCGCCTTGTCGAATACGGCCGGAAAGGCGCGGACATAGCTGCGGACTTCAGATTCCAGTTGTTCGATGATACGCATGGGATATCCTCCTGCGGGATTCAAAAATAAAGACTCAAGATTCAAGCTCGGTAGGGCTGGGGCTTGGTGTGAACGGCCCGATGCGGAGCAGTATTTCCTCTTCATGGCTCTCGGCGCCGAAATGCGCCCGGCTGAGAAACACCTCCTCCTGCCATGCCGCCTGCCGCTGCGCGGCGAAACGCTCGAACACCCGGCGCGAGGCCAGGTTGGAGGGGGATACGGTGGTCTCGACGAATTGCACTTCGGCGCAGGACGGGCGCGCCAGCAACTCCTCCAGCATGCGTCCAGCCAGCCCCTGGCCACGCGCCCTGGCGTCCACCGCCACCTGCCAGACGAACAGGGTGTGCGGTGCGCCGGGCAGGCGATAGGCGGAAAGAAAACCCACGGTGTCTTCGCCCCGCCGCGCCACCACGCAGGTGTCGGCGTGATGGCTGCAAAGCAGGAAGTAGCTGTAGCTGGAATTGAGGTCGAGAGGCGGACAGCGGCCGACCAGCGCATGTACCGGCTGGCCGTCGGTCAGCTGCGGTCGGCGCAAGACGATGCCTGCGTCAGCGGCACGGGCCGCGGATTGTGCTTGTGTCATAGGCCTGTCGAGTACGGCGCGTGGCCGTATCGCCATGGTTCGTCGAGCGGGCGAACGTGGATGCAGACCCGCATCCGGGACGCCGTTGCGTCCTGTCGCCGTCGGTTCATCGAAGCGGCTGGGCCGCGCGGTATGGCGCCGGGGGCGCCATCGGGGTGTGCACCGGTACGGTGCACGTTAACTGACTTACGTGCTCCGCTATGGGAAGCACATCGTCCTGTCAGGGGGAAACTCGGGTGTCCGCGGCACTCTGCCGCCACGAACGCTTTTTACCCTAACACATCACGGCGGGAATCCCAAACCCGCACTCTTTGTGCCGATATGCACAAAGCACGATATTCAGGGTAATATGCCTGCGCATATCACATGCCGAGGCGGAGAAAAAAGCATGTACTCTCAGGACATTGAGGCCACCCGGCGCCGGCTGGAAGAGTTGCGGCTGGAACACCGCGACCTCGATGAAATCATCGATCGCCTGGCGCTCGATCCGACCGCCGATCAGCTGCAGGTCCGCCGCCTCAAGAAGCGCAAACTCGCGCTCAAGGACGTCATCGCCAAGCTGGAAAGCGAGCTGATTCCCGACCTGAACGCTTAAATTCAGTTTCGAGTTTCGAGAAGTCGCGAAACCATCCGTCGAAACTGGAATCTATCTCAAAAATCCACAGCGTAAAGATTTAGCCACGGGGGACACGGGGAACTCACGGGTATCAAAAGCAAAACAGGGTCTTGTCCCGGTACCCCCGTGTTCCCCGTGGTTTGCTGTTATTTTGAGATGGCTTCTAGCGGCATTGCCCGATACCGCTACGCTCTATCGGGCCTACGCCTTGCCGGCCAGGCCCAATGCGCGCAGGCGCGACATCTTCTTGCGCTGGTGCGCTTCCATGCGTTGCATGATCTCATCGAGCAGGCGCACCGCATCGAGCACGTAGGGCCCCTTGTTCAGCATCACGCATTCGGCGCGTACCCCCATGGCCGCATCGGTCAGCTCCGGGCGCGAACGCATGCCCTTCTGCGCCAGGGTCTCCAGCACCTGGGTGGCCCAGATCACGGGGACGTGGGCCGCCTCGCACAACCATAGAATCTCTTCCTGAATCTCCGCCAGGCGCACGCCGCCCAGCTCCACCGCGAGATCGCCGCGGGCGATCATGATGCCCAGGGTGTGGCGGCCGACGGTGCCCAGGATCAGTTCACCCAGGTTGTTTACCGCCCGCGCCGTCTCGATCTTGGCGATGATGGGCAGTTCGGCACGGCCTCGCTTCACCAGCTCGCGCATCATGCAATCCATGTCGGCCAGGGTTTCCACAAAGGAAAATCCCACCATGTCGGCGTGGCGGCAGACGAAATCCAGATCCTGTAAATCCTTGGCGGACAGCGGCGGCAGATCGAGGCGCGTGTTGGGAAAGTTGATGCCCTTGTCGCTGCGCAGGTTCATGCCTTCGGGAGCGGCGTGGCTCACCTTGAGCAGCGCTCCCTGCGGCAGCAGCGCCTCCACCTCCGCACCCAGCTTGCCGTCGTCGAACCACACCGGATCGCCCACCTGCAGCAGGTCGATGACCTCCGGCAGGGTGCAGCCGATGCTCACCGGCGACACCACGCAACCGGCTTCGTCGTACTGCGCCGGCTCGCCGGGCAGGCCGTCGCGCCGCAGCAGCAGCGTGTCGCCCCAGTACAGGCGCAGAGGCTGCGGCCGGCCGGGGAACGGACACAGGGCATAGCGGCCGAGCCGTATCCAGCGCCTGCGGCCGTCCTGCCGCCGCAACTCGAACACCGTATCCGCGGCCAGGTAGGCGGAACGCGCACAATGCACCAGCCAGCGCTCCGCCGGGGTGCGCGCCACCACGTCGAGATAGCGCCGTTTGCCGCGGCCGTCGCTGAAGAACAGCCGATCGCCGGGACGCAGCCTTTCATGCAACTCCAGGGGAATCTTCAGATGCAGGTAGCCGCCGTGACTGAAACCGTCGGGCTCCAGTTCGCAATGCTCCGCCGGTTCGAGCAGAATTTGCGCCGGCGTCACCACTACGCCGAAGGCGTCGCGCTGCGGCCGGATGTGCACCACGGCAGGCGCCGGCACCGTCGGCCCGGTGCGCAGCTTGTGCCCCGCCAGATCCATCAGGACGCGGCAACGCCGACCGCTATCCGCCTCGGCGCGGCGCAGGTTGCCTATCATCGCCTCCCAGGCGGCCGCATCGTCATGGGCGCAGTTGATGCGCGCCACATCCATGCCCGCCAGCAACAGGCCGTGCAGCAGGTCGTAATCGACGGCGGCCTCACTGGGCAGCGTCACCATCACCCGCGCCTGGCGGGCGCGAGTGACAGGGCCGAACAGGTTATCCGTATGTTGCGCCAGCAGCCGGCCGCCTTCGCCGAAGCGCGGGCCGCTGCCCGGCGGCGCGTTCGCTGCCTGTCCGGTGACACGGGACAGCAGGGCCATGATGCCGCCCAGCGTCGCCTCCACATGCGCCTCGCCGCGTCCCAGCGACGACAGGCCCACCGCCGCCAGCCGCTCCTGCAACGGGCGCAGATCGCTGCGGCGCAACTCCAGGTAGTGGGCAAGATTGAGCGCGCTCGGCGTATAGCGGCCGTCGGCATAATAGTCGCGCAAGTGCTCCAGCCGCTTCAGCGCACCGGCGACGATGCGTGCGCGCAGGGACGTAACCTCATCCAGCAGGGCGCGCAGTTCGGCATCGGTCTCCGCCGTGTCGTTGATGTCCATGGCGTCATCATGGGACAAGGGGTGGGGCGGAGCAATGGGGTGGTTACTCATTGGGGTGTGGTTTATCACGGTTGTGGATTTGTGCGCTGCTCGCGGGGTTTAGGTGGGATTCTTTCCCCTGCGCTGCATGATGTTGTGCGCTGCGCGCGCTGGTTTAGGCGGGCGCTTCCGTCCCCCTACTCCGGGTTACTTTCTT
>NPIF01000647.1_pt1 | contig 49562 bp, 46 predicted proteins | sample 8637461 | NCBI WGS metagenome assembly NPIF01 (sample SAMN07420641, study PRJNA396082) | bioreactor metagenome | isolation source: sample BR12 brine-fed electro-methanogenic bioreactor BR | place: Japan: Kochi | collected 2016-12-09
TAGATAAATTTGATCCGTCTTGCTGCAAATGTGACCATTTTGAGCAGCAACCAGCCATGTTTCCAGCGTTGAATATTGGTGGTGCCGTAGGTGCGTTCTTTGTAGCGAATGGGCAGGTCAACGATCTTCAGGTTCAATTTAGCTGCACCAAAAAGCAGGTCGAAATCGCCAAAAGGATCGAAATCGCCAAAATAGGAGCGGTTGGCTGCCAGGCGTTCGTAATCGTCTTTGCGCAAGACCTTGGTTCCACATAGCGAGTCTTTTACGGGTTGGTCTAGGAAAAAGGAAAATAGCATGCTGAAGGCTTTATTCCCGATCAGGTTGAAGAAACGCATGGCTTGCTTTTCCATTGGATAGACCAAACGTACACCGTTAATGAAATCACCTCGTCCGGATTGGATGGCATCGTAGAAGCGCGGCAGGTCTTCGGGAGGAACGGTCAGATCCGCATCCAGGATCATTAACACATCACCAGTTGCATGCGCGTATCCAAGCCTGACGGCATCTCCTTTGCCTTTTCCGGTTTGCTGGAAGAGTTTGCTCTCTACGTCGGGATGCCTTTTCATTTCCTGCTGGATGGTCTTGAAGGTGTTGTCTTTGGAATGGCCTTCAACAAAGATCAGTTCAGTTCCTTTGCCCATCTGCGGAACACGTGCGAAGATGTTCTTAATATTGCCTTCCTCATTGCGTGCTGGAACAACCACACTTACTTTGACGTGTTTGCGTGCAGCTTTTTCCGTTGGGAGCGGGCGTGCTAGTGCAAAAGAGGTCATTGCTAGTGAGCGGAACGGCCAAAAACGCACTAAAAAGCGATTGCAGAATGCAGAAAGCAGCGGGATGGGTAGGGGACTAAGAACTTCTTCCCAATCACGGATCACTTCAAATCCGCCCAGGTAGAGCAGGTTCTTTACATCGTTCACAGAAAGCCAGTTTTGGGGTAGGGTGCGCTGTGCCAGATGTAGGCCTTGCGCGACCGCTAACGGCCATTCCCAAATGCGGTTGTAGAAATTTACGATGACGCGGGTGGAGGGCTTTGACCATTTCTGGATCTTGTGGAAGACTGCTTCCACATCCCAGAGATCATTGATCAGATCTGATAGGATGATGAAATCAAATTTTTCATCCAGATCGATCTCATGGATATCTGCATGGATGAATTCAAGGTCTGTATGCCGCTGTTCGGCTCGTTCTATCATCTTTTTTGAAAGGTCGATCCCGACTCCATGGGCTGGCTGCAAGGATGCCAGTAGATCGCCGCGAGCACATCCTATTTCCAAAACATTCATGTTGGCCGGGATGAGATATTTATAGATCTTATGCAACCTTTTGCGGTAATAACCGCCCCATCCTTTCCACTGGTCCAATTCTTCAGCAATTTTGTCCCAATGGGCTTCGCGCTCAGTTTGATAAGCTATAGATTTTTCACTAAGGTTCATAACAGTTCCTATTTCTTCAATAATAGCAGATTGCAGGGTAGTATATCATCCATAGTGTAAAAACCCCCTTTTTCACCAATTTTTGTGGCAAAAATGCCTCGCTTGACGGATACCATACCCTGTTTTATAATTCAGCGACTGAATATTGAACTATGACGAACACACAGAACCATGAAAATCGCGAACTGGATATTCTCGATCGCATCGAAAATGAGCCTGAAACTACCCAAGCCTCCCTGGCTGCTTCACTCGGGGTGGCAGTTGGAACGGTCAACTGGCATTTGAAACGATTGATCGAGAAAGGTTACGTGAAGGTGCGGCGCATTGAGCGCCGCAAACTGCGTTATATCATCACACCCCAGGGTATCGCGCATCGCGCAAATCTTTTAGTGGATTTCATTCACACTTCGTTCGATATGTACCGTTTGGTACGTGAACGATCCTTGGAAGCCATTAAGCAGATACAGGCGCATGGGCATACCACGGTCTATATTGATGGGAATGATGATGTAGCGGAGATCTGCAGGTTAACTTGTCTTGAGCAGGGATTGCAGATCAATGAATATGAGTGTTACCCAATCTTTCATATTGAAGGATTGAAGATATTTATTATCCTGGAGGATTCGACAAATGACTGAGTATGATGGCAAATTCTTTCGTGAGAATCGCTTTTGTGTGACCGGTGGGGCAGGATTTTTGGGAAAAGTTGTTACCCAAAAATTACGTGAACGAGGAGCGAATGAAATCTTCATTCCTACGATCGAAGATTATGATCTGACCCAGTTGGATTCGATCCAGAAGATGCTGGATGATGCCCAACCGGATGTGATCATTCACTTGGCAGCACAGGTTGGTGGTATCGGGGCGAACCGTGAACACCCCGGTGAATTCTTCTACAATAATCTCATGATGGGTGTTCAACTCATGCATGAGGCCTGGAAGCGCTCGGTCAACAAGTTCGTGGCGATCGGAACTATCTGCGCTTATCCCAAATTCACCCCTGTACCTTTTAAAGAGGAAGATCTCTGGAAGGGTTACCCTGAAGAGACCAACGCGCCTTATGGTTTGGCAAAGAAAATGCTCCTGGTTCAGTCTCAATCCTATCGCCAGCAGTATGACTATAATTCCATCTTCTTGCTTCCGGTAAATTTGTATGGACCGGGTGATAATTTCAATCCATCTTCTTCACATGTGATCCCCGCGCTCATTCGCAAATGCGTTGAGGCGATCGATGAAGGGAAAGAAGAGATCGAAGTGTGGGGAGATGGGTCTCCAACACGAGAGTTCTTGTATGTGGATGATGCTGCAGAGGGTATTCTCCTGGCTGCAGAACGCTACAATGATTCCGCCCCAGTGAATCTTGGTTCCGGTTTCGAGATCAGCATTAAAGATCTGGTGCACCTGATCGCAAAACTTACCGGGTATGAGGGTACCTTTAAATGGGACACCTCAAAACCAAACGGACAACCTCGTCGTTGTCTGGATACGAACCGTGCCAGAGAGCGCTTTGGCTTCACGGCAAAGATGACCTTCGAAGAAGGATTGAAGAATACGATTGCCTGGTTCCAAGAAAATAAAGGACGGATCAAATAAACTGACATGTCAGCTATGAATGAACCTCGCACGATAACTATTAAACCTTCCAAAGGTTGGGCAGCGCTAAATCTCCGCGATCTGTGGAATTACCGGGAACTGATCTTTTTCTTTACTTGGCGCGATCTAAAAGTGCGTTATAAACAGACCTTGCTTGGAGCTGCCTGGGCGATCTTGCAGCCTTTCCTGACGATGATTGTTTTCAGCATCTTTTTTGGTGGATTAGCCAAAGTGCCTTCAGATGGGGTGCCTTATCCCATCTTTTCGTACGCGGCGCTGCTGCCCTGGACGCTCTTTTCGAAAGCTCTACAGGATGCATCGCGCTCGTTGGTTTCCAGCGCGAACATCATCTCCAAGGTATATTTCCCGCGCTTGATCCTGCCTTTGTCTTCTACGCTGGCTGGTCTGGTGGATTTTGTCATCGCCCTCATTGTTCTGGTGGGCATGATGTTCTTTTACGGCATACAACCTACTGCCAACACCTGGACATTGCCTCTATTTGTTCTATTGGCATTAATAACCGCCATTGGGGTAGGATTGTGGCTTTCAGCGTTGAACGTGATGTATCGCGATGTGGGTTATATCATCCCATTCCTCACCCAATTCTGGATGTATATCACACCCATTGCTTATCCAGCTTCTATGGTGCCTGAACAGTGGAAATTCTTGTATGCGCTCAATCCACTGACAGGTGTGGTGGAGGGTTTCCGCTGGGCATTATTGGGAACGGGTGATGGACCTTCGTATACATTATTGATCTCTGCTTCCATTGCCATTTTATTGACGATAAGCGGTCTATTCTATTTCCGGCGCATGGAACGTAAATTTGCGGATATGGTATAGGTAGGCGAGAGAGAATAACTATGAGTAAAACAGCAATTCGAGTAGAACATCTTGGAAAGCGCTATAACATCGGTCAGCCCATCATTCGCTACCAGACCCTGCGCGATAAATTATCGGAGGGGCTTTCTCGTAAGAATAAAAAAGAAGACAGCTTCATCTGGGCGCTGGACGATGTTTCCTTTGAGGTAAAACAAGGACAGGTTCTGGGTGTTATTGGTCGTAATGGGGCTGGCAAGAGCACATTGCTAAAGATCCTGTCACGAGTGACCGAACCAACCACTGGCTCTGTTGAAATTCGCGGTCGGGTTGGCTCGCTGCTTGAGGTGGGTACGGGATTCCATCCAGAACTGACCGGGCGTGAAAATATCTTCCTGAACGGTGCCATTCTGGGGATGCGCCGCAGTGAGATCGAGAAGAAATTTGATGAGATCGTTTCATTCGCCGAGGTGGAAAAGTTCATTGATACCCCTGTCAAACGCTATTCCAGCGGTATGTACTTGCGCCTGGCTTTTGCTGTCGCGGCGCACCTCGAACCAGAGATCCTGGTCGTGGATGAGGTTCTCGCGGTTGGTGATGCTGAGTTCCAGAAGAAGTGCCTGGGTAAGATGAGCGATGTAGCCCAAGAGGGACGCACAGTCCTGTTTGTGAGTCACAATATGTCTGCAGTTCTGCGGCTGACGCAGGAAGCCCTGGTGATTGATCAGGGAAAGTTGTTGATGCGTGGACCAACAAATGAAGCGGTGGATTACTACCTTTCTAAGGGACTCACCCAGGAAGGGCAGAAGATCTGGCAGCCTGGCGAGATCGCAGCCAGCAAACCTTTCCGACCGATAGCCATTCGAGTTGTCAACGGACAGGGGAATGTTGCTGAAGTTGTGCGCTCGGTGGAACCGTTTGCGATCGAGATCGAATATGAATTGGAGGAAGCTATTAAGGGGTTGCGTGTAGGCATCTATCTCTTGACTACACGTGGAGAATACATCTTCACTTCATTTGATACCGATAAAGCTGAATTATATGAGAAGACAACTGTTCGTCAGCCCGGCAAATATATTAGTCGGGTTGAGGTACCTGCTAATTTTTTCAATGAAGGGCGGTATGTGATCGGAGTTAATGCCAGCTCTTATATGATCAAGCGCTATTTCCAGGATGATCAGGCAATACTGTTCAACGTAGATCCGGCTGGAGCTCCAGGTATGCAATGGATCGAGACGCGTCTGGGTCCTGTACGCCCCGCATTGGATTGGCAGATCGAAAAATTTGAAAATGGTGGATAGGAACATGGAAAAAAGTGAAAAAAGTCAGAGGAGAACAAGGGAACTCATTAAGAGTATTCTTGGTGAGGTTCCACTAACAGCAGAGCTATATTGGCTGATCCGCAATCGCGGTAAGGCAATTCGCACTCGTTTTTCTTTGGCGGATCTGGAAGAGAACATTCCAGAAATCATAGCTGATCTCGATGAATATACACAGGAAAATCCTGACAAGAAGAAGATCCTGGTATTTGCCACGCTGCATTATTGGATCAGTAACGCGACCTTGATCGCGTCTGCATTATCGGGTTTGGGGCATGAAGTCCATTTTGGCTATCTGCCCTATCATGATTGGTTCAACCCGATCAACCGTTTTGACCTGCGGCGGCAGAATCTGTACGCACAGAATGTGCTCAAGAAACTTAATCCACATGTGATGGCTTTTTCTTTCTTGAACATATTTGCTGGCTACAAGACCCTTCCGCCTGAGCTTGCGCAGCGGGTTGAGATGGTATCTCGCTATGACACACAATACACCTTGCAGGTTGAGAATGTGGATACGGATGACCCGGTCTATAAGCTGCGTATGGAAAGGAATGAGTCCTTTGCCCGCGCTGCTTTAGCCTGGATGACCACTAACAAACCTGATGTGGTTGTAGTACCTAACGGGACTATCCAGGAATTTGCAGTTGCATATGAAGTTGCGAAATATCTTGGAATCCCTGTCACAACCTATGAATTCGGTGACCAGCGCCAACGGGCCTGGATTGCTCAAGATGATAAAGTGATGAGCCAGAATACCGACGCGCTGTGGACTGCGTATGGGAATAAAGAATTGACCCGTTCGGAAACCCGTAAGATTCATGAACTCTTTGAAGCACGCCGGAAAGCTTCCATCTGGAAGAATTTCTCCCGTCTCTGGCAGCGAGCACCAGCCAAGGGAGTAGCAAAAGCCCGCAAGGAATTGGGGTTGGATGATCAACGGCCTGTGGTTCTGCTGGCGACCAACGTGCTTGGCGATAGCCTGACGCTTGGGCGCGAGGTTTTCACCCATTGCATGGAAGAATGGATCGTCAGAACTCTGCAATACTTTGTTGGTAAACCTAACGTACAACTGGTTATTCGCGTTCATCCGGGAGAGATGCTGATCCATGGTCAGTCGATGGTTGATGTGATCGAACATTTCCTGCCTGACCTGCCGGAACATATCCATGTCATCAAGCCGGAAGATCCGACCAATACCTACGATGTGATCGCTGCGGCGGACTTGGGTTTGGTCTATACCACTACCGTCGGTATGGAGATGGCGATGAGCGGTGTGCCCGTTATTGTGGTAGGCGAGACGCATTACAAGGAAAAAGGGTTCACGTATGATCCCCGCTCCTGGGTCAAATACTACAAGCTTATTGGATCTGTATTGCAGGATCCAAGCGGATATCGTTTGTCAGATGAAAAGATCAACCTGGCGTGGTCCTATGCATATCGCTTCTTCTTTGATTTCCCGCGCCCCATGCCCTGGCATATGTCCCGTATATGGGATGATTATGCTCAGAATCCACTCTCCAAGGTGCTTTCGGAGAATGGTTTGCAGGAGTTTGGCGCGACTTTCCGTTATTTAGCTGGAGAGCCGATCGATTGGGAAGTGATCCGGGATGAAGAAGCCGAGTGACCTTAGTAGATAAAGTTTTGGCTGAGAGTAAGAATAATTGAGAATTGTAGATTAAATCTTTGAAAGAACTTTGAGGTAAATCAAATGATGGATTGGAAAGATAAAGTAATCTTGGTGACCGGAGGGACCGGTTCGTTTGGAAAGAAATTCATCGAGATCATGATGAAGGAATACAATCCGGCAAAAGTGATTGTTTACAGTCGTGATGAGCAGAAACAACATGAGATGCGTCAGATGGGTTTCCAAAATGAGAATTTGCGTTACTTCATCGGTGACATTCGCGATCTGGAACGCCTGCGCCGAGCTTTTCAAGGTGTGGATTATGTTGTCCATGCGGCGGCGTTGAAACAGGTCCCCGCCTGTGAGTACAATCCCATGGAAGCTGTGAAGACCAATATCCTTGGCAGCAGCAATGTGATCGATGCGGCGTTGGATGCAAACGTGAAACGGGTGATCGCCCTGAGCACGGACAAAGCGGTCAATCCGATCAATCTATATGGTGCTACCAAGTTGGCTGCGGAAAAATTGTTCGTTCAAAGCAATGCCTACGCCGGCGGTCGCGAGACGCGCTTTGCCTGTGTCCGCTATGGGAACGTGGTTGGCAGCCGCGGCAGTGTTGTGCCAGTGTTCTTGCGCCAACGGGAAACCGGAAAGATCACCATTACTGACGAACGTATGACCCGTTTCTGGATATCTCTCGAACAGGGTGTACGTTTTGTGATCCGCTGCCTGGAAGACATGCATGGCGGTGAGGTATTCGTGCCCAAGATTCCCAGTATGAAGGTCATCGATCTGGCAAGGGCTATCGCCCCTGAAGCGGATATTGATTTCATCGGGATCCGCCCCGGAGAGAAACTGCATGAAGTGTTGATCTCGGAAGACGAAGCACGCACTGTAGTAGAACTGGATGATATGTATGTAGTCCAACCAGCCGCGGCGATGTGGTTTGGTCGCGAATGGGAAAAGAAGGGGCATGCGATTCAGGATGATTTTCGCTACGTGAGCAATTCCAATGATCACTGGTTGAATATAGACGACATCCAGGAATATATCGCTCCTTTTGATACAAAGAACGGTAACTGATCGGGAGTTTTGAGATGCACATTCTTGTGACAGGTGCGAGCGGATTATTGGGATTGAATTTTTGTATGCATTTCAGTTCTGCTCATACTGTGACCGGGATCGTGCATTCTCATCGTTTAAAAGATGTCCCTTTTGCTGTTCACCAGCGCGATCTGACGGATGAACGGCAGACACGCAAATTGATCGATCAATTCAAGCCTGAATTGATCGTGAATTGTGCGGCGCTCGCGAATGTGGATACTTGTGAACGGGAACCGCACAGCGCGGATCTCTTGAATCGTGAACTTCCGGGTTGGTTGGCAGAAGAATGCCAAAAGCACAGCCTGCGCTTGATACATCTCTCTACGGACGCCGTGTTCGATGGTACAAAAGAAGGTGGCTATCTGGAGACGGATTCCCCAAACCCTTTGAGTTATTATGCCAAAAGCAAGCTTCAAGGTGAACGGGCAGTGCAAGAAGTCACCCCTGAAGCAATCCTGGCTCGGGTTAACTTTTATGGGTACAGTATCACCGGAAAGAGAAGCCTGGCTGAGGTTTTCCTGAAGAACCTACAGGCGCAAAAAACGATGTTCGGTTTTACGGATGTCCTGTTCAGCCCCCTCTATGTTGTTCATCTAGTGGAAGTCTTGTTGAAAATGGCTCAAGCTGAACTGCAGGGACTGTACCATGTCACCAGCCCTGAATCACAAAGTAAGTATGCGTTCGGTATGAGCATTGCTGAAAAATTCGATCTGGACGGAGCACTCATTGATCCGATCTCCGTGGATGAGGCGGATTTCTTGAAGGCATCCCGCTCCAAGAACTTGGTGTTGAACCCCAATAAGCTGCTCGGCGATCTACAAATTACCCTTCCTTCACAAGAAGAAGGCATGGAGCGCTTCTATCAAGATCATGTGCATGGCTATGCACGCAGGATTTACAGTCTGCTTTAACTATTTCTACAAAGAAAGAGGTTGAAATGGAAATAAAGATTGGTAAACACACTATCGGTAAAAACCACCCCACTTACTTCATCGCAGATATCGCTGCAAACCATGATGGGGATCTGGAGCGCGCCAAGCTGCTCATTCGTTTGGCGAAAGAAGCTGGTGCGGATGCCGCGAAGTTCCAGAACTTCCAGGCTCCCAAGATCGTCTCTGATTATGGTTTCAAATCTTTGGGCGGGCAGCAGTCGCATCAATCCACATGGAAGAAATCGGTCTTTGAAGTGTATCAAGGTGCGTCCGTTTCTTTCGGTTGGACGCCTATCCTGAAAGAAGAATGTGATAAACAAGGCATTGGTTATTTCTCCTCGCCCTATGATTTTGAAGCGGTGGATATGCTGGATGCATATGTACCTGCCTATAAGGTTGGTTCGGGTGAGATTGATTGGATCGAAGCTCTTGAATATATGGCTGCCAAAGGAAAGCCCATGCTCATCGCCAGCGGTGCTTCAACCATTGGCGAGGTGCAAAAAGCTGTGCATGCCATTTTGAAGATCAACAAAGACCTGGTTTTGATGCAGTGCAATACCAATTACACTGCCGATCCCGGCAACTACGATCATATCCACTTGAATGTGCTCAAGACCTACGCCACTATGTTCCCAGATGTGATCCTGGGGTTATCTGATCATACACACGGTCATGCGACTGTGCTGGGTGCGGTTACGCTCGGCGCGCGTGTGGTCGAGAAGCATTTTACAGATGATAACGACCGTGAAGGTCCCGACCATAAATTCGCCATGAACCCCGAAACGTGGGCGTCAATGGTCGAGAATACCCGCCAGCTTGAGCGTGCTATGGGGAGCGCGGATAAGGTTGTTGCAGGTAATGAGGTTGATACGGTTGTTATCCAGCGGCGATGTCTACGGGCAGGGCGCGATATCGCAAAAGGCGAGACCATCGCGCGTGATATGCTGGATGTCCTGCGTCCGGCAACACCCGGCGCCATCCTTCCAGACCAATTGGATAAGGTCATGGGACTGCAAGCGCTGCATGACATTCCTTTTGGGCGTGAACTGCGCTGGACCGATCTGGGTAATTAGAAAGGTTTGTTGTTGCGTATCTTATATTGTTCACAGGATTATTGTCCGCACGACCATCGCTTCCTCTCGGTCCTGGCAAATAGCGATCATGAGGTCTATTGGTTGCGGTTGGAGGACCAGCAGCGCAGCTTAGAAGGACGGGCTATCCCATCAGCGATCCATCAGGTACATTGGCGCGCTTCGCAGAAGCGTGTGAAGTGGTGGCAGTATCCGAATTTACGACAAGAATTTCGGCAGATCATCGCTGAGATCAAGCCTGATCTGATCCATGCCGGTCCCATTCAACCTGTGGCTATCCTGCCGGCTATGATCGGTTTCCATCCATTGGTGAGCATGTCCTGGGGTTTCGATATGCTGCAGGATGTTGACCGCAATGTCTTCTGGAATACAGCTACCCGCTATACTTTGTCACATTCGGACTGGCTGTTCTGTGACTGCCATACTGTGGAGAAACGTGCTATCCGTATGGGTTTTCCTGAGGATAGGATCGTTGTCTTCCCCTGGGGTGTGGATCTTGAGCGGTTTGCTCCAACGAAACGATCATCGGGAGCATCAGAACCATTGACCTTTCTCAGTACGCGTTCATGGGAAGAGCGCTATGGTATTGATGTGGCTTTAAAGGGTTTTGCAGCAGCAGTGAAAGTGGAACCCACTTTGCAGTTGATCATGTTGAGCGGTGGTTCGCAAGCGGAATGGATCGACAATTTCATCAAGGATAATCGTCTACAGGGCAATGTACAGCGTCTTGGGCAGATCCCGAATGATGAATTACATACGATATATCACAAAGCCGATGTTTACTTGAGCGCGTCGCATGTGGATGGTTCTTCTGTGGCTTTGATGGAAGCCCTGGCATGCGGTGTGCCGGCGCTCGTCTCTGATATACCCTCCAACCTGGAGTGGGTCGAGCATGGCAAGCAGGGATGGGTGTTTCAGGATAATGATCCACAGGACCTGACGCAGAAGATACTGGAGATAGCTGGCTCACGCGATAAGATCGCTCCAGCTGGCAAGCTGGCTCGTAAAAAAGCCGAGCAAAATGCCGATTGGAAGAAGAATCAGCAGATCATGTTGGATGCTTATTCCAGGGTCATGAAAAGCGAGGTGCATCGTGGCTGATCGAGTTGTTGCCATCATTCAGGCACGCATGGGCTCCAGCCGCCTGCCGGGCAAAGTGCTGCGCGATATCCACGGAAAACCCATGTTGGTATGGGTGATCGAACGTGCTCAACGTGCCAAGAGTGTTACAGAGACCGTTGTTGCCACTACGATAGATGAAGGTGATGATATCCTCGAGCAGGTATGCAGGTCATACCACATTCCATGTTTACGGGGGAATGTCTATGATGTGCTCGATCGCTATTATCAGATCGCTAGAGAGGTCGAGGCGGATGTGATCGTGCGCCTGACAGCTGATTGCCCGTTGATCGATCCGGATCTGATCGATCTGGTCGTACAGCGCTTTCAGGAAGAACAGGTGGATTTTGCTGCCAATCGATTGCCGCCACCATACCAGCGCACCTATCCCATTGGGTTGGATGTGGAGGTGGTGTCATTCTCTGCATTGGAAAAAGCCTGGAAGGAAGCCAAAGAGAAACACGAGCGCGAACACGTGCTGCCATATTTATATGAAGAACCAGGGAGATTCAGAACACTGACCGTGGATCATGAAGTGGATCTCGGTTCTCTGCGCTGGACGGTGGATACACCCCAAGACCTGGCTTTTGTGCGCGAAGTGATCGCGCGACTGCCGGATAAAGAGAAGTTCACCTGGTTGGATGTGCTCAAACTGGTTGAGGCTGACCCCAACTTGTCAAAGATCAATGCGGATGTGCATCATAAATCGTTCATCGACGTTGATGAACGTGCGAAGGATTTTGATTAAGATGAACCAGCCATTGATCACCCTTTTCACCTCACCAAAGCCTTTCACCGATGGTCACATCAATACCATTCAGCGGAATGCCATCCTCTCCTGGATGAAGCTCGGAGATCGGGCGGAGATCTTCTTAATGGGTGATGATGAAGGTGTTGACAAAGTTGCAGAGGAATATGGTTGTAAACATTTCCCTGATGTACGCTGCAATGAAAAAGGAACCCCGTTGATCAGTTCCATGCTGGATATTGCGCGTGCGAACAGCACCAGCCCGTTCTTATGCATCATCAATACGGATATTATTGTGCTGCCGGAGATGCTGGACGCTGTTATGCGCGTATCGCAGAAATTGCAACAGTTCTTGATGGTTGGACAGCGCTGGGATGTCGCGATCAGCACAATAATCCCAACAGATGGGTTTTATGAACATGTCCGGAAGACCATCCAGGATATCGGGCGATTGCACCCACCAATGGGCAGTGATTATTTCATCTTTCCACGCACTTGTTATACGAGCATTCCTGATTTTGCCATCGGTAGGGCGGGCTGGGACAATTGGATGATCTATAAGGCTCGCCTGGAGAGCTGGAAAGTGGTTGATGCCAGCAGTGATATACTCATCGCTCATCAAGACCATGATTACAGCCATCTCAAAGATGGCAAACCTCATTACCGCCAGCCGGAAACAAAGGTCAATGTGAAATTAGCGGGCGGAGAGCATACCATTTTCACCTTGCATGATGCTCAACGGAAACTGCAATCCGGGATGTTAAAGACATTGCCTTGCAGCTGGAAGCGTTTCTGGCGTGAAGTAGAAATATTCCCCACCACAACATTGAAGAATCAGGCTCTTGCCAGGTTCTCTTATTTCCTTTTCAATCCCCGCAAAGCCTATATCGCATTCCGTCAATGGGTAAATAAAATGAGGAAAAGAAAATAACGGACAATATAACGATCTGATCATGAAAAATACTAGTCGACGGTTTAACAAGACGAAGAAGAATTGCATCATGCTTGCTGCTGACCACGAAATGGCGCTGGCATATTTCCTGAGTTCCAACCTGATCCCATCTTTCCTTTATGAGGATGTGGACGTGGTATTGCTGGTGGATGATGATGTGGTTGAGGAAGTACGCACAAGTGTTAGGCGCTCGGGGCTTACGATCGAGGGGTTGCGTTTGAAGCAGGTTCGTACCCATTGGGAGAACACGCAACCGTCGCAATTGTATTGGAATTCGGTCTTTTATACTCACAAAATAAAAGCAGATCAAAAGTGGAGAACTCTTTATTCTCCAATTGGTGTGAATGCAGTTCAGAAAGCTCCTTCATTCCTTTCTCTTATGGGAGGTTGGCTCATCCCTCTCCTGCGCTATTCCCGTGTTGGGCGCAAGGTCCACCAGAAGCTGCAATCGCTCATCATGAAAAATGGAACAAGCATTTACCAGGACTTGCTTGAGCAATATCGGCCCGATCTTCTGGTCGTTTCCACCCTGGATTGGACGTTGAACCGTGTATTGCTCAATGACGCGCAGCGTAAGAAGATCACGACAGTAAGTGTACTTCCGGGTTGGGATGATCTATCCAAAACGCCAACACCGGGTGGATATGTCGATTGGGTCGTGTGTGGCTCTGAGGTTCAGAAGGATGAACTTATCGAGACATTGGGCTGGAAAGCATCCCGAACCAGTATCCCTGGTAATCCTCTCTATGATGTCATGCTGGATACTAAGTGGAAACAGAAGAAGGACGCATTTTATAAAGTCCATCAACTTGACGATACCAAACCAATATTGAATTTTGTGTGTGGAATCCCAGGTGAAACAGGCAATGTGGCTGCTGTGGAATCGCTCATCCATTTGATCCATTCGGAGAATGCGCTGCAAGCCTGTCAAATCCTGGTCTCACTGCATCCAAAACATGCACTTGATATGCGGTCTGCACAACAGGAGAAGGAAGCTCTTCTGCATTTGGCAGAAAAACATGATTTCGTGCGTCTGGCAATCCCAGAACGAATGGACGGAATGCTGGGGTATAGTTGGGAGGACGATCTTCTCCAACGCGCCTCAATGTTGGAATATTCACAGGTTATCCTGACGAACGATGTGAACATGTTCTTTGAAGCGAGCATTCATGCAAAACCAGTCATCTTCATGGAAAAAGAAGAAAGCAAACCTGAGGAAAGAAAACGCATCCAGCGCTTTCTCGATTGCGGAGCCGGGCGTTTGACAAGAAATACCGTAGAGTTGAAAGATCGCATCCAGGCCTATCTGCGTGATCCTGTACAAGATGCAGACCGCCAACTTGAGGTGATCAAGGAAGAGTGTGCTTATACAGATAACAGCGCTGGCAGAAGAACAGCCGGATTCCTTTTGTCACTGACAAGGAAATAGTAGGAGTAAGAATTATGCCAAGAATTGGAATGAACCCATCCAGAGGACAGAGTACGGAGTATAAGCCAGCCAAAGTGACGCTGGTGATGTTGACCTATATTCCCAATGATGTGGGTTATTTTGAAAAACGTTTTGAGGTCATGCGCACCAGCCTCGAGAGTTATATCAAGAACACCAAGGTTCCGCACGATATCCTGGTTTTCGATAACAACAGTAGTGAGAAAGTGGTCGATTACCTGAAAGGTTTGCGGGATGAGGGTTTGATCGATTACTTGCTGCTTTCCAGTAGGAACATCGGCAAGATGGGTGCACTGCAGATCGCTTTCCGCGCTGCGCCGGGTGATATCATTGCGTATAGTGATGACGATGTCTTTTTCCTGCCCGGATGGTTGGAAAGACATCTCGAAGTACTGGATACTTATCCCAAGGTAGGGATCGTCACTGGGCTGTATATCCGCTCGCACATGAAAGAGGGCATTGGGTCCGTGCTTAAATTTGCGGAAAAAGAAGATGTGGAAGTGCGCCGGGGAGATCTGGTTTCCAAGGATCTGCAGGACCATTACATTCGCAATATGGGACGCACCTGGGAACAGTATGAAAAAGAGACCGAGGGTTTGGAAGATATGGTCTTGACCTATAAAGGCGTCTCCGCGCTTGCCTCTGCCGGACATTATCAATTTGTGACGCGCAAAGATGTTATTTTGAATGCTTTACCGGGTGTGTGGCAGAGCCAGTTAATGGGCAAAATGCGCGAGTTGGACCTGCAGGTGGACTTACTGGGATATATGCGGCTTTGCACGCATCCAGCGACGATCCGCCTATTGGGAAATGTGATCGACGACGAGATGGCAGAATTGGTCCGCCAATTTGGGTTCTCGATCAGTGCGCACGAGGTAGAAGAAAAACGCGTGTCACTCAAGGTGCGCTTCTATCGCTTGCCGATCGTTCGGCGCATCGCATATTTCTTCTACAATCGCTTGTTCAAGATCATCAACGCCTAGAAGAGGAAAGGAAACCGGATCAATGAGATTCCTGATAGCTGGCTTGGGTTCGATCGGAAGAAGACATCTCCGTAATCTTATCGCCTTGGGCGAACGGGATGTGCTCTTATTCCGTACACATCAGGCTACTCTTCCGGATGCTGATCTGGCTGATTTTCCCGTTGAGACTGATCTGCAAAAAGCATTGGCAACGGAACCGGAGGCGGTCATCGTATCAAATCCTACCGCTCTGCACCTGGATGTAGCGCAGCCGGCGGCGGAAGCGGGCTGCAGTCTCTTCATGGAGAAGCCGCTCAGTGTGGATTGTAAAGGTCTAGCCGAGCTCTCTGCTTCTATGGAGCGATCCGGTGCGAAGACGTTGGTTGGTTTCCAATTCCGTTTTCACCCAGCCCTGATGCAGATCAAGCGCTGGATAGCTGAAGGTACGATAGGCGATGTTCTGTCTTCCAGCGTGTATTGGGGAGAATATTTGCCGGGGTTCCACCCCTGGGAAGATTATCGCAAATCTTACAGTGCTCGCAGAGATCTTGGCGGCGGGGTGGTGCGCACATTATGCCATCCCATCGATTATATGCGCTGGCTCTTGGGTGAGGTGGATGCTGTATCGGCTTTTGTTGGAAAAGTGAGCGATCTGGAGATCGAGGTCGAGGATCTGGCTGAGATCCGCATGCAGCACAACAGCGGTGCTCTCACACATATCCACCTGGATTACTTCAGCCAGCCGAAGCAACACGATTTGAAGATCGTAGGAACCCGGGGCTCCATTATCTGGTCTGAGGAAGATGAGAAGGCTAACCTGTATGTGAATGCAGATAAGGAATGGCTTTCATTCGCTCCCGCCGATGATTTTTCCCGTAACAGCATGTTCCTGGCTGAGATGGCGCATTTTCTGGATGTGCTCAAGGGCAATGTGCCGTCACGATGTACGCTGCAGGATGGGATTCGAGTGCAGGAGATCATCGCCGCGGTTTATGAGAGTGGGATCAAAGATCAGATGAATATAGCGCTTGGTTAAGGAAAATAGGATTCAAGTATTGTGATGAAGGATCGTTTTGAACTTCGAGATAAGGTGATCTTGGTGACTGGTGCAGCTGGTCTCTTGGGTTCTCATTTCTGTGAAGTGCTGCTGGAGAGCAATGCCCGGGTGGTTGCAGCGGATATTGATATCCCTAAACTGAAGCAACTGGCAGAACAATTACAGGGCAAAGGATACACGCTTGATCATAAGAAAATGGACGTGACCTCATCGGAGTCAGTCCACGCGGTGATCGAGGATATCAAGCGTGATCATGGTCGTCTGGATGTTCTGGTGCACTGTGCAGCCATCGATCCGAAATTTGATGCGCATGCCAAGAGCGAGCATTCCCATCCCTATGAAGATTTCCCGCTTCAAGCATGGCAGACTGCACTGAACATCAATTTGACTGGTGCTTTTCTTGTAACGCAAGGGACAGCTCGCGTGATGCATGAGCAGGGTTCGGGCGTCATCATCTTGTTCTCTTCGATCTATGGATTGGTTGCCCCGGATCAACGCCTGTATCCTCGCGGATCATACAAACCGCCTTATTACAGTGTATCGAAATCCGGCATATTGGGTTTGACGCGTTATCTGGCTGCTTATTTCGCTGGCACAAAAATACGTGTCAATGCGATCTCCCCCGGAGGCATTTATAATAACCATGACGCTCAATTTACCGAATCGTATGCGGCTCGCACGATCATGGGGCGCATGGCGGATATCTCCGAACTGGACGGAACACTTATCTTCCTTGCTTCAGACGCCTCCAGTTATATGACCGGAGCCAATGTCGTTGTGGATGGTGGCTGGACAGCCTGGTAAGAGGAAATGATTATGAATAATGAAGCTCAAAAAGTAGTGGCGATCATTCCTGCAAGAGGAAATTCGAAAAGTATTCCCCGCAAGAATGTAAAAGAATTCGCCGGACATCCCCTGATCGCTTTCAGCATTGCCGCTGGTCTACAGGCGCGCAGCGTTTCGCGGGTCATTGTATCGACTGATAATGAAGAGATCGCGGATGTCGCCCGCAGGTATGGCGCTGAAGTACCCTTCATGCGTCCGGATGAGTTCGCACAGGATCAAACCCCCGACTTACCCGTGTTCAAGCATGCCCTTGAGTGGTTGCACGAACACGAGGGATATCAGCCGGATATCGTCATCCAGCTTCGTCCAACCTCACCCATCAGACCAAAAACCTGTGTGGATAGCGCGGTTGCGATCTTGAATGATCACAAGAAGGCTGATAGTGTGCGTGGTGTGGTGCTGGCAGGGCAGAACCCATATAAGATGTGGCATATCAAGAAAAAGGGAATTCTGGAACCTATCCTTACGGTGCAAGGTATCAAGGAAGCCTATAACGCTCCTCGCCAAGACCTACCGCTTGTCTACTGGCAGACCGGGCATATTGACGCAATCCGCCCGCAGACCATCCTTGAGAAGAACTCGATGACGGGGGATGCCATCTATCCGCTCATCATCGATCCCATGTATACGGTCGACATCGATACGCTGGTTGATTGGCGCAATGCAGAGCAGCTTGTTCGTGATGGCTGCCTGGAGATGGTCGTACCTGCGGTGGAAAAGCGGAAATTACCAGAGCGACTCTCACTCCTCCTGCTCGATTTCGATGGGGTCATGACCGACGACCGGGTATGGGTGGATGAGGATGGGCGCGAAATGGTGGCTGCCAATCGCGGAGATGGAATGGGTTTGGAACAGGTGCGTAAAAAACTGAACATACCTGTTATGGTCATCTCAAAAGAACGCAACCCGGTTGTGGCGCGGCGTTGTGAGAAGCTGCACCTGGTGTATGAACAGGGCATTGATGATAAAGCATCCATTATTGAACGCATCCTTGCGGAAAAGGGAATACCAGCAGAAGAGACAGCCTATATTGGAAATGACATCAATGACCTGGCGTGTTTCCAACATGTGGGTTTCTCTGTTGCTCCTGCGGATGCGCACGAATCGGTCCGCCGAGCTGCTGACCTCGTCTTGCAAAAACCTGGCGGGCATGGCGCGGTGCGGGAATTCTGCGACTTAATATTAAAGGAATATTCATGAGGGTTAAAGCCTTACTTAAATCCCTGCTCGTGTTTGTTGAGTGAGCGATTGGCGGGTTATAATAACCCTCTCAAAATTAGAACGTAAAACCATTGAATGGAGAGTATTGAATGATCGATATCCATTTTTACCAGAAAGTGTATGACTTGAAATATCGCCTTATGAAGGGCGAAAAATTCGAACGAGAATATCTGCTGCAGAAGCTGGAAGAGTTTCGCAGACCTGAACCGGTCATGTATAACATCGAAACGACCAACTCCTGCAATATGCGTTGTGAGATGTGCCCGCGTACGACCATGATGACGCGCCCCATCGAGACCATGCAGCCGGAACTTTTCAAGAAGGTCATTGACCAGCTGCGCCCATGGAGTACGGATGAATGGAGCCAGTGGGAAACCTTCGTCACCAAGAATTACGGCATCAAGCCGGATGACATGAGCGAGAACCATTTCTTCCTGTATATCATCCCGAAAGTGATCGTCCTGCATGGATATGGCGATCCGCTTCTGGACAAGCATATTCCACAATATGTGGGTTGGATGACCGAAAAGGGAATTCCCAGTTATTTCAGCTGCAATCCTGCTAACATCAATATGAAACGCACCATCGAGACCTTTGAAAATGGCTTGGATTACGTCAAGTATTCCATCGAGAGTGTTGATGATGACCGCCATAAAGAGATCCGCGGGTACCTTTCCAATTTTTCGCAAAGTTACGAGAAGATCACGGAACTGTTGAATATCAAAGCGCAGAAGAATCTTTCAACGACCATCGTCATCACCATGTTGAACCTGAATAAACCCGGTCAAGATGAAGAATTCGAGATGTTGAAAGAGAAATTCAAAGACCTGGATGTATATATCTACTTGAAGAGCCAGGATCAGCAGTGGTACGAGGATAATGATGCCGGCACGAATTCCATCCATTGGATCGAATTCTGCCAGTTCCCATGGTCGTCCATGACGATCAAGTCAAATGGCGAATCATGTGAGTGTGTTGAGGATTTCAACAACGAGATCGTGTTGGGCAACGCTCGCGAGCAGAGCCTGCAGGATATCTGGAATGGTGAGAAATATAAGAAATTCCGCATGGATCATTTCAATCTCACCCCCGGGATCAAATGTACAGAACAGTGTGATATGAAGTTGATCGGCAGCTTTCTAGCATCATAAAGAACAAGGAGACCATGATGAATCGTACGATTAAGATTGGTAAGAAAGAAGTTGGGGAAGGAAAACCAACTTACATTGTGGCAGAGATCGGGATCAACCATAATGGCGACCTGCAGATTGCAAAAGACCTCATCCATGCTGCCAAGGATGCAGGCGTAGATGCGGTCAAATTCCAGAAACGCACTCCTGAGATCTGTGTCCCCAAGGATCAGCAGACCAAGATGCGCGATACACCCTGGGGATATATTCCCTACCTGGAATATCGCTATAAGGTTGAATTTGGCAAGGAAGAATACACAGCCATTGATGAATTATGCAAGGAACTGAACATTGACTGGTTTGTGTCCGTTTGGGATACCGCTTCGGTTGATTTCATGGAGCAGTTCTCCCCGGTGTGCTACAAGCTGCCTTCAGCGTCCTTGACCGATCATGAATTATTGTTGAAAGTTCGTCAGACCGGTCGCCCGATGATCATCTCAACGGGTATGTCCACCATGGAAGAGATCGAAGCAGCCGTGAAAGTGATTGGCGCAGAAGATCTCTTGATCACGCACTCAACCAGTGCCTATCCCTGTGATCCCGCGGAGCTCAACCTGAAGATGGTCGAAACTCTAAAAAACAAGTTTGCATGCCCCATCGGGTATTCAGGGCATGAGGTTGGATTGGTCACCTCTGTAGTGGCTGTGGCTATGGGCGCTTGCCTGGTGGAACGTCATTTCACGCTTGACCGCGCCATGTGGGGCGGCGATCAGGCTGCTTCTGTGGAACCGGGAGGTTTTCGCAAACTGGTCAAATATATCCGTGTCACCGAAAAAGCAATTGGTGATGGTGTGAAAAAGGTATATGACAGCGAACTTCCTTCACGAAAAAAACTGAGAAGGGTCAAATAAACGTCCCTTCTCTTTATTAAGATTCATACTACAATTGTCCTGTGAAAAATCCTATTCAACGTATTCTGGGGAAGGTTAAGCGCGAATACCTTCATCATTTGAACCGCACGCGCATTCAAGCTATATCACAGCAGATCCCTGATCCATCCATGGATGGATCACAAGAAGCTCCGATCATTGTTTTCAACGCTTCCACTCGTTTGGAGGGGACCAGTCTTAATGCCGGCTTTTCATTGGTCACCAGCTGGGCACTGCGTGAAGCAGGGTATCCGGTTGTGCATTTTGTCTGCCAGCGCGGCATGAGCCGCTGCGTTCTGGGTACGGATCGCACCAATGTGCAGAAGGAACCTCCCTGTGCACAATGTACGCGTACTTCCCGTTTTGTATACCAGCACTGCCAAACACGACCTTTTACATATGATCCGGATACAGCCATTGCAGATAAACTGCAGGGGCTTTCTCTGGATGAACTGCTGCAGTTCACATTCGAGAGCGTTCCTCTTGGCGAGTTGATCCTGCCATCCATGCGCTGGATATTGCGTCGTCATCACCTGGCTAATAATGAGAACAACCGCCAGTTGGCACGAGAATATATCCTTTCTGCTGAGAATATCATGCGCGCGTTCACGCAGATGTTGGATGAAGTGCAGCCTCAAGCGGTCATTGTCTTCAATGGAATGTTCTATCCGGAAGCTGTGGCGCGTTATCAGGCAAAACAGAGGGGTATCCCGGTATTCACACACGAGGTGGGTATGCTGCCGCTTTCCACCTTCTTTACCAGCGGCGAAGCGACCGCCTATCCAATTGATATCCCCGACACTTTCCAATTGAGTTCACAACAGGAAGAAGAACTGGATGCGTATCTTGAGAACCGCCGCGTGGGTAAGTTCAGCACTGCGGGGGTCGAATTCTGGCCCGAGATCCAAAAACTGGATGGGAAGATGCGCAGCACGCTGGATGCATTCCAGGCTATTGTCCCGGTCTTCACGAATGTCGTATTCGATACCAGCCAGGTGCATGCCAATGTGCTCTTCGAGCATATGTTCAAATGGCTGGATATGGTGTTGGAATCCATGCGATCCCATCCTGAGGTGCTTTTCATCATCCGGGCTCATCCCGATGAACTGCGCCCTGGCAAAGAAAGCCGAGAGACGGTGGCGGATTGGGTGCAAGAGAAGCATGTCCTTGACCTGCCAAACGTGCGTTTCATTAACGCCCGTGAGTTCGTCAGTTCCTATGAATTGATCGAAGCCGCAAAATTCGTCATGGTCTATAACTCGACCATCGGACTGGAAGCTTCCATCATGGGAAAGCCAGTCTTGTGTGCTGGCAAAGCGCGTTATACTCAGGTTCCAACGGTTTTTTTCCCTTCTGATAAGGAAAAATTTAATAACATGCTGGAGGAATTCCTTCAAGCTGACAAGATCGATGTTCCTGCGCATTTTATTACGAATGCGCGCAAGGTGCTCTACTCCCAGTTATTCCTGGCATCGCTGCCGTTCGCTCCCTACCTTGAGGATGAACAGCACTGGAAGGGGTATGTGACCATCAGGGATTTCAATGTGGATTTGTTGAAAGCTGAAAACTCTTCTACAATAAGGACAATCCTAAAAGGAATTCAAACGAAGGAGCAGTTCTTACGAGAATCATGAAACCACGTTGTTCGATAGTCATCCGGGCATTTAATGAAGAGAAACATATCGGGAAGTTGCTGCAAGGTATTGCTTCACAAACCGAGAAGTCTGTTCAGGTCATCCTGGTAGATTCCGGTTCCACGGATGATACTGTCGCCATCGCCAGATCGCATGGTGCTGACCTCGTGCATATCAAACCCGGACAGTTCACCTTTGGGCGTTCACTGAACATGGGCATCGAAGCGGCAAAAGCCGATATTGTGGTCATCGCCAGCGCACATGTCTATCCAGTCTATCCTGATTGGCTCGAAAAGATGTTGGAACCTTTTAAGGATGAAAAAGTTGCCCTGGTATATGGGAAACAATCGGGTTGTGAGACTTCAAAATATTCCGAACTGCAGGTCTTTCACCATTGGTATCCGGATGTATCTGATCCTGACCAGCAGACGCCTTTCTGCAACAATGCAAATTCCGCGATCCGCCGGGATTTGTGGCAGCAGATGCATTATGATGAAGCCCTTACCGGGCTGGAAGATCTCGCCTGGGCAAAATGGGTCAAAGGGTTGGGATACAAGATCGCTTACAGCGCTGAAGCAGAGATCGTGCATGTGCATCAAGAGACATGGCGTGGTGTTTACAATCGCTACCGCCGAGAGGGGATGGCGTTCAAGTTCATCAATCCTGAAGCGACCTTCTCGTTTGGAGAATTCGTCAAGGCATCCGTGGAGAACATCACCAACGATTGGCGTGAAGCCGCTCGTGCGAAAGTTTTGGCGAAAGAGTTTATCCCGATCATTAAATTCCGCCTATGCCAGTTCTGGGGTACCTATCGCGGGTATCGTCAATCGGGTCCCATTACCTCGCAGTTGAAGCGCTCGTTCTATTATCCCAGGACAGAATTGAATTTGGAGAACAACAACGGTAGACAGGATGTGGATCCGATCTCATATGAGGAGCCCAGGAAACCCCTGGAAGCAAAGGAGAGTGAGAGATGAAATTTAATAAGATCGTTGCTCTTGTCCCCATGCGCCACCATTCACAACGGGTGCCGCATAAGAATTTTCGCGATCTGGCGGGAAAACCCCTCTACACTCACATTCTGGATGCATTAACCAAATGCTCGCTGATCAATGAGATCGTGGTCGATACCGACAGTCCCACCATCAAGGAAGGCATCCGAGATGCATTCCCATCCATAACGGTTCTGGACCGACCACCCGAGCTGTGCGCTGATACGGTACCGATGAACGAGATTTTGTTCCATGATACCGAACAGGTACAGGCTGATCTCTATTTACAAACACACAGTACCAATCCGCTCCTGCGCTCGGAGACCATTCAAGAGGCATTAGCCACGTTCACCGCCAGCTATCCGGCGTATGATTCTCTCTTTTCTGTGACCCGGCTGCAAACGCGTTTGTGGGATGGCTTGGCACGCCCTTTGAACCACAATCCGAACATTCTATTGCAAACGCAGGACCTGCCGCCTGTCTATGAAGAGAATTCCTGCATCTATATCTTCACGCGTGAAACACTAATGAAGAAACGCACTCGTATCGGTGAACGACCATACCTGTTTGAGATCGATGCACTGCAGGCGCAGGATATCGATGAGGAGCAGGATTTCCTGATCGCTGACCTGCTGAAGAAATATCATGCTCAAAATGAGTTGCTATAATCTTGATTAACATTTAAGGATGGGTTGTAATATGCCAACTGTTTTGCTCTCTGCACCTTATATGATCCCCTTTGTGGAACGTTTTCGTCCTGTTCTTGAGCATTATGGAGTGGAACTCCTCCTGCCAGAAGTGAACGAACGCATGGAGGAAGATCAGATCCTGGAATATGCTGGCCAATTTGATGGAACCATCTGTGGGGATGATCGCTATTCTGAAAACGTCATTCAGCAGTGTCTACCGCGCTTGAAGGTCATCTCTAAGTGGGGAACAGGCATCGATTCTATCAACAAGACCTTTGCGGAAAGCATGGGTGTGATGGTTGGAAATACTCCCAATGCGTTCACACTACCTGTTTCTGATTCCACTATGGGGTATATCCTGGCTTTCGCCCGTCGACAGCCGTGGATGGACCGCGCTATCAAGGACGGCATTTGGGAGAAGATCCCGGGTCGCTCATTGAGCGAATGCACCCTGGGCGTGATCGGTGTGGGCAATATAGGCAAGGCAGTCATCCGCCGCGCACGTGCATTTGGGATGCATATCTTGGGAAATGATATCCAACCCATCGCCCCGGATTTTATTATAGAAAATAAGGTCGAAATGGTAACGCTTGAGGAATTACTGGCTGGTTCTGATTTCGTCAGCCTCAACTGTGATCTCAATCCAACCAGTTTCCACATCATCAACCCTGAAACGCTTTCCATGTTCAAACCTGGAGCAGTCTTGATCAACACCGCCCGCGGTCCGTTGATCGATGAGAAGGCATTGGTCAACGCCCTGCAGGATGGACGTTTGAGCGGTGCGGGGATGGATGTCTTCGAGGTAGAACCCCTACCCGAAGATTCCCCATTGAAGAAAATGGATCAGGTCATGCTTGGTTCGCATAATTCCAATTCGAGCCCTTCAGCCTGGGAACGTGTCCATTGGAACACCATCCGTAATTTGTTGATCGGTTTGGGGATCGATCATGACGACCTGGATGAATTGCAGCGTGATTACGCGCGCTTTAACTAGAGGAGAGCGATGACTGAGAAAAAAGTAGTGTTGATCACCGGGGCAGCAGGCGGCATCGGGGGGGCTGCTGTAGAAAAATTCTTACAAAATGACTGGAATGTGATCGGTGTCGATCGCAAAGAGCAATCCGATACCTTTCCAGCGCAGGCTCTATATGTTCAGGCTGATATCTCCAAACCGGAGGATATTGGCAAGATCTATGACCAGGCACGTGCTTACAGCCCATATCTGAACGCGGTCGTGAACAACGCTGCTTTGCAGGTTTCAAAACCAATTCTCGAGACCACCGCTGAGGAATGGGATCTGGTGATCGCCTCTAACTTGCGATCCGTGTTCCTGGGAGCGCAATTTGCCCATCCTTTACTGAAGAAGGCTGGCGGCGGCGCGATCGTGAATGTATCATCGGTACATGCGATTGCGACATCCGTCAATGTGGCCGCATATGCGGCCAGCAAAGGCGGCTTGTTGGCGCTGACCCGCGCCATGGCGATCGAATTCGCCCGCGATGAGATCCGCGTCAATGCGGTCTTGCCAGGGGCGGTCGATACACCCATGCTGCGCGACGGTATGAGCCGCGGCCAGCATGGCGGAAGCAGCCTGGAGGAGCGCCTGGAGAATTTGGCTCGGAAGACTGTAAATGGGCGCATCGGACAACCAGAAGAGATCGCCAATACTATCTATTTCCTGGCAAATGATGAATCCTCTTTCATGACCGGGCAGGCACTGGTTGTGGATGGCGGCGCAACCGCCAGATTGAGCACGGAGTAGGCATATGCGTGAGACCATCAAGAAGATCCTTCCCGAGAGCGTTTTGAATGTTGGGCGGGCGGCGCGTGATTGGGTAAATCGTGTGCCCGAAGATATTTCCGCAGCTGCCCATCCTTGGCGTGTGGATTCCAAACGCAACATCCGCGCTTTCCATAATAAATATCAGGGTAAGCGCTGTTTTGTGATCGGGAATGGACCCAGTTTGAAGAACACCGACCTCAGCAAGTTGAAGGATGAATATACCTTTGGGATGAATCGTATCTATCTCATGTTCCCTGATATGGGATTCCCGACGTCCTTCCTGGTATGTGTGAATGATCTGGTCATCGAACAGACAGTGGAGGATATGCAGAGTTTATCCATCCCACGTTTCTTTTCCTGGCGTTCGCGCAAATACCTGCAGCCCGCAGATGGGCTGCATTTTCTGCACACCACCTACACCGGGCCGCGCTTTGCAACCAATGCTGCGGGACGGTTGTGGGAAGGGGCGACGGTTACCTATGTCTGCCTGCAGTTAGCCTATTATTTTGGCTTCAGCGAGGTTAACCTGATCGGTGTTGACCACAGTTTTGTGACCAAGGGTAAACCCAACACGACTGTGACATCCGAAGGGGACGATCCCAATCATTTCCATCCCGGCTATTTCGGCAAGGGTTTCCGCTGGCAGTTGCCAGACCTGGATACCTCCGAGGTGGCGTATGCCATGGCGCGCCAGGCGTACGAAAAGGATGGACGCCGTATTGTCGACGCGACCATCGGTGGGAAGCTGACCATATTTCCCAAGGTAAATTATGACGATCTCTTCTAGGAGGATTTGATGCAGCCTAAGGTTTCGATCGTTACACCTTCATTTAATCAGGCTGCGTTCCTCGAGAAGACCATCCGCTCTGTCATCGAGCAAGATTATCCTGATCTGGAATATCTTGTCGTGGATGGTGCATCCACCGATGGCAGTCTTGAAATTATTCAAAAGTATGCAAAAAACATCACCTGGTTGGTCTCGGAGCCCGATCAAGGACAGGCGGATGCCATAAATAAAGGGCTGCAGCGAACGACCGGGGATATCGTTGCCTGGCTGAATTCGGATGATACTTACCTCCCCGGAGCGATCGCGAAAGTTGTGGCTTTCTTTGACCAGCATCCGGATGTAGGTTTCGTATTCGGAGATTTACTGGCGATTGACGAACATGATGAGACCATCAACACCATGCGATATGGTGATTACACCCTACAAGACCTGATGACTTTCCATATTATTGGGCAGCCATCCGTATTCTTTCGCCGCGAGACACTACAGCAGGCGGGCTTTCTCGATCTGGATTACCAATATCTACTTGACCATCAGCTATGGCTGCGCATGGCGTCCGTGACGCAGATCGCATACATCCCTTCCGTATTGGCGGCGGCGCGTTATCATTCGGCGGCCAAGAATGTGGCTGCAGCCGAACAATTTGGTGAGGAAGCCTATCGCATTGTGGAGTGGATGCGTACGAACCCTGCTACAAGCGCGGTATTACCCTCTATTGAGAAGAAGGTAATGGCGGGAGCCTGCCTGATCGATGGGCGCTATTTATTGGATGGCGGGCAAGCATGGCGGTCTTTCAAAGTTTATTTACGCAGTCTCTGCTTGCATTTTCCCACAGGAGTGCGGGAGATCCATCGCATGCTCTTTGCATTATTGGCAGCATTGCGGTTGGTGCGTGTTGAGAATGTGGTCGACCGGCGGCGTAAAATGAATAAAATGAAGTCTTTTTTCACACGAAGGAAATAGAGCATGGAAGCGAAGACCATGAAAAAGAGTCCTTTTCTATTGATCTTGTTCATCATCCTGGTGATCGGAACGGCGATCCGCCTCTTTGACCTGGCAGATGCACCCCTGGATTTTCATCCAACACGTCAGCTGCATTCGGCTCTGATGGCGCGGGGGATGTTCTATCAATTGCAAAGGGTTGACAGCTGGCAGGCGCAGCGCGCGATCGAACAGTGGAAATTGGAAGGCTTGATCGAGCCACCCATCATGGAATGGTTATCCGCGTTTGGGTATAAATTGATCGGTGAGGTGGATCTGCAAATCCCCAGGCTGATTGCGATCACATTCTGGATATTGGCGGGTATTACCCTGCTGAGCAGTGCTGTACGTTTGACCAACCGCAAAGCAGCATTGGTAGGTTTGGCATTCTTCTTGTGCTATCCATATGGCGTCATCGCCAGCCGCTCATTTCAACCGGAATCGCTGCTGGTGCTGTTCCTGAGCTTTTTCATGATGGGGTTGTTTGCATGGGACAAGCAAAGGGATTGGCGCTGGGCAGTACTGGTTGGGCTGTTTGCGGGATTGGCGATATGGATCAAGACGGTGGCTGCTTTCTTTGTAGCGGGCATGTGGCTCGCCTGGCTGCTTTCTGAGAACCATTGGCGCACGTTCTACAAGGACGGCAAGCTCTGGGTGGCGTTCCTTCTCACTATTCTTCCATATATTCTCTATCTCCTGTATGGTCTTTTTATCGATAAAAGCTATCAGGGTCAGTTCAGTTTGCGCTTCTTCCCGGGTCTTTGGACGGATGTGGCATTCTATTTGCGCTGGCTATCCAATCTCCGCCGGGTGGTGGGCATTGAATGGCTGATCATGGGCTTGTTGGGCTGTTTGCTGGTCGAGCACAAAACTCAGAGAAACATCCTGATAGGCGCGTGGGTCGGGTATGTGATCTTAGGCTTCACCCTCCCACACCATATTTCAACGCATGATTATTACCATCTGCTGCTCCTGTTATTCGTGGCGGTTGGCGTATCCAACCTGGCAGCGCTGCTGTTTACCTGGATATCCACTCGCAAACTATTGGTTCGGGTAGTATCTGTTATATTGCTGGTCGTCCTTTTCACAGTTTTCCTTATAGACGTTCGCTCTGAGATGAAGAAGGTCAATTACTCGGACGAGATTGCGTTCTGGGAGATGATGGGAGCGAGATTCGATCCGGATGATAAAGTGGTTGCCCTCAGCCAGGATTATGGAAATCGCCTGGCGTATTGGGGCTGGATCACTCCCCGCAACTGGCCCAGCCTGGATGACATCGCTCTCCGGCAAGAAGCCGGGCAGGAGCTATCCCTTTCGGACTATTTCCAGGATTACACGCAGGGGTATGATTATTTCCTGGTAACAGATATGACTGAGTTTGCCCGCCAACCGCAGGTAGCGGATTGGCTGCAAGCCAACTTTGAACTGATCACTGCGGATGACGCGTATTTATTGTATGATCTGCGGGTGCAGAAAGAATGAAGGTGCAGCATTGAATCAAACTGAAAAAACCAACATCAGCCCTACACCTGAACTATCAGTGATCATCCCTGCTTATAATGAAGAGAAGTGGATCGCATTGACCATCCAGAACCTGTCGACTTTTCTGCAGCAGGAATTTTCCGATTGGGAGATTTTGATCATTGATGATGGGTCTACGGATTCCACGCGCAGCATCTGCGAAGAATACCAGGATCGCATTAAGAATCTAACGTATTTGTGTAATGAGAAGAATTCGGGTAAGGGATATTCCGTACGGCGTGGGATGCTGACAGCGCGTGGGAAATATCGCTTTTTCATGGATGCGGATCTGCCTTTTGAACTGGAAGTGCTGCGAACCATATATGATGAACTGTCGCAAAAGAGCGACATCGCCATCGGCGCCCGCGATCTGCCGGGCTCAACGCTGATCGGGGTTCCATTCATCCGCTTCCTGGCGGGGCAGATCTTCAGTCTGCTGGTGGGGTTATTCGCAGTGAAAGGCATCAGTGACACCCAATGTGGCTTGAAGGGTTTTCGAGCGGCTGCTGCCGAAGCCATCTTCTCGCGCACGACCATCAATGATTTTGGGATGGATGTCGAAGTGCTCTTCATCGCCCAAAGATTGGGATACACCATCACCCGTATCCCGGTGCGCATGACCGGGTTTCGCGGTGATAGTCGGGTTCACCTGTTCAAGGATTCGCTTAACATGTTCTTTGAGCTGCTGCTCATACGCTGGAAAGCGCTTACCGGAAAATATCGTCTGCGGGGTTGATCGTTCTCACGGAGCGATTTTCTATTGATGGTAAAATCAGGACTCGCAAAAGGAAGTACCCAACCATGAAACCTGTATTCCAATGTCCCCTGGACCGCAGCAAGACCGAGCGTTTGTTCCGTTTTGCACTCATCATCGCCAATGTCTTTTTTATGCTCGCACTGGCAGTTTACGCCTATCGCGGTTTCTTCTCGCGTTACTGGGCGGATGATTACTGCTTTGGTTCTATCTTCCATCAGAATGGCTTGTTCGCCGGCACCGGCACCTTCTACCGGGAGATATCCAACCGGTTTGCTGCCTTTTTCCTGGTGGGGTTAAGTGAACTGCTGGGTGAGGTGGGAATCCAATTGATGCCAGCCATCATGATCGTACTGACAGTCCTGGTCTATTTCAAGGTCTTTGAACGTATTTTTGATCTTATCAAGTTCCCACAGAAATGGTTTGTCCCGCTTTTATTGAGCCAGGTATTGACCTTTTTCATGCTCTATACCGCCCCTAGCTTGTTCTGGCGTTCTGGGATGGTGAGTTATTATGCTCCCATTCCTTTCCTGGGCGTGGCACTCATCCTGATCTTCAACGCTGTCACACGCGGCTTGAAATGGTATGCATATCTTCTGCTGGGGATGATCACGTTCTTCTCTGCCGGGCTATCTGAAACATATGCAGCTCTTGAAACAGGCCTGTTCGCACTGGCTATTTTGGCGGCTGTGATCTTCGTCAAGAAAAAAGCAAAGAAGCGATTGCTGCTCAGTGCTGGGGTCGCCATCCTGGGCTCCCTTTCTGCCATGCTGGTGATGGTTCTCGCTCCGGGTAACGCCATGCGTCTGGCAACGCTTGAACAGGCGACCAGTATCGGTCAGATCATCACTATCTCACTGCGGTCGGCGGCTGCTTTTGCCTATCAATCACTGCGCGGTTTTTCCCTTCCTACCGTTCTTCTGTTCGGTTTGGTTGCTATCCTTGGTTACCATCTCACCGGGCATGAGAAACCGCAGCTTGCGGAAAAACAATGGCTGCAGATCTTGCTTGCCAGTATATTGGTCGGCTTCTTGCTGCTGGTATGTGTTGCAGCTCCTACTGCCTATGGGATGCTCGCCTATCCTGAACAGCGTGCCTGGATGTTGGGGCGTTTTGTGACCACACTATCACTCATTCTGACGGGTTTCAGCGCTGGGGTTCTCAGCCACCGCTTCATGGATCGCATTATAGATACTTGCATGATGTCGATCATCATCCTGATCATTTTCTCACTTTACCCGCTGCGCGCAGCCTGGCAAGAAGTCCAGCACATCCCGGAATGGCAGGCGATTGCCAGCGATTGGGATGGACGTAATGCTGCTATTCAGGCGTCGGTAGATATGGGGGAACGAGAACTGCTGGTACCTGCTTTCGATTCTATCGGGACGGTTGCAGAATTGAAGGATGATCCATCCTATTGGGTTAATGTGTGTGCTGCCCAATATTATGAACTTGATGAGATAATTGCTGTAGAGGTAATAGAATGACCGAAACTCAACCCCTGGTCTCCATTGTGACACCATCCTATAACCAAACTCACTACCTGGAGAGTACCATCCAATCTGTTTTGGAGCAGGATTATCCCAACCTGGAATATATCATCGTGGATGGTGGTTCGACGGATGGCAGCCTTGAGATCATCAAGAAATATGCGCATCGACTGGCATGGTGGGTCTCCGAGAAAGACTGTGGACAGACCGAAGCCATCAATAAGGGCTTTTCGCATGCCAAAGGTCACATTTACGCATGGCTGAATTCGGATGACACATATCAGCCGGGAGCCGTGAGTGAAGCAGTGGCGTATATGCAGGAGCATCCCGAGATCGTGCTTCTATATGGGGATGCGCATTACATTGATGAGAATGGAAAGGTGATCGGGGATTTCCCAGCGGCGCAGACAGACCTGGCAAAATTGCGACGCGGCTATGTGCATATCCCCCAGCAGGCTTCGTTCTTTACGGCTGCTGGCTGGAAATCGGTAGCTCCTTTAGACCCATCCTTCTTCTTCGCCATGGATTATGACCTGTGGGTGCGCCTGGCACAAGTCGGTCCGGTCGTATACCATCCCCGGTTGTGGGCTAATTTCCGTCTGCATCAGGATGCCAAGACCATTTCTGCCGACGATCGCTGCTGGCCTGAGATGTTGCGGGTGCATTATCGTGATGGTGGGGGAAAGTTGGCTCCCATTGTATTGAAATACTGGCTGCGCAAGATGGCGGCGCCTTATATCCGCTGGAAACGCAAGAGACTATTCGAAGAGTAGAAAGAGGAAACATGAGTAAAAAAGGTCTTTTTGGTGATATTGTTTTCAAGATCCGCCTGACCATACGTCTCATGACGGATCAACGGGTTGCTTTTTATCTGAAATTGATCCCGGTCATCGCCCTGGTTTATCTGGTGGTGCCATTTGACCTGCTGATCGGACCGATCGATGATGCGGTCTTGCTTATGGGAGCGGTACAGATGTTCGTTTCACTGTGCCCGCAGGATGTTGTTGAGGAACATACGGATTACTTGCGGAATCGCAAGCCGCCCCAATCTTCACAGACAGTGCAGTTTCTTGAAGAGGATGCACCTGACAAGAAATAGACCAAAAGAGCCCCAGTTCAGACCGGGGCTCCTTTTCTTTGTGTTTCTTTATCTAAATAACACCCAATTCTTTACCGACGGCGGCGAATTCTTCCAGGCTTTTATCCAGGTCATCTTTCGAGTGGGCAGCCGAGATCATCACACGGATGCGGGCTTTCCCTTGTGGTACGGTTGGATAGCCGATGGAGGTGGCGAAGATGCCGCGTTCAAACAGCGCTTTGCTGAAATCCTGCGCTAATTTCGCCTCACCCAGCATGACAGGGGTGATCGGGGTTTGGCTTTTGCCGATGTCGAACCCCAGCGCTGCCATTTCTTTCTTGAAATAATCACCATTCGCCCATAGGGTGTCGACCAATTCGGTGGATTCTTCCAGGACGTCAATCGCGCCAATGCAGGCGGCTACATCCGGGGGAGTTACTGCGCTGGAGAAGAGGAAAGGTCTTCCGCGCTGGGTCAGCCATTCCACAACATTTGCATTACCCGATACCATTCCGCCTACGACCCCAAACGCCTTGGAGAAGGTGCCGATCTCGATATCGACTTTGCCATGCAGGTCGAAATGATCCACGATACCGCGTCCACCTTTGCCTAACACGCCTTCACCATGCGCATCGTCAACCATTAGCAGGATATCGTAGGCATTAGCGATCTCGTATAAGCGATCGAGCGGTGCGACATCACCATCCATGCTGAAGACACCATCGGTCACGATCAGCGCGCGGCGATAATTTCCTTCATTTTCCTTGAGCACCAGTTCAAGATGCAGTGGATCGCAGTGGTTGTAGCGCTCGATCTTTGCTCCCGAGAGCCGGCAGCCGTCAATGATACTGGCGTGATTCAATTCATCGGAGAAGATCATATCTTGCTTTCCGACCAGGGCGGGAATGGTTGCCAGGTTGGCGGTGAAGCCTGATTGGAATGTGATGGCCGCTTCGGAATGTTTGAAATTTGCCACACGACGTTCCAATTCTTTGTGGATGTCCATCGTCCCAGCGATTGTACGCACGGCCCCAGGTCCGACGCCGAAGTCATCCAGCGCTTTTTTGGCTGCCTCTACCAAGCGGGGATGGTTTGCCAGCCCAAGGTAGTTGTTGGAGCAAAAATTCAATACTTTTCTGCCGTCCACCATCAGCCACGCGCCCTGGGCAGAGCCGAGGGTGCGGATGTTGTTATACAGTCCTTTTTGTTTTAGGTTTTTTAATTCTTTCTGGATCCAATCAAATCTCTTTGCCATGTTCACCTCTTCCTGATGGAATAAGAACTTTTCAATACGAAAATTATACTTCCCGCTTAACCTGACACAAGTAACCTAACTCAGTAAGTTTTGCGTGAAAATGCTCTATCCCTTTCATATCGATCAGCAGGGTGGTGCTGTTCAACTGATCAAGGATGTATTTTTGCAGGTCTGAGGTAAGGACCTTTTTCATGATCTTCGCATCGCTGATCTCCAGAATATATTGTGCACTGATCTGGGCATGCTCATTTTTATTGCTAAAGCGCTGTAATGCGGCGAACAACCCCGTTTCAGGTTTCTTCGTGAGATGTTTTTGGAGCAGCGCGATCAATTGTATTCCTTGCAATCCCTGCTTTTGCGCTTCTTCGAGCGAAGCCGGTGTGATCTGATACTGGTATTCACCCCTGCGCATTCCTTTCCATTCACAAAAGCGAGCGATCTGGTAGCGAACTGCGCGCGAGAAGCTGGCGTGGATGCTCAAATTTGCCTGGGGAAGGGAGTAGAAAGGCGCTTGCTTATGATCCTGCGTTTTGGTAGGTTCAGCATCCAGGAATGTCCGGGCAGCAGTCCAACGCAATGCAATGGTCTTTCCGCTTTGGCGGTTTTGTGCCAGGTCGCAAAGGCCCAATCCATATAGAACGGTATCGATGAAGAATTCAAGGAACTCGCCTTCAACATCCTCCCAGTGCTCGGCGCCATGCAGGATTTGCCCCGAATTTTTGTTTTTAATGAACCAGGAATCCATATCTCCGGCAACTCGCAAGAATTCGGGTTCTCTTCGTTTTACATCCTCGATCAATGTGGCAATATCCCACCATGATCCAAGCGGGATCTCTCTAAAGAAAGATACCAGGCGTTCCCGCGTATGAGCAGGATTCAAGTTCAGATCTCCTTCAAACATGAGATCTGGCATCAATAGTATTTCACTCAGGGTGGTGTTCATCATCCATGCCTGCAATAGCTCATGGTGGGCGAGTGTGCGGTCTTGGATGAGGTGGGCTTGCACGCGCTCTGGATGAACCTGGTTGTGCGCATCCCATAATTGAAGGGGGGCTGCCAAGTGGAGTAGGGTTTCGATGGAAAAGGGACTGCGCATAGGCTTGATCTGATCGATAGCTTTCCCCATGCGTAAACCTGCCAGGATCGTACAGATATCATCCACGATAAAATCCTGGGTTTTCACGACTCTAAATTTTGCATCTTCTGCCAGCGCTTTACCAAAGAGATCCTTGTTTCGCGCTTTGGTGGAACTGAAGAGAGCGAGGATATCATCAGGTATATAGGCGAATTCGTTGGGTTCAGGTTTGGCATCAAAGAATGCCCGCCCAATGAGACCGCTGTACCACAGTATTTCTACTGCGTTGATGGGCAGTCTTTCCGGATGGATCCTCTCCCGCTTGGCTGCTCCCATCACGCGCATATCCCCAAAATCACGGCTCAACTGAGTCCAGGTCAATTTCCCTCCTGCATCGACCAAAGCACTGAAGCACTTTTTTGCATCTTCGGGCAGAGTTTGTACCATTTCCTGTAGTGTTCCTTTTTTCAAGATGATCTCGATGATCTTGCTCAGTTCTTTTTTATCGACATCATTCCCGCGAGGAAAACCCCATTTCTCAAGGATAATGTGCTGTATATCAGGTTCGTGATTCAAGAGAAGATTTAGTAGTGTTGGCATGGTTCCTTCCTCCCTTGATTTTAATCGCAAATTCCCGAAAAGAATTCTTGTTATAATTCGGACACCATTCATCCTTACCACATGGAGGTTCAGTTTCCAATGCTCGCGATCTATTATCAGGGATTTTTATCCGGTTTTGAAGAAGTGTTGGGGAAAGAAGCGGTCGAAGAATTGACCGCAGCGGCGCATGTGGAGGAATTGGATTCAGGGATGAATGCGCAAAAATCGGAATCCCTTCCCCCCACTTTCTTCTCGAATTTTTCTCGCATATTAAATGCTATTCATGGGGAAATGTCACTCCAGGGGCTGGCGCATGTGGCTGGAAGATATGCCTTCAAATTGTACAAGGATCAGCTTCCTGTTTTAGTCGAGAACAGCAAAATAGAGAATCGTTTGCTGCCATTCGCTGAAAAGATCGAGCGTGTGCTGAATGCCTTTTTGCAGAGCCTGCAAGACGAAGAAATGGCAACGCTGGATCTGACGCGAATTCCAGAGGAGAAAGCCTGGTCGCTGAGGGGAAAGATCTTGCAGCCGAAGGGAGATTTCCTGCTTGTAGGGGAGCAGGATTTTTTGATGGGCGTTTTGGAAAGTTTATTGGAATGGCTGGACAGCCGGCATGCGTTTCAGGTTGAACAGAAGGCCGCAAGCTGGGATGCAGGATCTGCTGTGGAAATGATGATCATTGTCCAGAGCTTTGATTGACATCAGGTTTGACAGAAACATGACAACTGCCTATACTTAGGGCAACAATATACATAGGAACAGATCCGGGGAGCCGTATGGCGGCTGAGAGGAAGAGCAATATCTTCGACCCGTAAAACCTGATCCGGATAATACCGGCGGAGGGAGCACTGATAAGAAAAACTCCCTCGCCAGTCGAGGGCTTTTTTTATGAACAGAGTAGTGATATTTGTGAATGGGGTGGTGAAGGATTACAAGCTGATCTTTCCGCAGCTTCAAGCGCGTGATTTCATCATGGCTGCCGATGGGGGATTGAAACATGTCCATAAGTTGAAATTGAAACCGGCGCTCGTGATCGGAGATATGGATTCCATCTCTGCATCTGATCTGGACATTGCCCAATACCAGCAGACGGAGATCATCCGCTTTGAGAAGGACAAGGATGAGACCGATCTGGAATTAGGCATTCGCATCGCAATGGACAGAGGCTATCGTGAGATCCTCATCGTGGCCGGTTTGGGCGGAAGGTTGGACCAGACGATTGCCAACCTCCTGCTGATGATGCACCCTGATTTTGAGAAATGCCACATTGTCTTTGATGATGGTGTTGAAAGAGTGTGTTTGCTGCGTGATGAGTTAGAAATCAAGGGCAATATTGGTGATCTGGTGTCCATCATACCGTTAGGGGATGATTGCGAAGGTGTCACCACACAGAATTTGAAATATCCATTGAACGATGAAACATTGATCCAGAATAAAACGCGCGGAATCAGCAATGAGATCACTGCGAGTCCTGCTCGAATAACCCTGACAAGCGGGCTCGCTTTGTGTATTCAAACTAGAAAAGAATAAGAGGAAGATGATGAAAAATAAATTAACCATTGGTCTAGCTTCAGGTTTACTGATCGCCCTGCTACTGAGTGCATGCCAGCCTGAACCCAGATCGTTAACCGTGCTGACACATGATTCCTTTGCCATCAGCGAGGAAGTGATCCGGCAATTCGAGGAAGAGAATGATGTTGAGGTCAATTTTGTCCTCAGTGGGGATACTGGAAGTTCACTGAACAAAATGATCCTCACCAAGGATGCTCCGTTGGGCGATATCTTCTATGGTGTGGATAATTCGTTCCTTTCGCGTGCGCTGGAAGAAGATATTTTCGCTGCCTATGATTCTCCTGTGTTGGCGGAAGTTCCCGAGGAATTCAAATTGGATGTTGAGAACCGTGCTCTCCCCATTGATTATGGCGACATTTGCATCAATTACGATAAGGCTTATTTCGCTGAGAATTCTCTGGCTGTCCCTGAAGATCTGGATGACTTGCTAAAGCCGGAATATGAGGGTTTGCTGGTGGTGGAGAACCCGGCGGTCTCTTCACCTGGTCTGTCGTTCCTGTTTGCGACCATTCACCAATATGGTGAGGATGGATACCTGGATTATTGGCAGGCATTGAAAGAGAACGGTGTGGTAATCGTGAACGATTGGGAGACAGCATATTATTCCAATTTCTCCGCATCTTCCGGTATGGGACCACAGCCCATGGTCGTTTCCTATGCGACCAGCCCCGCTGCAGAGGTCATCTTTGCGACGGATGAACGCGAAGAATCACCGACCGCATCCATTGTTGGAGACGGCGCCTGCTACCGGCAGATCGAATTTGCGGGGATCCTCAAGAACTCGAAAAATCGTGAATTGGCAGAGAAGTTCCTGGATTACATGCTCAGTGTAACCTTCCAGGAGGATATCCCTATGAATATGTTTGTGCTGCCGGTCAATTCGAACGCACAACTCCCTGAGGAATTTGTCAAATATATCCAGACTCCTGAGAACCCTGCCATGCTGCCCGCTGAGACCATAGCGCAGATGCGCGATGCATGGGTGACTTCCTGGCAGGAAGCAATACTTGAGTAGATGGGGTTTTTATGAAAACGAGAACCGAGCGGCAGTTATTGTGGTTGATCGGGGTTATCCCGGTCATATACCTATTGGCGTTCTACGTCCTGCCGCTTGGGGTGGTCTTTCAACGAGCCGCTCAGGCTCTTGAGGGGTCGCTGCTGCAAGATGGACTTTTGCGCAAGATCGCTGAACCTCTGGGTTTCACAATCTTTCAGGCAACTCTATCAACCTTGTGCACCATCCTGGTTGGTTTCCCGATCGCCTACGTGTTCTCACACTTCGAATTCAAAGGGAAGACTTTTTTCCGTACGGTAGTGACGCTGCCATTCATATTGCCGACAGTGGTGGTGGCAGCCGCATTCAACAGCCTGATCGGAAATAGGGGGTGGTTCAATCTACTGTTCATGCAAATATTCAATTTGTCTGAACCACCCATCCAATTGATGAACACGCTGGCTGTCATCCTGCTTGCGCACGTCTTTTACAATACTTCGGTATTTGTGCGTGTGGTGGGGGCTGCCTGGTCGCAGCTTGATGTGGAAAAAGAGGAAGTTGCCAGTGTGCTGGGGGCGAACAAATGGCAGCGCTTCTGGTATATCACCTTTCCACTCCTGCGTTCCTCGATCCTTGCTGCGCTGCTGATGGTGTTCCTCTTTGATTTCACCAGCTTCGGTGTTATCTTGCTGCTCGGTGGACCTGCTTTCAGCACAATGGAAGTGGAGATCTATCTGCAGACCACCCAAATGCTCAACCTCCCCCTGGCTGGGATATTGAGCGTGGTGCAGATGATCGCAACACTGCTCATTTCCGCATTAAGCATGCGTGAAAGCGGAAGCAGAACAGTATCCTTCCTGCCGGATATCAAGAATGACCGGTTGCAGAAGGTTGATAAACCCTGGCAGAAGATTTTTCTGGTCGGGATGATCATCCTGGTTGTTTTCTTTTTTGTACTGCCTGAGATCGGGTTGTTCCTGCGTTCTATCGTAAAACTAGAAGCGGCGCGAACAGAGGTGGGGACGGTGACCACTGGCTTCACCCTCGATTTCTATAAAGGGCTTTTCCAGAACCCGAACCGCTCACTGTTCTATGTACCTCCCATCCAGGCGCTCAAGAATTCAGTTCTGTATGCGATTTCTACGACTGTTTTGGCCTGTCTGATGGGTGTGATCGCAGCCTACAACCTGGCGCGTGCGCGCAGCAGCAAGGTATTTCGCGCACTTCTGGTGCTCCCGCTGGGTACCTCATCGGTCACATTGGGATTGGGATTCCTGTTGGTATTCACTCGTGTGCGTTTCTTCCAGCAATTTCCGCAGATCCTGATACCCATTGCCCATGCACTGGTCGCGCTGCCAATCGTGGTCAGCAGTCTCTACCCAGCTTTCAAATCCATCCCGCGCAATATCCGCGATGCTGCCCGCAACCTGGGTGCATCACCCATTACAACCCTGCGAGAGATCGATCTGGCGTTGATCAAACAGCCACTGGTGGTGAGTGCATTGTATGCGTTCATTCTTTCTTTGGGTGAATTTGGCGCGACCTCCTTTTTGACGCGCCCGGAATATCCAACCATGCCGATCGCGATCTATCGCTACCTGGGATTGCCGGGGGCGATGAATTATGGTCAGGCGATGGCGATGGCTTGTATCCTGTTGGTAGTTTGCGCTATATCAATGTTGATCATTGAAAGATTAGTTTCCAGAGAGGACGTACAATGAATGCTGTATGCTTATCGGTTCGAGATATCAAGAAGGATTATGAGCAAGCACCGCTCTTAAAAGGGATCAGTTTTGATCTCCATGATAGCGAGACGCTGTGCCTGTTGGGACCCTCTGGCAGCGGTAAGAGCACTCTTCTGCGCATCATCGCTGGCCTGGAGACTTCCGATGCCGGACAGATTTTTTGGAAGGGAACCGATATCAATACAATGGCAGTGGATAAACGTAATTTTGGCTTGATGTTCCAGGATTACGCGCTTTTTCCGCATATGACCGTCGCTGAGAACATTGCCTTTGGACCGCGTATGCGCGGTTGGGCGACTGCCCGCATTGAGGAGCGGGTTGCGGAGACATTGGCCATTGTTAAACTGAGTGAGTTTGCTGAGCGCAGTGTGGTCGATCTCTCCGGCGGTGAACAGCAGCGTGTGGCTCTGGCGCGTGCGATCGCACCTGAACCAGAATTGCTGATGCTGGATGAACCACTGGGGGCGCTCGATAAAGCTCTCCGTGAGTCTCTCGGGCAGGAACTGCGCAGCATCCTCAAAGAAGTGCATATTCCGACCATCTATGTGACCCATGATCAGGAGGAAGCTTTTACGATAGGCGATCAAGTGGCTGTCCTCAATTTTGGCGACATTTTGCAGAAAGGAACTCCCGAGGAGATCCATTCCCGTCCAGCTTCGTTGTGGATAGCCGGATTCCTCGGCTTTACAAACCAGCTGCCGGGCAAGGTCAGCTCGCTCGATCCGGTTTGCATTGAAACATCATTAGGCCTATTTACACCTGCTGGGGAAGGACAATCTGCGAAAATTGGGCAGGAAGGTGTGTTGGTGGTAAAACCGGATGGTGTGCAGGAGACCTCAGAGCAACAACAGAAGAATCAGATCAGCGGCAAGATACAGGATTCTCAATTTCGCGGTGATGGTTATCGACTTTCGCTTCACGCGGCCGCAAATGCGATATTGAATTTCCATGATAAAAGCCGCCGTGTTATCGGCGATTCTATAAAACTGTCCGTAGACCCACAAGCATTGTTATGGTATCCGACGCATGAATAAGAAGATCACGATCGTCAAACAGAACGCCGCGGGCACAGAGGTATTCCGCTATGGGGGTGAACTGGTGCGTCAAACATCGAGTGGTTTGATGGTTAGCGCGATCTTCGAGATTCCTTATATTCAAGTGGATGAGGTGGCGTTCAAGGCGGGTGATAGATCCTTTGAATATTACTTATACGATAAGTGGTTCAACATCTACCAGGTGCATGAAGGGATGTCTGCGGAAGTGAAAGCCTGGTACTGCAACATCTGCCGCCCGATGGTTTTTACCAATGGGCAGGTGCAGTATGAGGATATGGAATTGGATCTTTTAGTCTACCCTGATGGCAGACAGGTCATTCTGGATAGGGATGAATTTCGCGCATTGCGCATTAATGGGCACGAGCGCCGTCTGGCGCTCGAAGGAATGCAGGAATTGCAGACCATCTTCAATGATGTTACTACATTGGATCTGGCTTCTCTCTTAGCGTGATTCCTAGACCCGGCGGGGTGGGCGCAGAACGAAATGCCATACGATCCACACCAGCAGGAAGATCATGATCACGGCAACCAGTACCGGGACAACGATGGAAAGGATCGAAACGCCGGTCGAGGTGGCATCTTCCACAAAACTGACCGGGATATTTCCCGCACCAGCTGTGGACGCGGATACGGCAGGGCGTACAGCCGCTGTTTTGACAAGGTTCACACTGCCTGCCACCAGCAGACCCAGTGCCAATGCCAGGACTGGATGAATGTCGGTGATGATGTTGGAGCTGGCAGCAAACACGATCGCCCCCGCGGTGGGGCGGACGATGGATTGCACGATATCGTTGATGTGATTCACCACCGGGATCTTATCCAGAAAGAATTCCACCAGGGAAAGTACGATCAACAACCCGATGATCCACCAACTGGTGAGCGCATCCCAGGGTTCTTTCAGTTGGATAAGGTTGGTGAAGCGTGCCAGCAGCGCTGTTACCAGCAGGGGAATATAAGCGTTCAAGCCCGCGCTGGCAGATAGGCCAAAACCGGAAAATATCTCTAATAAGGGTCCCATATTAATTTCTCCTACTTATTAATCATAATGGATTGATCGCAATTGGGAAGATACTCATGCGCAGCTCGACCATTAACAAAACCTGCAAGATGGCAATGGCGTAACCCAGCGCGATGATGGGCAGCGCATCAGCCAGGTTCCTATAACCTCCCTCTTTTCTTGTGATGATCACGATCAGAATGGCATACAGCATGGCGATAAGGGTCAATACACCCAGTGTGCTGACCAGCGCTGCTGCATTGAAGAGAAATGGACTGCGATTAAGGGGGAAGAAAAACAGCGGACTTTCGATGAGAAGCAAAAGACACACATCCTTCCAATTCTTGAGCAGCGCGCTCTTGGGTGCATCCTCCCAGAAAACCGTATTAAGAATAGTGGCGATGGTAAGGGCAAAGGTCATCCCCATGCCGATCCCGCTCACAAAGCGCAGCGTATTGGAAGGGATATAGAACAAAGTATTGTTGAGAACGTCATAAGAAAAGGAATTCAATCCATCCAGAGCCCAAAATAAGAAGAAGCCAACGAAAAGGGCAATGATCCATTTTGAGGGGATGGCACCTCTTTTTCCCTTGATAGCAAAATAGAGCATGGCAATGCTGGACGCAAGATAAGCTCCAGTACAGCGTACGCACAGCGGAAACTGCATATCCTGCAAATGAAAGGAATGTTCAGGAAGCTGGTGGCAAACCGCAGATCCGATCCACCATGTTTTCCCCTGAAGCCCTGCTGGCGAGCGGGTCCAGGCGATGATAAGGATGATCGCCAGGATGACCACGGGAACAATTCGCTTGCTCAGACGTTTTAATATCATGTTAATCCCTTGAGACGGTGATTATAGATGATACTCAGGATGGATGCAAGCATGTTCATTCTGGTGTAAAATGCCTGGAACATTGGAGATGAAATGAAAAAAGAAACCATAACAATACTGATGCTATTTACGCTGCTGCTGGCAGCCTGTGCACCGGCTGTAGCAGCCCAGGTCGAAGAGGAGCCAACACTGGTTCCAACCGAGCCACAACCGACGGCTACCGAAGAACCTACAGCTACTGCCACACCTGATTACCCGCCGGAGGGCGTTGGCCCAGTCAGTTTCCCGACGGGTGTAAACCCATTGACGGGATTGGAGGTGGCGGACCCAGATCAATTAAATGAACGTGTTGCAGCTGTGAAGGTTGAAAATCTACCCCGTGAACACCGTCCACAATATGGCTTGAATGACGCTGATCTGGTCTATGAGTATTACACTGAATTCGGCAGTACGCGCTTCGTCGCTCTCTACCACGGTAATGCTCCCGAGACGGTCGGTCCGGTTCGCTCTGCGCGCTTCTTCGATATCCATGTTGTGCAGAGCTATAAAGCGGCTTTTCTGTTCGGTGGTGCCTATTCGGCTGTCTTCAACCGCATGTGGGGCAGCGATATTTCGCGGCGATTGGTGGTAGAAGGGGCGGGTTCATACCCGGCACTCTTCCGAGCCAACGTGAACGATGCGAATTTGTTGTTCGCCAACATTTCGGCGCTTCCGGATGCGCTCACCAAGCTGGGAATCGACAACCAGGCACAGGATCTGAGCGGCATGTTGTTCAAGAAGCAATTGGATGTTGCTGGTTTCCCAGCTGATGAGGTGACCGTGCATTTTTCGAACGCTATCTACAACCGTTGGGCGTTCGATGAAACTTCACAGAAATACTTGCGTTATGTCGATGAGTACAATGTTAACAAGGTGGAAGATGAGCGTTATGTGCTGTTGACCGACCAGGTCACAGGACAGGCGATCAGCGCGGATAACGTAGTCATCCTGTTTGTGCCGCACAGCTACTTTGTCAAGAACGCGACCGAGGAAGTGGTCGATATCAACCTGGTTGGCAGCGGCGAAGCGCTTATCGCACGTGATGGGCAGATATTCACAGTTTACTGGCAGCGTGCCACTACAAGTTCTACCCTCACCCTGGTTGACGGGGAGGGAAATCCATTCCCCTTCAAACCTGGGAACACCTGGTTCGAGGTGGTTGGCAGTTCAGCTACGAAAGTGCAGCAGGATGATAGCTGGCGCATCACTCATCGGATGCCCTAAAAATCGGGTACAATGAAAGGGTAGGCAGTACTTTCACAAGCTATCCTAAAGGATAAGGAGGTGATGTCTCTCATGTGTAATGCTAAACCAAACGCTGCGACATCCCTCCTGATTTTCCTCTAAAAAGGATGTCGCAGCAAAAAAAAGAGAACCGCTCAAGCAATTGGGCGGTTTTCGGTTAATGGATGGTCTTTTTCATAAAAAGGGCGTCTACCAGGGTGCGTTGGAAGGGCGTATGGAGTTGCGGCTCCAATAAGCATGCAGTGCGGACAAAATGGAGTTATCCACCAGCAGAGTTTTATTATTACGGTCAGTTCCCAATTTGTAATTGAAGTCATCGATCGCAAGCGCATAGGGTTCGTACCCGCTGGACCATTCCCAGATGGCATAGTTCCAGCCTGCGTTCTCAAAGATATCGATCAGATCCAGTAGATATCCGGCTGCACCTGGAACCCAGCGTTTGACCCCGAATTCATCAATGGCAACGGGAACTTTTTGCCTGGCGGCGTAATCCCGGACAGGCTGCAACAGGTTGGAAAGGTAATCTTTATTGAATGCTTCCTGTTTCCCATTTCCATCCACATCAAATTGTGAAGGATACTCATTGCGTGCGGGATCGGGTTGGTGGGTATAGGTGGAGTAGGGCATGTATTGGTGGGCGACATAGACCAGGTTTTCTGCTTCAGCGGGTGTCAGGGTGGATAACCAGGCGACGGAACTGTATCCATCCGCTCCGATCAGGATGGGCGTATCCGGGTCAACCTCGCGGATGGCTGCCACAATGGAGGGATAGAAGCTGTTCCAATCAGCCGGGCTTCCCGCATGATCGTTCATGAATTCTTTGGGTGAACTGATGCCGTACAATACGTCCGCAGCATTTGGTTCTACCATCAACTTATATCCCACCACAATGCGATTATTCTTGTATTGTTCCGCAGTATAGCGCCACATCTCCGCCCAGGCAGCCTGGGCTTGTGCGTCACTCCATACCTGGTCGTTGAAATACCCTTCATAATATGGCTCGCCCAGGCAGCATAAGCTCCATTCGGCTTTTCCCGGACCGGTGCGGAAGGCGATCGTAGCGAACATATCCGCTTGTTCGATCATCTCCAGCATCTGATCAAGGTTGCGCTGCACGTCCTGGTCTACTTCATAGGGCGGCTCCTCGCGGAACAAGCCGGGAGCAGAGATGACGACATAGTTGGCTCCCAGGGAAGCCAGCAGATCAAAATCTTCCTGAGAGAAGGGTGGTCCCACCACGCCGCTTCCCTTGAAGGTGCTGCCATCCACCTCTGGGATGACTCGCGCCTGCCATACATTTGCTCCCCGCAGTTGGGCTGAATCGGCGGTCCATAGATCGAATTTGGTCTGTATCGGGGAGGTATTATCAGGAAGAGGGGTCAGCGTTTCCAGCAGTGACTCATCCATCACCGGTCGGCAGGTCTCGGTCTGTTCTTGACTCAGTTCTTCCAGTGTCACGAATCGAACGGGACTCGAGCAGGCGACAAGAGAAAGAGAAATGAATATGATGAGCACTAAAACGCTATGTATAGATCGCGGCTTCATCTTTTCATTATAAATTCAAAATATTTATGAAATTTCCCCTTGTAAATTTTCAAGAAATATGTATAATATATACAACTTTATAATATAAAGTAGTGTAAGAAACAGATATATGGAGGTAGCATGAATAAGCAAATGGATTTGAAAAATATTGAACGGAAGATCTACATGCAGTTCTTCGAAGATGGCATCCTTGATATGGCGATTGGATTTGGATTGATGACTGCCGGGTTGTTCGTGGAGTTCGATGCTTTCTATCTTTACGGAGCTTTCCTGGGTCTCATCTTGCTCTTTCCCGCATTCAAGAAAAAGATCACCGCACCGCGCGTGGGGCGGGTGAACTTCAGCAAGAAGCGCAAGGATCGTACCACTGCTCTCTTCTCGGTTTCTGTGGTGGGAGGACTAATGCTTCTGGCGTTGACCATCCTGACCAACAGTGCCCGCGAAACTGGTTTGGGTATGTGGTTGGGAGAGAATCTCCTTTTTGTGATCGCTGCCAGTATGTTGCTGATGCTGACAGTTGTCGGATGGGTTCTTTCCTTTTACCGGCTCATTGCTTATGGAGTTCTTGTATCCGCAGCGGTAGCAGCTTCGCAATGGGTTGGCAGTTTTGGGTGGAATTTGTTCTTCGCTGGGGCGGTTATCTTTGTGGTGGGAGGCATCTGCTTGCTGCGCTTCCTACAGCGCTATCCGCTGCAGCCTGCTCACGCTGCAAGTGAGGATGATGATGCCGCGTAGAAAGATCAAACCATCCGACCCACAGGATTTCGTCGAGATCGATCGTATCATCCACGAACCAGCCAGGCTGCTCATCATGCTGCATTTGGCAGCTGTAAAGGATGCAGATTACGTCTTCCTGCAAACCAATACCGGGATGACCTGGGGCAACTTATCTGCGCATATGCGCAAACTGGCAGATGTGGGCTATGTCGAAATAAAAAAGGAATTTGTGGATAACAAGCCGCACTCGATGGCAGCCCTCACCGAAAAGGGAGCGCAAGCACTGCAGATCTACATTGATCGCTTCAAGGGTCTCATCGAGGAGTATGATGATATTCGTCACTAAACATTCATAGTGGCTGGAATGTACTACGCATCCCCTGCCCAGCACACCCTCCAGGAAGTTGGACATGTGTTGAATAGGCAACTGACCTAATTCAACATATAAAATGAATATAACTCCTGGAGGATTTTTTATTATGAAGAAGAGAATCTTATTTGTAGGAAGCCTGACGATCTTTTTGTTCCTTGCGGCATGTGGAAAAGGAGCAGTAGGGAGCGATGTGGATGGATCTGTCGCCCTGGACAGTGACGATCCATTATCGATCTACGCTGCCAACCTGATACCGCAAGAACAAACCAGCCTGGCTGATTTTCCCACCGCAACGCGCTATGAACTGGACCTTGCCCTGGTCGAACCCTATGCGAGCATTGCTGGACAGGAAAAGGTAACTTACTGGAACAATGAAGAGGCTGCGCTGAATGAGATCTACCTGCGCATGTTTCCCAATAATTCCGGCGACCTGATGCAGGTTACCCTGTTGAGGGTAAATGGTGAGGAAAGCGAATTTACGGTGGAATTCAACAACACCGCATTGCGAGTTGATCTTCCCGAACCACTGCAACCCGCTGAGATGCTCACGCTAGAACTATCCTATACGGTGGAAGTCCCCACAGATTTTGGCGGGAATTATGGGCTTTTCAGCTATATTGATGGCATTCTGGCGCTGGATCAGGTGTACTGCATCATCCCTGTTTATGATGACGAAGGCTGGAACGTGGAAACCCCACCACCCAATGGCGATATGATCTATGCCGATCCCTCTTTTTTCACCGTAACTGTGCACGCTCCTGATGATCTGCTGGTTGCAGCGACCGGCGTAGTTGTGGATGAGAAAGAAGAAGATGGTGTTCGAACACAGACCTTTGCTGCCGGACCGGTGCGTGACTTTTACATGGCTGCCAGCACAGTGTACGAAACGCTCACCCAGCAGGTTGGTGAAACCCTGGTAACAAGCTATTTCCCCAAAGGATCCTCAAAAGGTGGGCAACATGTTCTCACCGTTGGGGTCAATGCGCTTGAGACCTTCAACGCCAGATTTGGAACCTATCCATATACAGAATTGGACCTGGTTGGCACTCCCATGCAGGCAGGTGGGATGGAGTATTCGGGTATTCTCGCGATGGCAACCGATTATTATGATCCTGATGCGGTCTATTATGGTTTGCCTGCATTCTCCCTCCTTGAATCTGCAACCGCTCATGAGGTGGCGCATGAATGGTTCTTCAATATGGTCATGAGCGATCAGCTTGACGAGCCCTGGATCGATGAAGGTATGGCGCAGTATCTGACCTATCTGTATTTTGAAAACACTTTCGGACCCTCTGCAGCAGGAGAATATATTGAGTCATGGAACTACCGTTGGGATCGCGTGGAATTCTTGCCCATCCCGATCGGGATACCGGTGCGAGAATATGTGGACAATCAATATGGTGCCATCATTTATGGCCGCGCGCCATTGTTCATCCATGACCTGCGCCAGAAGATGGGGGATGAGATCTTCTTTGATTTCATGCGCGCTTTGTTCGAAGAGCATAAATGGGGTATCGCAACGACCGAGAGCTTCCGTGCATTGGCTGAAGAAATCTGTGATTGTGATCTACAGCAAGCTTTTGATAACTGGGTCTACTCCCGCTAAAGGTTGTGAAATTGAAGTGAATGGAAGAAGCACCGGTAATCACTACCGGTGCTTTCACATTAATGGTTCGATGATCCTGTAGTTGTATATTTAAAAAAGTCCCCCCATACCGAAGTATGGGGGGAGCTTAAGAGGGGATAAAATCCCATCAATATTCTAACGCTTCTTGGAAAGACGGGAAAGCAATTCCCAACCGTGTTCACCGCCAACGCGGATATCCCGTTTCACGAAGGCCAGCCAGGATAGAAGCGCAAGCAGAACAGCCGCACCTAATATGCCAGCCAACCAGCCCCACTCCAATCCGTTGACTGCCAAACTACCCTGATAGTAGTGGGCGGGTGTGTATTTCACAATTTCTTCCAGATCGCTGTTGATGTTCGATAGTCCGACCACCAAAAAATTTCCAACCAACAGCAAGCCGCTGGTCATGCTCGCTGAGCGTGCTGAGGGCAGCACCAGGCTGAGCAAGAGCGCCAGCGTGCCGAACATCTCCAGAATGGCGAAAAGAGGTAGAAATGGGTACAGCAGTTCCAGAGCAGTCAACCCCAGGTCAGCGCTCTGGGGTGGTAGATACCATGCCAACCACGAGAGCAGCATCACAATGATCAACCCAATGCTCATCCCCAGCCAACGACCCCAGAAGAGCCCGGTGCGGGAGACAGGATGCGCCATGACCAGATCAAGTTGCCCTCTTTCTTCTTGTCCGGTGATCAGGTTCGCGCCCATACCCACCGCCAGGATGCCAATGATGGGATACATCAATCCGAAATAATAGGTATCCAGGTAGCCGGGAGGGGTGGTGAAGGCAGTCAGGTTCCCGAAGAATGCGAAAATTTCTTCCGGGTAACTTTCGAGGAACTGTTCAAAATTGGCGATATCCTTGACCGAATCATACAGTGCGACCATTAGAACGGAATAGAAAGCCAATCCCAAGCCCCATCCCAATATCGCTCCGCGATTCTTACGCAATGTGTGTAGAAATTCGGTGATCATGCTCGCACCTCCTGGTTGCCGTTCTTGTAATATGCCAGGAATATCTCCTCCAAGGTGAGGTGGGATGTTTCCATGCTCAATACTTCATGTTTCGCCAATGCTTTCACCAATGGATCGATGCTGCCCTCCACCTGAAAGCGCAGCTTCTGATCGTTCGTACCATCCAGCAGTTGTACACCGGGTAGATCATTGAAATCAGCTCGTGGGACGGGTGTTGCGAAACGTACTTTTACGCGCTGCATGCTCATGCTGCCCAGGTGGCGTGGGTCCACCTCTTCCGCGATCCTACCTTTGCGGATGATGGCAACCCGGTCAGCCAGCGCTTCCACTTCGCTCAGGATGTGCGATGAGAAGAAGACGGTAGACCCGGCTGCCTGTGCTTCGCGCAGCATTTCATAGACCACTTGCTGCATGAGAGGGTCCAACCCTGAGGTGGGTTCGTCCAGCAGCAGCAATTTAGGTTTTCCCATCAAGGCGATCAGGATGCCCACCTTCTGCTTGTTGCCTTTGGAAAGGTTCTTGACCGGTAGATCCAGGTCCAGTTCCAGGCGTTTGGCGCTGGCTTTCACCTCGCTCCAATCCAGGTTGTTTCCGCGCAGTTGTGCAAAATAACGCAGTGCGCTGCCCACCCGCTGGTTGTGTTCGATGTGCAGTTCTCCCGGTAAATATCCGACCAGTTCTTTGACCTTGACAGCTTCTTTTTGTGGATCCAAACCAAAGATGGAGATGGAGCCTTTGTCTGGGCGGATCAAGTCCAACAGGCAGCGGATGGTGGTGGTCTTCCCGGCGCCATTTGGACCCAGGAAACCAAACAACTCACCCTGCTGCACTTGCAGGTTCACCCCGCGCAGCGCCCGCACAGAGCCATAACTCTT
>NPIF01000153.1_pt1 | contig 49560 bp, 39 predicted proteins | sample 8637461 | NCBI WGS metagenome assembly NPIF01 (sample SAMN07420641, study PRJNA396082) | bioreactor metagenome | isolation source: sample BR12 brine-fed electro-methanogenic bioreactor BR | place: Japan: Kochi | collected 2016-12-09
AACAAATTCTTTTTCTTGGACGGACAACGTTGTCTTCACAGCGATCAGCGGGTCCTTGACTTAAGCGTAGAGCGGTTCTTTCTAAATGCGAGATCCCGTGCAGTTGCATCACGGGATGACGGTCCTTCACGTCATCCTGACAATGATCCTGGTCAGGATCTGGGCTTGGGTCTTGACGAAGGACGGGTCCATGATTTTGGACGGACAACGAAGGACGGTTCTTCACCGCGACCAGGTTACTGCTTGTCGATCTTGAAGACCCATTGTGAATAGGAGCCGGATTCGACGATTAGCGAGTGGCCTACCCCGGTAGGAATGAGCAGTGAATCACCTATTTGCAGGACGTGTTCTTCTTCGACAATCATTTCGTCACTCCTGTACTCGCCATCGGAGATTTCTTTGATCTCACCGCTGAGCTCTCCAGTCTTTACCTTCGCAGTTCCCGAAATTACAACATACAGGTCGTGCTGATACTTGTGGGCCTCGGGTCTCCCTGAGAATGGGGATTTTATCTCCACGGCCTTCGCTGAGAATCCCTTCACTCCGGGTGCGAAGTCCACTCCTTTTGCTGAATACTTTATCGCTTTGTCTGCCATTTTCATTCCTCCTATTCAGAACCAAGTGTATGATCAAGAGTGATCTTGTCTGTGAGAGTCTGGAAATCTCTATCAACCGATAATTGTTCAGAAAGGCCCGGTTAGTTCCTTTCGGAATCTCTGGACGGTGTCTTACTCAGCAATCAATCCTCCAGGCCGGCGTTTAGCAGAGTCTGAAGTTTAACAACTTGCTCGTGCTCGCCAAGCACCATTAGGCTGTCTCCCGGCTTGACTATTGTAGAAGCGCTTGGGTTGAACTTGCTGACTCCATCCTTGACTGTTGCAATGACTATCAAGCCGGTTTTTTGCGGGATCTTTAAAGCCTCCAGCGACATCCCCTCTTTAGCGAAAGTGTGGGGTACCTTGACCTCTTCAAAGCGCATCTGAAGTGACCCGGACTGAGAAATGCTGTCGAGAAAGCCTGTTATAGTTGGATTGAGCATCATCGACACCATTCTATATGCGCCGATTTCCTGAATCGGGATTACTTTGTCGGCGCCAGCATAGGTGAGTTTGTTTATGTTTTCGCGGTGGGTAACCTTGGAGATAATCTTCATCTGCTTGTTGATTCCTCTAGTCGTAAGGACAACGAATATGTTGTCCACATCATCGGGTAGACAGGCGAGCAGCCCTTGGGCAGTATCAACGCCGGCATTCTTCAAAGTCTCTTCTTCGGTAGCATCTCCCGAGATATAGATGAGTTTTCCTCCCTCTCTTGTTGTAAGATCCCTGAGCCTTTCTTCGTTCTTTTCTACTACCACCACATCGTTGTTTCTCTTGCACATCTCATGAGCGATTGTAGACCCCAAGTCTCCCGCCCCGATTACTATGTAATGATTTTCGAGCTTCTGAATGGTCTTCAATATCCTTCTCCTCCTGATCATCTTATTCACACGCCCTTCTACAAGAAAGGCAGTAATGTTGGAGACTGCATACACAACTATCGTAATACTGGCCAGAATAATCAGACTCGTGAATATCTTTCCCGACTGAGAAAGATCAGTGGGCGTGCTGTACCCAACAGTCGATATCGTTATCATTATCATGAAAAAGGAGTCGATCGGGTTATAGCCTTCAATTATCGAGTATCCTGCGATTCCAATTACGAACACTGCCAGTAACAGAACAAGAGAGACAACAATCTGTCTTACACCACCGGTTTCGTTGTTCATCAATCCCTCCGAATCAAGTAGAGTCTGAGTGAAGCCATTTCTCCGTTATGGTAAAATCTTAGCAGAAGGGGGCCGCTGTGGTCGATGAAGAAATATACTCTCAAAAGTTCTGAAATTCCCGGATTTCTAAGTGAAGGACTCGACGAGGAGCAGCTGAAGGCTGTCGTCGAATCAAACGGACGTTCATTAATAGTTGCGGGCCCTGGTTCTGGAAAGACAAGGGTTATAACATACAAGATCGCACACCTTGTATCAAGCTCTATAAGTCCGCAAAATATCCTTCTTGTTACCTTTACGCGCGCGGCCTCCAGGGAAATGATTGATCGAGCAAGGCGGACTAGCGGATCGAATCTTCAGGGAATGCTTTCAGGCACGTTCCACCATGTCTGCAACTATTTCTTGAGAAAGTATTCCAGAGCTGCCGGGTTGATGGAAAACTTCACGATCCTTGATAGAGAGGATGCCAAGGATCTGATAAAACATTGCAGGACAGAACTTCTCGAGGAGAGGAAGGGAATCAACAGCTCGACTCTCCCCTCAGCCGGTGTATTACAGAGCATCTATTCCTACTCGGTCAATGTTCTTTCCTCCCTGAGAGAGTCGACAGTAAGAAAGAACAGGAAGTTTTTAGGTTCGTACGATGAGATTGAGGAGATCTGGAAGAGATATGTTCAGGAGAAGACTCATCAGAACTGTGTAGACTATGACGATCTCCTTCTGAAGGCTCTCAAACTTTTTAATGAGAATCCCGCTATCTTGAAGAAGGAGTCGGAAAGGTTCAGATGGGTTCTGGTCGATGAGTTTCAGGATACCAACGTTCTTCAGTTCAGACTTGTGGAGATGCTTTCTTCTGTTCATGGCAACCTGATCGTTGTAGGAGATGACGCTCAATCTATATACTCTTTCCGTGGCGCGAGGTTTGAGAACGTCTATGACTTTCTTGCTGCCAAGGACGCCAAGATCTTCAAGATACAGACCAATTACCGTTCCACTCCTCAAATCGTTGACCTAATCAATACTATTGTCCCTGAAGACTCTATCGAGAAGCAACTTAGGGCCGTTCGGATGAATGGCCCGATTCCAGTTGTCGCTGAAACCTGGGACAACCTTGAAGAAGCATCGTTTGTGGCTCAAAGAATACAGGAACATATAGACGATGGGATAGACCCTGAGAGTATAGCCGTCTTGTATCGTTCTCATTATCATTCACTGGAACTCCAGATGGAGATGGACAAAAGGAAGATGAATTTCACGCTCTACTCTGGGCCGAGATTTACAGAGACCGCTCATGTGAAGGATATACTGGCGGTGCTGAAAGTAATTGAAAACCCGCTGGATCAAATCTCGTGGGGAAGGTCCCTAAGACTCTTTCCAGGCGTAGGTAATACAACCTCGCTAAAAATAATCCAGGGAATAACAGCTGCCGTGAATGACGGTCACAAGCCGGTCGATGTTGTGAGTTCTCATGTGAGCAACCGTGTTAAGCTGGATAAAATGGTCAGTATCTTCGGCAACATTGGCGAAGAAGAACCTCCTTCGGAGATAATCAGGAGATTCTATACGGATTTCTACGGCGACTACTTGGACGAGAAGTTTCAAGATGCCAGAGAAAGAAGGATGGATGTTGAGAGGATGATCGAAATAGCAGGACGGTACAAATCGATCTCCGACCTCCTCGAGGACCTTGCTGTCAGCGAAAAAATCGACATCGAGCGAGAGTCGGCGGAGAAGCAGCCGTCTGTCGTTCTCACCACAGTTCATCAAGCGAAGGGACTGGAATGGGAAGTTGTCTTTATTCTTGCCGTCAATCCCGGTGATTTTCCCAATTCCATGGCCATAATCGAGGGTTCATTAAGCGAAGAAGAGAGAATTTTCTATGTGGCTGTTACGAGAGCAAAAGATTATCTTTACATACTCAGGCAGAAAGGCGGCAGGTCAAGACCTATGATAGGAAACAGATATGTCTTCAGAAGCGGACACGATTTTGTGGAGAAGTTGCCGAAAGACTGTTTTGAACGATGGGATGTTAGCTGGAATTTTTAGCCAAAATTAGGCTCCAATATAGAAGTAACTAGGAGGGAGAAGAAATGAACTCATTGTACTTACCACTTGTAGCAGGGATAATCTCTACGATCTTTGCTTTCATCATGTTGCGGCGAACGCTTAGTTTTTCGCAAGGTAGTGACAGGATGAAAGAGCTCTCTAAGTATATTCAAGAAGGTGCCTCTGCATTCCTTGGAGAAGAAGCAAGAAAGATATTTCTTGTGGCGGTAATTCTGGCTGCCGCTCTCGGGATTATCTTTCAGTCGTTCAAATATCCGATAGTCTTGCTATTCGGGGCTCTTGTCTCTGAATTGGCAGGAGTAATAGGAATGTATGCGGCAACAAGAGCTAATGCAAGGGTGGCAGCCGGAGCAGAGAGCGGACTCTCAAGCGCCTTCAAGGTAGCCTTTTCAAGCGGTTCAGTAATGGGGCTTGCCGTCGCGGGCTTCTCTTTGACCGGTCTGGCGATTGTGATGCTGGTTTTCAAGAGCTCGTTCCTATTCGAGAGCATCACAGATATCTCAAAAGCATTCGGGAGGATCTCCTATATAGATGGAGTAATGATCATCAGTTCCTATTCTCTCGGTGCTAGTCTGATAGCTCTGTTCGACAGGGTGGGCGGAGGCATGTATACGAAAGCCGCCGATATGAGTGCCGATCTTGTGGGGAAGATTGAGGAACATATTGAAGAGGATGACCCCAAGAATCCAGCAACTATCGCCGACAACGTCGGTGACAACGTGGGAGATGTCGCTGGTCTCGGTGCAGACATTTTGGAGTCGTACGTTGCATCGATAGTATCTGCGATAGTACTGGCGATCTTCATGAAGTTTGCAGATCATGGAACGATGACAGAGGCTCAGTATTATGGACTGATTATCCTTCCCGTTCTTATTGCCGGAGCAGGCGTGCTTGCCTCGCTGATCGGTGTGCTGGTAGTAGCAAATATGAAAACAAAGGATGCACAGAAGAGTCTGAGTTTCGGGAACTTATTTACCGGGGCTCTTGTTCTCGGATTCGTGGCGATTGTAATCGGAATTGCAGCACCGGATTATCCTTTCAAGGACACCTTCATAATCAATCCCGAATTCGTTTCAAGGTGGAGACTGTTCTTTGCAATAGCTTCGGGACTGATTGCGGGGATAATCATCTCCAAGCTCAGTGAGTACTACACTTCCGATCATTACAAACCGACAAGAAAGCTCGCCAAGGATACTCAAAGCGGCGTAGCAATCAATATTACAGGCGGTCTCGCGCTTGGAATGGGCAGTACGCTCTGGCCCGTGATAACACTAGCAATGGCAATTCTTGGTGCTTACTGGTCTGCCGGTGTATATGGAATCGCGATCGCTGCACTTGGAATGCTTTCCTTTGTCGGATACATTGTTTCAGTAGACTCTTACGGACCGGTAGCGGACAACGCGGGTGGAATCGCTCAGATGGCCAATCTCGATCCGAAGGTCAGAAAGCTGACAGACAGATTGGACTCTGTCGGCAACACGACTGCTGCAATAGGCAAGGGCTTCGCCATAGGTTCTGCAGCCTTTGCCGCTCTGGCGTTGATAGTCTCATACATATGGGGCTCTGCAGGGACTGCAAATGAGATTGTGAACAATCCCGTAATCAACCTCGTAGAACCGTACACACTAATCGGGATCCTAATTGGCGGAATGCTTCCCTTCTTCTTCACTTCATTGTTGATCAAGGGGGTAGCCGATACGGCCAACCTCATGATAGTGGAGATTCGCAGACAGTTCAAAGAGAATCCGGGAATCAGAACTGGCGAGGCGGTGCCTGACTACAAGAGATGTATAGAGATAACTACAAAGGGAGCTGTTAGCAGAATGCTTACTCCCGGTGTGGTCGCGATTGCTTCACCGTTCATAATCGGATTTCTCTTTGGCCGCTCGGCAGTTGCCGGTTTGCTGGTGGGAGGACTTTCAAGCGCGATAATGATAGCCATCTTCAGTGCCAATTCAGGTGGTGCCTGGGACAATGCCAAGAAGTTTATCGAAACCGGCGAGTACGGAGGAAAAGGAACTCCAACCCATGAAGCGGCCGTTGTAGGTGACACCGTAGGAGACCCCCTCAAGGATACGGTTGGACCCTCAATGGATATTCTCATAAAGCTCATGTCTGTAGTTTCTCTGGTCTTTGGTTCTCTCTTCCCCGTGACACCGTTTTTCATGTGAAGGAGATATCTTTCTAAAGCGCGGCCTCGGGGCCGCGTTTTCTTTGGGAATCCCTTCATTTCAAAGTATGGCTGGCCGTGTTAGAATTCTCACATGGAAACCAAGAAAGCTTTCAGCATAATTTCGTCATACGGTTTTTTTCTCTTTGGATTTACCTCAATAATACTTGGCAGCGCGCTTCCGGCAATCGAGAGAAGTTTCGGGATCGATCATCAGATTGCAGGCGTCTTGCTTTCACTTCCAACGCTCGCCTTCATGTCGTCGGCTCTCGTTGTGAGTGCGCTTACAAATCGTCTCGGACCTTTTAAATTGCTTGCTTTGGGCATCTTCTCTTTTACTGGAGGACTGACCGTTCTCTCGATCGGACGGTCGTTCGCGCTTCTTCTGATTGGAAGCATGGCCGTGAGCTTTGGAACTGGAGCCATGGAGACCTCAATTGGTATTGGGGTCTCCGGAATGAATTATAGAAAGCCCGGTGGAGCGCTCAACCTGATGCATTCGTTATTTGCGGTTGGTTCTATTATTTCGCCATTTCTCGTCGCTGCTTTTCTTGTGGATTATAACTCATGGTGGAAGCCATTTCTGGTAGGCCTTTTTGGAGCGGTGCTTCTAGTTTCCTTTGTTCCGTTTCTCTTCAGAATTCCCTTTGTTGGAACGAGTGAAAAAGCGACTCAGTTCAAGAACGAGGTCTTTTCTCAGAAGATCTTCTGGCTCATCATGGCAGGAGTCCTTCTCTATGTGGGTTATGAGATCGGTTTCACTTCATGGCTTTCAAGCTTCGTTTTTGAGACTAAGGGGATAGATATGAGATATGCAAGCATCTTTCCCGCTCTTCTCTGGGCGGGAATTTTCGTCGGGCGATTGCTTGCCGGATTCTTCGTCGATAAACTTGGATACGAGCGGTCGCTTCTGATGATGGTCATAATTGCTTTTGTATCATTTGGAGCAGCATTGCTTCTTCAATCGGCCATAGCGATCGGAGTGGCAGTAGTATTTGCGGGGTTTGGGTTTTCAGGAACTTTCCCCACACTTCAGGCTATCTTGATATCTACTATGAAGAATGGAATAGGTTTTGCAATTGGCATGTTCACAGTAGCCGCATCGATTGGCGGCGCAATTGCTAATTTCTTTGTTGGCTTCCTCGGCCATCAGTTTGGTATGATGGCCGGTGTTGTCTTCATAATGTTTCTGATCTTCCTAGAGATTGTCGTGGTGCTTCTCATAATGAGGCTCAGGGCGGTGAAAAGAAATGCATAAGAAGGTCACAGTGATTGGTGCGGGACCTGCCGGTTTGGCAGCGTCAAGAACACTTCTTAGAGAGGGTGTTGACTTCACCCTTTTAGACTCGCGCAGTTTTCCCAGGGAGAAAGGTTGCGCTGGAGGACTTACGCCTCGAACGCGAAAAACGATCTCGCAGATATTTCCTGAAGTGAAGATAGACGGTTTTGAAAGCTATGAGCTCTCCCTCAGCAAGATTACAGATGGATCAGTCAAACATCTGGTGACGCTGGTTTCGAAAAAGCCGATATTCACGACCGTCGACAGAAAGGAATTCGATAGAACTCTGCTGGAATCCGTCATTGATAGAGGGGGAGAGTTTGTCAGCTCAAGAGTAAGGGAGGTGAACAAAACCGGGGATGCTTTCGTGGTCCGAACAGAAGATGGAGAGTTCACTTCAGACTATGTAATCATTTCTGCGGGAGTCTTCGGAGCGAAGCTCATAGGGCTGGAGCCGCCATGTTACAGCATCGTATCCCACGGTTACAGCTCTCCCACAGGGAGGGCTTCAGTCATTTTTATTCAGGACGGATACCTTTGGAGTTTTCCAGGAGAATCCTATAATTCTGTCGGCGGTGGAACTTACCCTGACTGCAGGCAGCTCCCATCTTACGAAGAGATAAGCACATTACTGAAGAAGTCCTTTGATGAAGAGCTTATTCTTACCGGAACACCTGTTCCGCTTTTCAACAGTGATCTAGTCCTCAAACTCAACAACTTTGAGAACGGTGTTCTTTTTGCAGGGGACAGCGCAGGTCTTGTCGATAACTGGATTGGTGCGGGAATCGATTTTGCACTTGATTCAGGGAGGCAGGCGGCCCTGTCGATAGTTGAAGACGGTCACAAAGGAAAGACCGCAAACGAAAGATATCTTGAAAGGCTCTTCCCTATTGCGAAGCATCTGCAGATCGCAGACGCCTTCAGAAAGAGCTTCAACGCGAATCTTGATGAGAAACTAGATCTTCTTAAGGGAAGAACGGCCGGCAAACTGTTGATCAATTATTTGAGCGGTTATGTGAAAGGTCCTTACCGGCTCACTTTAAAGAGTCTGTTCACGAGTGGAGTCAAGAGTCGCTCAACACATAACTGAAGTCGCTCTGGACAGTATCTCTCTTATTCCATCGTTTACAACTTCACCCTCGATCAATCTCATCAACCTTTCTCCGTAAGAATTCGCGATCTCCATGTTGTGAGTTATCATGATTATCGTTATGTCGTACTCTCTGTTGATTCTTGCTGTCAGTTCCATTACTCTGGAGGCGCTGTCCGGATCAAGCGCAGCCGTGTGTTCGTCGAGAAGCAGCAGTCTGGGCTTCGACAAGATGGCCATTACCATTGCAAGAGACTGTTTCTGCCCTCCCGAGAGCTCTCCCGCCTTGGTTTTCATTCTCTCTTCCAGTCCAAGGCCGAGATCCTTAAGAAGAGATATCGCCTCCTCTTTGACAGAACTGAACCTGAAGGGCCTGTTGCCTTTCTTCGATGCGATTATCAAGTTCTCGGCAATAGTAAGAGCCGGGAATATTCCCGTATTTGGGTCCTGATAGACTCTTCCGATGAACTCCGCAAGCCTGTGTGGTTTCATGCAATTCATGGTCTTATCGTCGATTATATATAGACCCGACGTGGGCTGAATTTCACCAAGGATTACTTTCAGAAGGGTTGACTTCCCTGCTCCATTGGGCCCCACTATGGTGACAAATTGCCCTTCGGGAATTGTCAGACTCACATTCTTCAGAGCGACTCTTTCGTTTTCCATCCCCTGATTGTATACGACCGTTAGATCTTTGAATTCGACCATAACCTCTTCACCTCCTGTTTCACCTTTCGTTTTTTCCCGCTCGAGGAGAGCTGACGCAATCCAATTACCGTGATTATAAAGACTGCTGTGAGTAGTTTCATGTCGCTTGCAAGAAAGCCAATCCTGTAGCCATATCTCATTGCAAGAGAGAGAAGTGTCTGATAGATCACTCCTCCCACTATTGGTGAGAGAAGACCATAGAACAGCTTGACTCTTCCCAGAAGAATCTCACCCATTATTACCGATGCCAAACCTGTAACAACCATTCCCTGACCGATTGTTGCATCAGAGAACCCGCTGTAAAGAGCGAAAAGACCGCCGCTCAGCCCAATAATACAGTTGGCAATGGTAAGCCCCGCAATGGCAAGAACATTCTGCGAGATTCCAAAGGAAACCACCCCTAAGGGATTACTGCCAAAAGCTCTCAGTGTCATTCCCGGATCAGACTTTAAAGCAATTGACAGAACTACGATCACAGCAGAAATCACCAGAATTATGAGCGTCAAATCCGAACCGTCGAGATCGTTGTTGAAGATGTTCTTGGCGACAACGGTTGTTCTTGACTCTCTCTTCTCAGTATCTATATCGATCTCTTCAAATAGACTTTCCAAACCTGTGCTTCCGCTCATCTCTTCGAAACTCTGGGTTGCTCTCTCTGGAACGACTCTAGGAACAGGGAGATTGGGGCCACCCATTACCCTGAGATTTACTGAGTAAAGCATTGTCATGACTAATATTCCGGCTAGAAGAACGTTGATCTTGAGTTTTCTGTGGATGGTTCCAGTGATGCTCCCCGCAAGCGCCCCGGTACCTGCCGCTAACGCTATCGCTACCCAGGCAGGTAGTCCGGAGACAACAGCTCTTACGGCAACAGCGGCACCCAGCGCAAAGGATCCATCCGTTGTGAGATCTGGAAGATCAACTATTCTGAAAGATATGTACACTCCCAGGGCCATAAGGCCAATTATTAATCCCTGTTCCAGAATCGCCATCTTACTACCTTTTGGTCTCTACACCATCAGCTACTACGAGATTGGCAAGATCCAGAACTGATTGTGGGATTTCAACACCGATCTGCTCGGCTATGTCTGTGTTGACGAAAAGAATCAGGGAATCCTGGCCAAGTATCTTCGTCTCGAGTTCCGATGGAGGAGTGCCCTTAAGAATCTCAACGACAAGTTCCCCGGTGGCTCTACCTACCTGGTAGTAGTTGAATCCAAAGCCTATCAGTCCGCCGGATCTTGCGATGTCGATATCGGCCGCGACGATTGCGATATTCTCTCTCAAAGCTATTTTAGAAATCGATTCTATGCTTGAGGCCGCAGTGTTGTCAGTACCGATGTAGATAGCATCGACGTCTTTGATCTGAGCGTTAAGAGAGGTGACCATTTCAACCGTCGTGGAGCCTGTGATATCAATAAGCTTCAGTCCAAGAGCGTCACAAGCCTCTTTTGCAAATTCTCTTATCGTTACGGAATTTGCCTCTCCCGAGTTATAGATGATTCCGACAGTTTCAACGTCGGGAAGAGTCAGTTTCAAAAGCTGCAGCTGATGTTTAACAGGCGTCATATCGCTGATTCCAACGACATTTCCCGGGTTTTTGCCAAATGAAGGAACTAGACTGGCACTGACTGGATCCGTAACCGCACTGAAGACTATTGGAATGGTCTTGGAAGCATTTACCAGCGCCTGTGCAGATGGGGTGGCGATACCCACCATTACTGCCGGGTTAGTCGAAACAAACTGTCTAGCGATAGTAACCGCGGTTGAAACCGAGCCCTGAGCGTTCTGAAAGTCGATTACTATGTTCTCTCCGTGCTTAAAGCCGTTCTCTTCGAGTACGTCAATTACTCCATCCCTTACCGCATCGAGCGCCGGGTGTTCAACGATTGCCGTAATTCCTACCGTCTGCATGGATAAACCAAGAACTCCAAAAAGTAGCACCAAACATACAAGAACCCGCTTCATTCTACATCCCTCCTGATATAAAAAAAAGAGAGGACGTTTCTCACGTCCTCTCTCTTTATACTCTCTAGTGTATTTTAACTCAAGCACACACCGGAGGAGTCCGAAGAAAGGACGTTCCTCCTAAACCAATAAGCGTATACGTAGCTTACATATGCCGCTCGAGTCATCGCATTAACCTCCGAATATCTTGATAGGAAATTTATACCACAAATGAATGTTACGGATCAAGATTAAAGACAAACGTTTTGTTTCCGTTAGGTTCTCTCTTCTCTTGAATACGGTACTCCCAATGACGCCGGAGCCCCCACCTTTCTCTTCAGTGTGTCTGTAGAGGTGAAGAACAGAACGGCGATCGTGAGAAGATATGGAAGCATCTTCAGAAAGTCCGGCGAAATATGCGCCCCGACTGCCTGCAATCTCAATCCAAGGGCAGTGATTCCGCCGAAGAGATACGCTCCGATCAATGCCTTTGCGGGATCCCAGGTGGCGAATAGCACAAGAGCTATGGCGATCCAGCCTCTTCCTGCAGTCATGTTCTCGATCCACATGGAGTTGTAAGCAAGCGAAAGATAAGCTCCCCCGATTGCCGTGATGGAACCTCCCAGTATCGTGTAGAAGTATCTCACTGCAAAGACGTTTATTCCTTTGGCGTCTGCGGCATCGGGAGATTCACCAACTGCACGAAGCGTAAGCCCAGGACGCGTCTTGTATATGAGTAACCACATGAGCGGAACCATAATAAAGCTTATGTAGACCAGGAGATCATGGCTGAATAGGATCTGACCAATGTATGGGAACTCGGAAAGAACGGGGATCTTTATCGGTTCAAAACGTCTGGCGATTACGCCTATATAATCCTTTCCCCAGAGTCCGCTGAGGCCTGTGCCAAGCATCGTGATAGCAAGTCCGCTCACGATCTGATTTACTCTCAGAGTCACTGTGAAAAAGGCGTGGACCAGACCAAGAATAGCTCCTGCAAGCATTGCAACTAGAATTGCAGCGAGAAGGCTCGACGTCTGGTAAGAAGCAACAAAGCCTCCTATCGCACCAATCAGCATAAATCCTTCTAGCCCAAGATTCATGACACCCGACCTCTCCGTGAATATCGTGCCGAGGACCGCAAAAAGCAGCGGAGTTCCAGCCCTAACGGTAGCGCTGAGTGTCGAGAGAATGAAAGACTCAATATTATTCATTCGTGGCAGCCTCCTCTCTCGATACCCTCAACCTATATTTGGAAATTGCCTCTCCACCGAGAAGGCTAAAAAGTACCAGCCCCTGGAATACCGATATCAGAGCCATCGGCAGCTTATAGAACATCTGAAGCTGATCATTTCCTACGAGCAGCCCGCCGAAGAGAAATGCAACAAGTAGAATTGCAATTGGGTTCAGCTTGGCCAGCCAGGCCACGATGATCGCAGTGTAGCCGTATCCTGGAGAGAAACCGTGTTGCAATCTGTGCTGAATGCCCATCATCTGTATGGCTCCGCCCAACCCCGCTATTGCTCCGCTGACAACGAGTGCAATGATTGTGTACTTTATTATGCTGATTCCCGAGTACCTGGCCGCCTGAGCATTGTCTCCAACGATTTTCGAATTCATTCCCCATCTTGTTCGCTTATAGACGTAGTAAAGGACTATCGCAAGGGCAACAGCAATAAAGAAGCCAACGTGGAACTCGCCTTTGAAAAGTGTCGGCAACCTTGCTTGATCGGGGAAAGGAGCCGTCCCTGGGAAGCCGTAGCCTTTGGGGTCTTTCCACGGTCCGTAGACAAGATAATCCACCCAGAATATTGCGACATAGTTGAGCATGAGAGTTACCACTATCTCGTCGGTCTTTGCAAAAGCCTTCATTAATGCTGGAATCAAGGCCCAAATGCCACCCGCTGCCGCTCCGAGAATTGAAATAAGGATAATCATCAGTACCGGTGAAGTGACATCTTTGAATAAGAACAGAGCTCCCCAGGTAGCGGCTAATGCTCCCATATAGAGCTGGCCTTCACCCCCAATGTTCCATATCTTCATTCTATAGGCAAATGACAGACCCAATCCCACAAAGGCGAGAGGGACCATTCTCATCAGCGTGCTGAAGATTCCATACTTGTTGGCAAATGGCCACGTGAGCATCTCTTTGTATGCTTCAAATGTTTCGCGGAATGCAAGCGAGAGGCTTCCCAGCCGTCCATAGAAGAATACCAGCAAGATTATGCCCATTAGAAACAGAGCGAGCGCTACAGAAAGAACAGGGACAAGGATCGAGGAGTATTTGGGGACTGTGAGTCTCTTCTCGATTTTTATTCTCACGCTATCTCCCCCTGCTTTGAACCGGCCATCATGAAACCGATCTCCTCGGTGAATTTCGGATCAGGAGGCGTATATCCCATTATTTCTCCCTCATACATTACTGCAACCCTGTCCGAAAGCCTGAATATTTCATACAATTCGCCGGCCAGAAGCAAAACGGCCGCTCCGCGCTCTTTGTGAGCAAGAAGAGTTCTGTAGACAAATTCCATGGCTCCAATATCAAGTCCTCTTGTGGGGTGCTCCGCTATGATGAGGCAGGGTTTAGTGGACAGTTCCCTGGCCAGGACTAGTTTCTGAAGGTTTCCGCCTGAAAGAAATCTCGCGGCTGTCTTCGTCGAAGGGGTGGATATCGAATAACTGCTAATCAATTCTTCTGTAGCCTTCTGCATTGCGCTAATGTTAACGTTGAAGGGCGACTGAGGAATATAGTTGGTGTGAGCGTTCTTCATGAACATGTTTTCGGTTATTGACAATGAAGGACAAGTTGCGAGGGCTCTTCTGTCCTGAGGTATGAATGCCACGCCACCCTTTATTCTTTGGGCGACGTCAGTGTGACGAAGAGTTTTATCGTTTAACACCACCTTGCCCTGCACAGGGTTTCTAAGACCGTAAATTGCCTCTGCAAGTTCTCTCTGACCGTTTCCGGCAACTCCGGCAATCCCCAATATTTCGCCCGACTTTATGCTTAGACTGAGACTTCTTACTGCTTCAAGATTCTTGTCATTCTTGACGGTGAGATTCTCCACCTGGAGTACCGTTCTTCCCGGCTCGGTCTTGGGTTTGTCGAAATCTAGCAGCACATCCCTCCCCACCATCATTCTCACCAGGGATCTTCTATCAATTGAACTTCTCTCCTCAGTTCCAATAACTTTTCCGCCCCTCAGCACGGTAACTCTGTCGCTAATCTCAAGAACCTCGTCCAGCTTGTGACTTATGAAGATTACTGAAGAGCCTTCACTCACAAGCTTTCTTATTGCTGTGAACAAGACTTCCGTCTCTTGAGGAGTAAGGACTGCCGTCGGCTCATCAAGAATGATGACTTTAGCGCCTGTGTAAAGCAGCTTCAGAATCTCGATTCTCTGCTTTTCCCCAACCGAAAGAGTCCAGACTCGAGCCCTGGGATTCACTGGAAGGTCGTAGCTTTCTCCGAGTTTCTTAATACTTGATTCTACTGTTTTGGTCTTTACGAAGAAGCCCATCTCCTTAAGTCCGAGTACAACGTTTTCGGCGACCGAGAACGACGGTACTACCGTGAAGTGCTGTTGAACCATACCTATCCCGTATTTAAGAGCGTTGTGAGGAGAAGACACGGAAATCTGCTTGCCCTCCATGAATATCTCTCCCTCATCGGCCTTGTATATACCGAACAGTATGTTCATGAGAGTTGTTTTTCCTGCTCCATTCTCTCCAAGGAGAGCATGAACTTCGCCTTTTTTTAGGTCAAGAGAGATGTTTTCATTTGCTATTACACCTGGAAAGGCTTTGGTGATGTTTCTCATTTCAAGAACCGGAAGCTCAGCCAAGAAAAATCACTCCAAAGAAAGAAATCGAGGGGCCGGGCGGCCCCTCACAACATTACTGAATCTTTCCCACTACGTTGTTTACAAACCAATCCATGCTGAGAAGCTCTGCATCGGTAGGCTTCTCGCCTTCTGCGTATCTCAGTGCACCCGTCTGGTCGTAAACAGGCCCGTCGAAGGGGTGCATAAGGCCCTGAACGATCGCCTCTCTCATAGACATCACGAGTTTTGCCACGCCATCTGGAACAAGATCAGCTACGAAGATATCGACAACACCATCCTTGATTCCTCCCCAGTACTGTTCGTTGGTCCAGGTTCCCTCAATCACGTTTCTCACTACGTACTCGTAGAAAGGACCCCAATTCCATACAGGGGCTGCGAGGAATGCGTTTGGAGCGAAGGCACTCATATCGCTGTTGTATCCTATTGAAAGCGCGCCTCTGTCTTCTGCCGCCTGCTGTGGAGCCGGTGAATCCTGGTGCTGTGTTATCAAGTCGGCACCTACATCGAGAAGCGATTCTGCTGCCTCTTTCTCTCTTGCAGGATCAAACCAGGTGTTTGACCACACTACATGGACCTTTGCATCGGGATTGACGTACTGAACACCCATCGCAAAGGCGTTGATTCCACGTATTACCTCTGGTATTGGATAGGCGGCGACGTAACCAATAATGTTGGTTTTCGTCATTGCACCTGCTATCAGACCGCTAAGGAATCTCGGCTCATACATTCTGCCGAAGTAGGTCCCCAAATTGTCGGTAGTCATGTAACCGGAGCAGTGCATGAAGGTTGAATCCGGGAAGGCCTGCGATACCTTTACCATACTGTCCATGTAGCCGAAGCTGGTTCCGAAGATGAGGTCATATCCTCTCTGGGCATATCCTCTGAATACGACTTCAGCCTCAGCTCCCTCAGGTACGCTCTCAATGAAATCCGTTACCACCTGATCACCGAAGACTCTCTCCAGATGCAGTCTACCTTCGTTATGCATCGTGCTCCAGCCACCGTCGCCGACCGGTGCAACATAGATAAAAGCTACTTTCAGTGGTGCAGCCATCAGCGCCGCTGCAATCAGCAGTACCGAGAAGAACAAGAAAAGCTTCCTCACTGTCATTACCCCCTTTGTAGTGAAATAGGTTTTCCTGACGTAGAAATTATACATTTATGAGATTGACAATCCAAATCGAAAGCCGATGAGTAATCGAAAAGACGCTTGAGTGTATAAGTCTATTAAAACAGCTTTCCGCGACATTTGGGGTACTTCTCATTAAGATAGTTTGAGACTTCTCTTCGCGGTGGTAAAATATGATGAAGGAAGTGTTGACGTTTATACAAAATAGAGAAGGAGGCTAACTATGATAACTGCAAGAATGGAAAAAGAGATCAACGCCCAGATAAAGGCCGAATTTGAATCCGCGTTTATTTACATGGGTATGGCTGCCTGGGCTCACAAGAATGGATACTTTGGAACAGAAAACTTCATGTGGAAACAGGCAAAAGAGGAAGAAGGGCACGCAATGAAGTTTATTGATTACCTTAAGGACGTAGATGCAACCGTTGAAATTCCTGGCATTGAGAAACCGACCATTAGCTACAAGTCGATTCTAGATGTGTTCGAAAAAGGACTCGAACATGAGAAATACATCACTTCACGGATCAATAATCTCGTCACGATTTCCGATGAAGATGGAGATTACGCAACCAATGATTTTCTTCAGTGGTATGTCACGGAGCAGGTAGAAGAGGAGAAGACGTTCAGGAACATAGTCAAGCGGCTGAAAATGGTTGGTGACCACGTGAATGGAATCTTCATGATTGATTCGAAGCTCGAAGAGAGATAGATCTCTGCGGGATGCCTTGGCATCCCGCTTTTCTTTCTCGCCGGACGGCACCAGCTCGAGATAAAGGGGGGGGTGAAAATGCGGAGACTGCTTTCTCTAATCTTCATCATCGCTTTTTCAACTCTATTACTTGCTTCCGATCTTCAACTCACGATTCTCCATACGAGTGACATTCATGGAAATATCTTCCCAGTAGATTACGCAACCGGGAACTACGCAGCTGTGGGGCTGGCAAAGGCATCGAGTTTTGTCAATCATATGAGATCGACGAATCCGAATACCATCGTCATAGATACGGGGGATCTAATTCAGGGAACCCCGATTTCATACTACTTTTCGAGAATAGATGACTCCACTGTCAATCCGGTAATAAGGGCCATGAACATGATCGGATTCACAGCTTCCGCCATAGGGAGTCACGAATTCAGCTACGGGCCAAAGACTCTGGAGGAAGCCGTCTATTGCGCAGAGTTCCCCTTTCTTTGTGCAAACATAGTCTTTGAAGGTAGTGAAGATCCTGTCTTTCCCCCCTATGAGATACTCACCCTCGAAAGTGACGATGAGAACTTGAGGATCGCGATTCTCGGCCTTACAACGACTATCATACAGAAATGGGAAGATCCCGAACACATCGCGGGCCTTTCCTTTCTCGATCCAGTGTGTGTCGCTGAGAAATATGTTCCTTTGCTGAGAGAAGAGGCAGATGTTTTAGTAGTCGCTTACCACGGAGGCTTTGAAAGAGATCTGGCAACTGGCGAGCCCACTGAAGAGTATACTGGGGAGAATGCCGGTTACGAGATATTAAAACGAGTCGAGGGAATTGATGTGATGTTGACCGGTCATCAGCACAGAGCCATTGCGGAGATAGTAGATGGAGTTGTAGTTTCTCAGCCTTCGAGTCGGGGAAGCTTCGTCGGCAGAGTTGAACTGGGACTTGAGAAGAGAAACGGTCGCTGGAAGATTATCGACAAGTCCGTTGGTCTTGTCTCGATGGAGACGTATGATGGCGACAAGGCTCTGCTGGAAACGTTAGGAGATTTCGAGAACCGGGTTCAGAGCTGGCTCGATCAACGTGCCGGTTTCTCCATAGGAGACTCTTATATATCAGACCACTTTGAAGCTAGATTGAAAGACAATGCTCTGATTGAGTTTATCAATAAGGTTCAGATGGAAGCAACAGGCGCAAGTATTTCATGTGCCTCGATCCTAACGGACGATATCACTGGATGGAAGACAGGCCCCATCACTATTCGTGATGTCATTTCTGCATATCCTTTTTCGCATTCCCTGAAAGTTCTTCAAGTAACCGGCGCCGATATAAAGGCTGCCCTCGAGAAAAGCGCCGAGTACTTCACTTACGCGAACAACAAGATCGCTCTCACGGAGAGTTGCCTGACGTCAAAGCCCATGCACTATGACTATGATATGTGGGAGGGAATCGAGTATATCATCGCCGTGGATAGACCTGTCGGAGAGAGAGTTCTAAGTCTAAGGCGAAATGGAAAGCCTCTCGAAATGAACGAGACTTATGAGATCGTCTTGAACAGCTATCGATCAGGGGGTGGAGGCGGATATCACATGTTTGAAGGCAGGCCCGTTGAAAGGGATATCATGCTTGACATCTCGGAAATCATGACGGATTACGTGCTGGAGCGGCGTGTCATAAGCGCTACATTAGACGAAAACTGGTCCGTGGGAACGGGATTCATTCACACGATAGGGTGGAACGAGACATTGAGGTCTATAGCAGAAATGTATGGAATTAGCGCCTCTGAGATTATGAAATACAACCCCGACCTCACAAGAGTTCGAAGTATCCCGACCGGCACAGAACTGATTATCTACAGACCTGCGATTCCATAAAACTGAACCTTCTGGCTGTACTAAAACACTCTCGCAAGAGCGGCGACAATTTTGAAAGCTAGTTCTGTTAGGATTTCAATTCAGCGCGGGTTAGGAACTGCCTAACTTCCTGGATATATTCTAACGGCTTTTCGAGATGGTGCTCATGCGAAGACTCTTCAAATACCCTCATAACACCGTTCGGAAACTTCTCTGTGTAGAAAGCGGTTGCCTCTGGCGTTGCCTCGTCGTACTTTCCGCAGGTCAGTAGAACTGGAGAGTTGATTTCGCCAAGCCGTGAACTGCAGTCGTAACCCTTCAGGACACCCGTTACCGTAAATTCGCTTGGACCGTACATATAGTTGTAGACGTCTTCCCCCATGCCTGCGACGGCCTCGTTCATGCACTCTGGCCAGGGTTCCATTCGGCAAACAAACTTGCCGTAGAACTCCGACACCGCCTCCTGATAATCTTCTTGGATGAAATTGCCGCTTTTCTCTGCTCTATTAATCGCCTCTCTTGATCTAGCTGAAAGCGTTTCCATTAGCCTTCTAGCATCGCTTTCGAATCTTGAAATACTCATTGCCGGCCCGGAGAGAACCATGCTTTTGACAGTCTCCGGATATTTCAGAGCGTATTCGCAGGCAAGAATTGTCCCCCAGGACTGCCCTAGCAGATGAATTTCCGAGTAGCCCAACTCACTTCTCAAGAGCTCTATCTCCTCGACAAAGCGCTCAATTCTCCACAGAAATTTGTCTGAAGGTCTGTCTGATTTCCCGCAACCGAGCTGGTCGTAGAATACCACGGGTCTTTCGTTTTCAAGCATTTCGAGTGTTTCCAAATAGTTGTGAGGAACACCGGGACCGCCATGAATCGTTAGCAGCGGGATACCTTCAGTATCTTCGCCTCTAACTTCATACCATAATCTCCCTCCCGGAACCTTGACAAATCCTTCCATCTTTCTACCCCCTAAGTTATTGCTCTAGTTTTGAACAAGTGTTAACAGTGAACGAACAGCGAGATTCGCAGCTAAAATTGGCAAAGGCACACGCCTCACAAGTGAGAATCCGAAGAGTCGAATCTTTGCTTCAACCTGCCTTCATACAGAACCCAGGATCAAGACCAGTATATCACTGCAGAATGAGAGTCTGCCTCTTCGTAAACCGAAGAGACAATCAAGAATAATTTATTGCCCACAGCAAAGAATAACTTATAGCGAACTCTTAATGTTTCAGATAAGAAGGATATTTGGCTGTATTCAACCAATGAGGTCCGTAATCGGGCTTTGTCGAATTATATGAAACATTACTGGAATTCCTCAACAACGCTTGTCATTGATATAATTGAATTGATATAATTGATGTGGACATTCTCCGACAGTATTTGTCAATTCATTTCAAATTAGTTTCCAAAAAAGGAGGTAAAGCTATGAAACATGTCAGGCGTTCGGTAATGCTTCTTCTTCTACTTGCAGTAATGCTTGGTGGAGAAGCGCTTCTTGCAGGACTTACCTATGGTTACGTAACTCCAGGTCCAGATACTTGGTACAGAAAGGACGTTGAAGGATTCGAGTATGCGGCAAGTCTCGTCGGCGTAGAAGTTATCGTACTTAACTCCGACTATGATACAGAGAAAGAGATCACGAATATCAACACTCTGGTAAATATGGGTGTTGACGGTATGTGTGTCTTCTCTTTCAACCCCAATGGTGCTTTTATCGCCGCAAGAGAAGCTGCGAAGGCAGGGATACCTCTAGTGGTTACAGACAACGTTGGTCAGGTCCTCCAGTCAGATGACGATATCGTTGCATGTATTGACTTCGACTGGGAGGGAATGGGAGTAAACATCGCCAACTACATCGCAGACAACTATCCCGGTGAAAACATCGCATGCATCATGGGGCTTTTCGAACACGTTCCAGTTCAGATGTTCAGAAACACTTTCGAACCGAAGGTAAAAGAACTGGGAAAGAACGAGATCGTTGCAATCAGAGATGGTCAGTACACTCCGACGGTTGCTGTTGATCAGGCCCAGGATTTGATCGAGTCCGGTTACGAATTCACCAACCTTTTCATCTTCAACGAGGAAATGGCGGCGGCAGTTGTCAGGATGTTGAAGACAAGAGGTCTGCTAAACAACCCGATCAGGGTAATCACAACAAATGGTGCGCCTTACGGAATTGAGCTTATCAAAGAAGGAAGCATCGATTACTCAATTTCGACTTCACCTGGCTGGGAAGGATTCGTATCTTTCCTTGCGCTACATGCGTACACTCAGGAGCTTATAACCGATCTGAATCAGCAGATCCTCCTGCCCAACACTCCGATCACTCCGGAAACGATAGATGACAAGACGAAAGTAGTTCCCTGGGATGTCGATCCAGTCTGGATAGATCTGACAAGAGAGTACTTCCCTCAATACAATTCGCTTTATTGATTCAGAATTGAGATTCCGGGGGGGATGAGAGCCGAGCTCTTCATCCCCCCTTTTAGATAATCTTTTAATAAGGGTGAAAAGGTATGCAGAGAAATCCGATAGTCGAAATGGAGAAGGTCACAAAGATTTACGGAAACCACAGGGCACTCGATGATGTCTCATTTGAGCTTCTTCCGGGAGAGGTGCACTGCCTGGTTGGGGAGAATGGGGCCGGAAAATCTACTTTGATCAAGATTCTTTCCGGAGCGATTTCACCCGAGGCCGGGCTGATCAAAATCGATGGCAAGAAAGTCGAGGGCCTAACTCCGCGCCAGTCGATAGAAATGGGCATATCTACAATATATCAGGATGCCGAACTGGTAGACTCTCTTACCGTTTCCGATAATGTCTATCTCGGCGATGAGTTAACGGGAAGACTTCCCTTTGTTGTTGACAGCAAGAAGCAGACGAAGAAAGTGAATGAAATCATCGAGACTCTGAAGATGCACCTCCCGACCGGCGTTCTGGTTGAAGAGCTCTCGGCCTCTCAGAAGCAGATGCTTCAGATTGTGAAGGCTCTTTACAGAGACGCGAAGGTTCTAATAATGGATGAACCGACAAGCTCTCTGGGAATGGACGAAACGAAGGCTCTCATGAAGATCGTAAGAAATCTGCGAGATCGCGGTATCGGTATCGTATACATATCTCATTACCTTGAAGAGATCTTCGAAATAGGAGACAGAGTAACGGTCCTGAAGGATGGGAGAAGTATGGGCTCTTTCTCAATTGAAGACATAACCGTTGAAGAGATCATTAGAAAAATGGTTGGAAGAGATGCTTCACTGTTCTACAGAAGAAAGAAAGTTGACATAGGCGATGTTGCTCTTGAAGTGAAAAACATTACCAGCCGGGGAGTGGTGGAGAATGTCACTTTCTCAGTAAGGAAGGGGGAGGTTTTCGGAATCGGGGGACTGGTCGGATCGGGGAGAAGTGAATTGGTGAATATTCTCTTCGGAGCAGACAGGGCCGATGAAGGAGAGATATTTCTCAACGGCAAGAAATTGAAGATAAAGTCTCCGCAGGATGCTGTTAAACACGGAATCGCCTTGATTACTGAGGATAGAAAAAAACTGGCCATGCTCGGGGGCAGAGATATCGTTGAGAATACTGCTCTTGTGCACAGCGAGAATTTCAAGGGCTTTCTTCTCGATCGCAAGGAAGAAGAAAAACTTACTGATGACATTGTGAACAAGCTCTCTGTTGCAGCACAGGACAAGTCGCAAAAGATCGAGGAGCTTTCCGGTGGAAATCAGCAGAAGGTTATTATCGGTCGCTGGCTGATTGACGACTCGGATGTCTATATATTCGATGAACCGACAAAAGGCGTAGACATTGGAGCGAGAGAGCAGATCTATGAGCTAATCATTGAGCTTGCCGAACGAGGCAAATGCATAATCATGATCTCATCCGATATGCCTGAATTGCTTTCGATGAGTGACAGGATAGGGGTCATGAGGAACGGAAGATTGGTCGATATTGTACAAAACAAGAACATAGAAGAAGAAGATATGATAAGACGCTTCATAGGTGTCTAGAGCTCGCGGGAGGGAATACGATAATGAGTAAGGATGACACGATGGTGCAGAAAAGAAGAATTCTTTCGAGAAAGAGAAGCTCGATTCTCAAGAGCCAATGGTTCTATCTGCTCATTGCAGAATTGACAATAGCTATAATTACAGGTCTGGTCAACCCGAGATTCTTCACAACTAGCAATGTGATGAACATTCTAGAACAGATAGCGGTTCTGGGTATCGTTTCTTCGGGGATGACTTTGCTGATAATTTCCGGTGAGATAGACATCTCAGTCGGAGCGAATATCGGTCTTTCTTCTGTTGTTATGGCAATGATGATTAAAGGGGGGTACGGCTACCTTCTCGCAGTCCTTGTTGGAATAGCTCTGGCTATATTCAATAGCCTATTAGTTGGAATAACTGCGAGAGCGTTCAAGGCTCCCTCATTTATAACTTCACTAGCCTTCATCAGCGTCTTTCAAGGAGTTGCTCTTGCCATCACCAAGGGGTCTTTTCAAACAATATACGGTCAATTTGAGTTTATTGGTACTTTCAGACTCTGGCAAATTGTTCCGTTGAGCTTTCTGATTAGTATCGCAGCATATATCGTGATGCATTTCATGCTGTCGTATACGAAGCTTGGAAGACGAACTTATGCAGTCGGAAGCAATCCATCGGCCGCCTTCCTTTCCGGTATTTCCGTCAACAAAGCAAAGCTTACTGCCTTTGCACTTAACGGGTTGTTTATAGGTGTCGCCTCAATGGTTTTGCTCTCAAGAATAGGAGCCGCCCAACCTTCAACGGGGAGTGGAACCGAACTTAAGGCGATCGGAGCCGTCGTTATTGGAGGCACTCCTCTTTCGGGAGGAAAGGGCCGGATAATCGGGACCTTCTTTGGCGTTCTACTGATGGGAATAATATCTAATTCACTCAATATGCTTAGGGTGAACCCTTACTTCCAGACAGTAACTTTCGGTGTGCTCATAATAGCTTCCCTTGCAGTGAGTGTACTGAGTTCCTATAAAAAGAAGGAGAAGATAAAGCCTCAGTCCGAAAGGGAGGAGAACTCATGAAACCACAGAACTATGTCTTGATTAATCAGGAGATTGAGAAGAAGTTCATCCAGGAAAAGAAAAGAAGACCCGAGAGATTTAAACGCAGGCTTTCCCTTTCGTGGAGTATCTGGATGTTTGGTACCGAGCCTATCGAAGATTCTCTCGAAAGATTGCAGAGAAACGGGCTTGAGTATGTAGAAATAAAGGGCGACACATCGATTCCGAAGGAAAGGATGAAACAAGCCCTTGAGAGCTACGGAATAAGAGTTTCCGGAGCCTGCGGCATGTTTTCACCCGAAAGGGACCTCTCGAGCACTTCATCAGATTCACAAGAGAACGCAATCGATTACGTTCGTCGAGTTTCTCGCTACGTGGCCGATCTCTATGGAGTCTACATGATTATCGTTCCGGGAGCGGTGGGAAGGCCCGAACCAGTTGACAACCTCGAGATCGAAAGAAGTGCCGAAGCTTTGAAGCGATGCGTTCGCTTTTTCGAAAATACGGGAGTGAAACCTGCAATAGAACCGATAAGATCGGCCGAAGTGAGTCTGGTCCACACGGTCGAAGAAGCTCTGAAGTATTTGGAGAAGGTGAATGAACCCTCGATAAACTCTCTAAATGGTGACATATACCACATGTTGAACGGAGAAAGAAACGTCGGTGAAGCTATTCTAAAGTGCGGTGAGAGACTTGTGAATCTTCATATTGCCGACAGCAACAGAGATGCGCCCGGAAAAGGCCAAATAGATATTGATACTGCGATTATGGCAGCCTATCTCACCGGTATGAATAAGGAAGGAAGATTCATCACATTTGAACCCCTTGGTCCCTATCCCGACCCATATGTTCTCTCAACTGGTCCGTGTAATGTCGAAGTAATGGATCGGCTGGTCAAGGATTCAGTTGAATACTTCAGAGAGCGTGAAGAAATAGTCCGCTCACTGTAAACTTGGAGGAATTGCAATGAAGATTGGTTTTCACACAGATGCTTTCAATTCAGCAGTGTTTAGTTTCGAAAAGGCGTTACGTTGGGCAAAGGAGAATGACGTTCATTATATCGAGCCGGGCATAATCGACGGTGTTTCATGGATTCACGGTCTCGGATACTTTCCCCACATCTCGCTCTCCGAGGACCCACTGAAAACAAGGATCAAGATGGAGGAGTACGGAGTCCGTTTTTCACAGATAGATTCGGCCTATCCCCTCTCCGGCAATGAAGGCTTCTACAACGGCGTTCCCTACGTTCTGAAATCGATCCCGTGGGCTAAACTTGCCGGGTGCCCAAATATCGCCACAACAGACGGTCTTAAAAAGCCTTCTGGATTCGGCGAGGACGAGGCACTTGAATTGATGAAGAGAGCTTACAGCATAATTGTTGAAACGGCGGAACTATATGAGATAAACATAAACATCGAAGTCCATGGCTATTTCACCACCAATCCCGATCTGCTGGAAAAGATGCTCGACTTCGTTCAGAGTGATAGACTTGGGCTCAATCTCGATACGGGCAACACCTTCATAGCGGGCCAGGATCCCGTAGCCTTCTGCAGGCGCTTCATTGACAAGATAAAGCATGTTCACATCAAAGATGTTTCTGAAGACCTCGCAGCCGCCATGAGGGGAAAGGACACCGGAATCGGCATTAGTCATTCGGCAATTGGAGATGGCGTTAATTCAGACAACATAAAGACAATCATCGCCATGCTAAGGGACCACGGATACACTGGAACTCTGAGCATGGAGTGCGAGGGCATGGGTGGACCACTGATCGAAAGATCGCTCAAATGGTTGAGAACGACTCTTGAAGAGCTTGGAATAGAAGAAGAGAAGTGAAACAGATTTCGGCACCGATTTAGGGAAGGATCTAGTCCGCTTTCAGCTTCTTTGTCCGAAGCTGGAAAAGGGCGTTAAAATACTAGTTTCCATATGGTACCGATAGTGTAAAACAGAGTTAATCCTGATGGAGTAATCTTAGTTCGATAATATGAAATATGAAAGGAAACGTAGCTCCTCAGATTCAACTGCTAGGCCTCGTTTTAGACGAGGCCACCTCCTTTTTCAAGTCAATGGGAACGTCACTATGCCCTATGCCTGCAATTTCAATGGCGGACGAATTTCGTCTCATTTTCCAATACGCTTTTGCCATTATCGATTCCACAACTCGCCGCCTCTGTAACTGCAACCGCATTTTGGAACTTGCAGCAGCTCTTCTCGAAGTACGAACGACCTTTGAAAGAAAAAAGCTCTTCGTTACAGAGCGAGGATCTGTTCTTCGTTCCTAGCTCCGCTGTACGCTGGGAAGAAGAGTCGCAAGTTGTCAGTTCCAAGTTGCAAGACTACAAATGCAATTGGGGCAGACCAGTTTCTAAGGTCCCTTTTTCGCGTTACAAATCGAGATCCTGACCAGGAGCATTGTCAGATGACATGAAGGGGTTGTCATCTCGTAGTGTTCCTGCACAGGATCTCATCTCTTCAGTCTCCCCTTCTCTCTTATTCTCTCGCGCGCTCCTTAACCAAGAACCTGGACACGAAGTGTCGGAACGAAGAATTGCTCTTTCCAAGAACAGTTCCTAAGGCTCTTGCCAGACCCTAGACCCCACAACCCTAGACCCGGCTCATACGCTCTTTTCGGAGGACGGTGGACCGTTGACGGTTGACTTTGTTCTTAATGTCCTTGCTCTTCCAAGCGTTCAGCGTCTCCTGGCAAGCGACCAGCGGATCTTTGGACGGACAACCTTCTCTAATGCGACTAGCCTGAGGTAGTGACCGACTACTTTTTGCCTTCTGCCTTGCGTCTGTGAAAGGGCTTCCCCTCTTAGGGCGAACAGCCGTTCGCCCCTACACGAAGAATACGATTCTGAATCGGATCACAGATAAAGAAGATCGGCCTGCGTTAGCGGACTGGCTTTGAGGATCTTTCCCCGCGANNCTCTTCAGTGCATTGCGTCCCGCAGCAGGCGGCATTGCGTCTAATGTTTTATTCTTCCTCGCGCAGCGAGCTTCACTTCCTGGGATGTACTTCCCAGCATCACTTCTTCAGAGGTTCTCACCCAGCCTTGCGTCTTGTATTCTTGGTAGCATCACTTTCTGAGATACTTCTTTTATCAAGCAAAACCCGCTCTTATTAACCCGGTTTTCTTAACCCGTTCTTCGTAACCCGATCTTTCTAACCATATCCTTTGTTCCCGCGCAAAGCGTAACCTGTCTGACAACTTCACAAAGATTTCATTTGCATGGAAAATCGAAATAGTTTATACTATACCCGGGAGGGGTAAAATGAATGAATTGACTTCTGCGGCAACGGGAACTCTAGGTTTATCACCAATGATCAGTCCAATCGTAACGACCAGTGTCACTTACGGCAGCGCGTTGCTAGGGGGACTGCTTTCTTTCTTTTCTCCTTGTATCCTTCCATTGATTCCGGTTTTCTTCGGAGTGCTGATGGGTGGCGCGAGCAATGCGAAGGCTCGTTTTATAAGGGGAGCGTTTTTTACCCTGGGAATGTCAATTTTCTTCTTCATACTTGGAATCGGAGCAACGGGGCTTGGGACGTTTATCAGGCAGAATGTAGTCATGATGAACATCATTTCTGGAAGTCTCTTCATTCTCTTCGCATTCCTCTATCTCTTTGAAATAGGCCTCAAGGGAGTGAATTTGAACGTTTGGAAGTTTGGTGGTTCGGCTGTAAGCGGTTTTGTCTTGGGGGCAGTACTCGGTCTCGTGTGGGTTCCCTGTGCCGGTCCTATACTCGGATCGATTCTCGTTCTGGCAGCCAATCAATCCGCAATTGGCGAGGGCGGTCTTATGTTGTTAGTCTATTCGCTCGGCCTAAGCATACCTTTCCTTACGCTCAGCGGTCTTGTGGCAAAACTGACTTCTAATATCTCATTTGGCGGTGAGAGCAAATGGAGGAAGGCTGTCAAGGTGGCGGTCTTTGTTGTTTTACTTGCGGCGGGACTTCTAACTATGACAGGAAACCTAAACTTACTACAGTTCTCAACTGGAGGTTGATTTAATGAAAAAGATAATCTTTGTGCTTATCCTGGTTCTACCCGCTATGGCTTTCTCTTATTCCGGAATGCTGGACGATTTCGATACTGCTCTAAAACTTGCTCAGATCGAAGACAAAGAGGCCATAGTCATGTTCTCTGACACCAGCTGTGTCTACTGCGTCAAGTTTGTGAAGGAGACGCTTTCAGACGAAACTGTTCAAAATTTGCTGAGAGCGGGCTTTGTATTTTCTCAAATTTACAAAAGCAATCCCGGAACGGCTTCTTACATGGTTGGAGAGGGATTGAAGGAAATGACATATAATAACCTTTACGCCTACTTCCAGATTAGGGGAACGCCGACACTATGGTTCTTCACGACTGAAGGCGCTCTCCTGACAAATTTGCCGGGCTTTGTCCCCGCAAGGGATTTCGTTCCGATACTCCGCTTCATTGGAGAGAAGGCATATGAGTCGACAACTTTCGACGTTTTCCGCAGCAAGACTTCAGATTACATAGGTAATGCAAAGATAGTGCGGGTAACTGAAGAAGAGTACAACTATGTCCTGGAGAACGATCCCATCGCGCTTGAATATGAAGGTCAAGACGTTGACATATATACTGTATGGTTAACAAGGGACGAGTCAACGGCCGAGGAGCTTCTGGAAGAGGGAGTTTTTAGGGTTATTCTACTGAACTGAAATAATCGAGTGCGATCAAAAGGAACTCATCGTAAGCCTTCTTGTCGAGCAGGCACATCTTAATTAGCTTCAGAGAAGTGGATTTATTTTCGGATAGATGATCGCCAACGGCCCTTAGAAATTGATTTGCGCAAATAGATACCGGAACCCCGAAAATCCCTGTAGAAATTGCCGGAGTGGCGAGCGTAACGGCTTCCATTTCGGCAGCTTTTTTTAGTACGTGTGCAAACGAAGAGTAGAGCTTTTCTTCGAGATTGAGCTCACCATATTGTGGGCCGAATACGTGGATTATCTTCTTTGCATGAAGAGAGCCGGCTCCTGTAACGGCCACCTCGCCAATTTCCAGAGGGCCGTTCTCGCGAACATAGGCGTCGCTCTCAAGCTGTATCTCTTTTCCACCAGCCCTTACAAGCGCTCCGGCTACGCCTCCCCCATGCCTCAAATAACCGTTCGCCGCATTGACAATGACGTCAACTTCCTGTTCAGTAATATCCGAAATCTCAAGCTGAACGACTCGTCCCTCTTCGAGAATGAAACTCTTCATTTTTCCTCCGGGTAATTCTTCATGCCCTTCCATAACGATCTAAGTCTTTGAAGAACGAGTTTCTCTTTGCCGCTTTCTCCTGGAACATAAAAGACTTCCTCCTTTATTGATTCGGGCAGGTAGAACTCCCTTGAAAAGCCTCCCGAGCTGTGAGGATAGTTGTAGCCTTTGCTGTATCCCATTTCCTTCATCACTTTCGTTACGGCATTGCGCAATTTCAACGGAACTTCCAGGTTGGGAGTCTTCTTTACGCTTTCCTGTGCCTTTGACATTGCGCTGTAGGTTCTGTTGCTTTTTGTGGCCACCGAAAGATAGATCGCGGCCTCTGAAAGATTAAGTTTGCACTCCGGCAAGCCAACATTGTTCACGGCTTCAAAGGCAGCATTGGCAACAACCAGCGCCATCGGATCTGACAGGCCGATATCCTCAGAAGAGAAGATGACCATCCTCCTTGCTATGAATTTTGGATCCTCTCCGCCCTCAAGCATTCTTAACATGTAATAAAGAGCCGCATCGGGATCGCTCCCTCTCATGCTCTTTATGAATGCAGAGATCAAGTCATAATGTTCCTCTCCCTTCTTCGTGTACCTTCCCGATGGGAGTACAGAGAGTTCATTCATGACTTCCAAATCAAGGACGGGTCTGTCTAGAGCCGCAGCGCTCTCTACGAGAGTGTCGAGAAGGTTTAGTGCTATTCTGGCGTCGCCTCCGCTGCTCTGAGAAATCACATCTATCACGTCTTCGTTGACCTTTACACATGACTCTCTCAGAAGACTGTCCTTCACCATTGCCTTTCTGAGAAGATTGGCAATGTCCACTTGCTTCAGATTTTTCAAAATAACAAGTCTGCAGCGCGAGAGAAGAGCGGGATTGACCTCGAAACTGGGGTTCTCCGTTGTGGCGCCGATAAGGATTATAAGACCCTTCTCGGTCACCGGAAGGAAGACATCCTGCTGACTTTTGTTCAGCCGATGAATTTCGTCGACGAAAAGCACCAGTTGTTGGCCGACCCTCTTCAGTCTCTCACCATGTTCGAAATGCTTCTTCAAATCGGCGGTTCCTTGAAGACTGGCACTGAAGAATTCGAAATGGTATCGGTTTCCAAGCTTCGATTTGATGATTTCGCCTATCGTCGTCTTTCCCGTTCCAGGAGGACCATATAGAATCATAGAAAACAGCTTGCCACTCTCAACTGCTCCGCGAATAATCCCCTTGTTTCCAGTCAAGTGCTCCTGACCTACAACGTCATCAAACTCTCTTGGCCTAAGCCTCTCACTGAGAGGAGACCAGTTCGTTTCTGAAATACTCAATTGTTCTCTCAAGCCCCTTTTCAAGATTCACTTCAGGCTCCCAGCCAAGAAGTTTTCTAGCCTTATGTGCATCAAGAATTGATCTCTTCAGATCACCTGGCCGGGATTCTTTGTGAACCGCTTCTTTAGAATAACCTGTTAGATTCTTCATTTTCGCGAACAATTCATTTACCGACGTTCCTGTTCCCGTTCCAACGTTCACGATTTCATTTTCGCATTTCTCTAGTGCCAGAAGATTCGCCTTGGCGACGTCACTTACGAAGACATAGTCTCTTACGCATTCCCCATCCCCGAAGATAACAACCTCTTGACCGCGAAGCATCCTCTCCGAGAAGATCGCGACAACGCCTGCCTCTCCGTAAGGGTCCTGTCGCGGGCCGTAGACATTGGCGTATCTGAGGACCATATACTTCATACCGATTTCGTTCGAGAAGAATCTAAGGTAGTTTTCAACTGAGAATTTTGCGATACCGTACGGAGAAAGTGGTTTCGGAAGCTCTTGTTCGTCGGTTGGAATCTTCTTGACGTCGTCGCCGTAGATTGCGCCACCCGTAGATGAAAAAATAACCTTCTTGATTCCGTATTTTGCCGCGATTTTCAGAAGCCTCAGAGTGCCTATGATATTTATCATCGCATCTTCTTCGGGTTCTCTAACCGATTTGGAGACGCTTATCTGAGCGGCCAGATGGAAGAGAGCGGTCGGTTTATGGAGCATGAAGACCCTTTCCATCATTTCGACATCTGTTATGTCCTGTTCATAGAAGAGCGCTCGAGGATCTAAGTTCTCAATCTTTCCACTCGATAGATTGTCCACAACGATGGGTACCTTCCCAGCTGAAATCAAGTGGTCTACAACGTGTGATCCGATGAATCCTGCTCCTCCAGTAACCAAATAGTTTTCGGCCATGCTTTCCTCCTATATGTTGATTTCCTTTCCTGCAAGCAGCTGATCGTACATCTTTCTGACTTTCTGAATGTCTTCCCAGGTCAAGCTCTTCGGTGAACCCGGCGCCCTTGAAGCATTCCTAAGAAGATAGCTGGGATGGAACATTGCAAAGACCTTTACTCCTCCGATCCAGTCGAAGAGCTGTCCTCTTACTTTGGTGATTTGAATTCCGTCCTGAGCCACGAAATATGATAGTGCTGTCGCGCCCAATGCGACAATGACCTTGGGTTTAATTACTGCCAGCTGAGAGAGTAGATACGCTGAGCATGCCCTCTGTTCATCGGCCGTCGGCACTCTATTCTTTGGAGGCCTGCACTTCACAATATTGGTGATAAATACATCTTGCCTCGAAAGCCCAACGGATTCCAGTATCTTCGTAAGCAGTTCGCCGGCCCTCCCCACAAAAGGTTTGCCGGAAGCGTCTTCGTCTGCCCCCGGTCCTTCGCCCACAAACACTACAGGTGTTTCTATCGAGCCTTCTCCAGGGACCGTGTTGGTTCTCGAGGAGCTGAGCGGGCAGAGACTGCAATCACTTATCTTAGAGTTGAGCTCCAGAAGAAGCTCCTTTCTCTTTACGTAGTCAGTCAACAGTTCTCACCTCAGAATCTGAATCTGAAGAACGGAGCGCCTTTATAAAGGCCGATCACGAAATATCTATCCTTCAGTTCCTTAATATAGTATTTCAACGCAACTGTCTCAACAGAATCCTGGATCGTGTTGACTTCACTTCCGAAGTTAAGTCTCAGTACTACTTCCAGGGCCATACAGTGCAGATCGAAGTACATCGGTGAAATCTTCGAGATCGATTCATCCCATTGAGAAATATCTCCCGCATAAGTCCCAATCTCGACGAAGCTTCTTCTTCCGCTTCCGTCTATTCCAAGAGAGAGCCTGTTGAGAACTCCTGGAGTATCAGAGAGCGAGCCCATCGGGAAGAAAAGTTCGTTAACGTGCATTGTGAAGTAGTAATCCTCAGCCATACGGAGTTCCATGGAGAGTCCAAACTCCTCGAACTTCGCCGTTCTACCCCCAAGCACAGTTTTATTATCGAGTTTGACGTTAGATATGCCAAAGGAGTATGCAGAATACCCGGTTTCAGACGCCGTTGAGGTCGCGACAAAGTACTCACCGACTGAGAGAGTTGAAATCGTCAGCCGTGTCGACTGCCATATCAGGAATCTAGCCTGAGACTCTGACTTAGTGAAGTACTTTTCGGGATACTTGTACTTTGAATCAAACTTCGTGAAATCCGTCGTGAAGTCCAGTGAAGCGGCCCTCCAGGAGACTACTCCCACCGAGAGATCATTGACCTCAAACTTCAATCTGTCGTATATCTTTCTTGAGCCTGAAAGATAAGGATATCTGAACTTCACTCCAAGCGAGGCGAAGTCTTTAATCTTGATAGAGGAACCAAAGACCAGATCCTTTAGCATTCTTTCATCTTCAGCAACATTGGGTGAGGCATCGAACGTCCAGTCGAGAGTGAATTCAAGTTTTGTTTCGTTAGCGATTTCGAGGGTCAATCTCTCCTTGTTTACGAAATCGTCGAATTTATCCCCGCTCTGCCAGTACACTTTGCTCTCGGTCTGGTGAGAGAAAACCTCCGAATCAAAAGTGAGGGTGTAGGACGTCTCGGATGCTTTGGAAGTAACAGGCATGAAGATTGTCTCAGTCTTCTGGCCAAACTTCATTCCCCAGAACTCTACCTCTCCTTCTGTTTTCAGAAGTCCCTTACCGAGCCAGTTCATCTCAGTGGGACTGGCAACCAGCTCTTCGTAATCCAGTTCAAGAATATAATCAGCCTTAAGGATTTCAGTTTCAATACCGGTCAAAAGCTTTCCGGGATGATCGAGACGCCATTCTTGGTTTATAAAATCGTACGTAAGAACGGGATTGTACTGTATTCCGATGTAGTACCAGTCAAAAGGTCTGAAGGTCAGTTCATTCTTTAGAGTTACGGGAATCTCGTTCTTCGTGAGTTTCCAGGCTTCATCTGAGTCATAGAAGAAGGCCATTTCGTAGGCGGGTTCCAGAACAACGCCGAGCGAAAGTGGCCCCCACTCTCCTTTGTACAATTCTATATCCTTGTAAACGCGCAGTTTCTTTCCCTCTACCTTGAAGGAACCGTCGTACCTCGATTCAAAATAGAACTTCAATTCAATCGAAACAAATCCATCATAAAGAATGTCGAAGGGATCAATCCAGAACAACCTATCTTTATTCTTCTCGTGTTCAGAGTTGTAGTCCAGCGCGTATCTGCTGTTGATTTTCAGTTTGCCGTCTTCCGAGGCAAAAGTAAGATAGTTGCGGCCTATACCTTTGTTATCGGCAGGCATCGTTATGTTTAGCTCAGTCGTCGATGCGTCGAATGTGCTCTTGATATCTCCGCCTATCTTCAGATTACCGAGAGCAAGAAGGTATTTGTTGACCTCGAGCACGAAGTCCTCCATATTTGAAGGCATGAAAAGCTCCGTGATAGTTGCCGCATTTGAAGCCAAAGTGAAGTTCAACGACTGAACAGACAAATCGGCGCCGAACAAGACACCTTCCGTCTTGACGGCAGAGGCTTTGGTCCTCAACGAGTAGAGAATATTCGGATTTATATATCTCTGACCGAAGAGTCCGTTGACCCTGAACTCCGATGTGCTCAACTTGAAGAAGCCTGCATCGATACTATCATCAGACGGTACAGTCAGGTTCTGCAGGTTGACCATCCACAGGTTCTTGTCATCGTACCTGGCAAAGGCGCCGATTACATCGAGCTCCAGTTCCCAATCCTCAGGAGAGAGAAGCTGAACGTACGCAAGCTGCATCTCGGTGGCATTTAATGACTCCTTCACGGCGAATGGGTCAAGCTGAGTAACCTTGTTCTTCACAATACTCTCCCCAAGGTTTATTCCACTGAAGGGAGTCTGGAGCTCTTTCAGCGAGGGGCCGCTCAAATAGAGCGCACCTCCCTGAATTCTTAGCCAGTCAAAGGCCGGCTTGAGCAGCACATATGCGCCGTAGCTCGTTTCCTTCTGCTGTCCGAACTGCCCAAACAACTCTATATCTCCCAAAGGAGTGTAGAGAACAGACTTTGCGGTAAAGGCGTCTTCGGTTGACATCCAGTTTCTATACCACGTTCCCTGAAGCAGCAGCCAGTCGAGTCCGAGATACCTAACCGTGATCCTTGTCTCGGCATCGGCTATACCGCTCAGGTCAACATCAAACGGCCTTCTATCGGGATCATCTAATGGGAAGTAATAGGCCGGCAGATAGAAAACCGGGACGTTGCCGATATACATCAACATGTTCTGAACGGACATGCCCTTTCCCGGTACCACAACGGCCGATGAGACTCTGAAGCGATAATGCGGATGTTCCTGGTCGCAAGTCGTTACATACCCCTCGCTCATCTTCAGTGTCGGCGATGCTTCTATCGTAGACTGTACATAGTCTCCGTAGACATAGAATGGAACCTTGGAGCCAGTCTTCGATGTGTCGCCTCTTACCGCAGGGACTTCAATTTCCGTTCGCGAGAAAACCTTGAGGCTTTCGACTCGTTCATTGGTAAGATCGAGTATCAGTCTATCCGAAAGAATAGTGGTCTCGTCGCTCAACATCTTCACGTTTCCCCAGAAGGAGATCGATTCGGGAGTCGAATCGACGTTAAGAATTGAGGCATTGGAAGCTTCAATCGTGGCGGTCATTGTGTCGCTGACATATTCGACAGTAACACCGTCACCAAGAAGTATTTCCCTTCCGTTCTTCGTTCCTGCGATTGTACCTCCAACGATCCTAATATCGGATCCCTGAAGAAGACCGGGAACCAGCAGTATCAATAGAATTGCCGATACTTTGAGTATTCTAGTGAAAAACTCCGACAGTCTGTAGCTTGCCTTGGTATCTATAAGCGAGTAAATCACTACGCCAAGGATAGAGAAGACGATGTTTGGTATCCAGGGCGCCAGAGAAGGGTTGATTAGGTTTTCCTTTCCCATGCCGCTGAGCCAGGCTCCAGAACCCTGATATATGACTACTAGAAGAAAAGTCAGTATAACGGACCAGGATTTCGACTGAAGATTGAACATCAGCGAAACAGGTACTCCAAGAAGAACTATGACAAGCGGAGCTATCGACATCGAATACTTTTCTTGAAGAGCAACTTCAAGAGATGAAGTATTTATACCTGTCTTCTTGAAGGCCTTTATGTCTTCTCTCAACTCGGCACTAGTCTTCTCCTTAGGTGACTTGAAACTTGCAAGATAGCGCTCGATATCATCGTCAATCTCAAACTCTGCCGTATCGAACTGCATCTCCACACCGAGAAATCCGGATGCATCCGTCTGGTAGATCTTCGCGTTGTTGAGTATCCACTTGTTTGATGAGATAACTGCACTTTCTGCCGTGGTCAATGTTACCTGGCCTCTTGACATTTCATAAATCGAGACGGTTTTTAGTTCTTTTGTTTTCTGATCTATTCTTCTAACGTAGATCATTCTTCCCTGGCTATCCTGCATGAAAACGTTTTCCTTGAGGGTTACTTCGGGCTGTTTATAAACAAACCTTGCCATCGCTTCGTTAGCCTTAGTAGAGGCCGTGGGAACAAGATAGTCGTTCAACAGGTAAGCGAATCCGCTGAAAACCACTCCTATCAGCAAGAAGGGTATTACCAGTCGCTTAAGAGAGATCCCGTGCGTCTGAAGAGCAATCAGTTCGTTATCGGAACGCATTCTCGAAAGCACCCAGAAAATCGCGAGCAAAATTCCAACGGGAATTCCAAGAACTATGAACTCAGGAAGGTTGTAGTAGATTAAGAGGAAGAGCTTGTCGATTCCGACCTTATACCTGATAATCAAATCCGAGAGGTAGTAAAGCAACTCCAGACTAACAAAAATTATAAACCCTGCAAGACCCACAAAAATCGCACCTAATGCTTGAGCTCCTATGTACTTCAAAAGAGTCTTCAAGAAGAATCACCTCTCGCCATTCTGGGTTCCGAAATTGACAGGCTGAAAGTTATCGTTTACACATCTATAATATCTACCAGTATCAATATATACAGCAGCTTCCATCAGTTCTGTAGATAGATCGGCGATTTCTTCGAGAGCACTGAAAATCATCATAAGGTCAAGCGCTCTGCTGATTATCGAAGGCGACTCCTCGCAGTATTTGACGAGATCTACCTTCACCTCTTCCTGAATTCTGTCAACAAAGTCATCGTTCTTGCATAGCCTGACTGCCTCAGACAGAGAAGGATCGACGAGATTGTCGATCGCACCCTTCGCCATTATCGACACCAATTCAAACATAGTCTTTAGCTTCTCGTGATAACCGATCGGAGGCCTCTTCGTCAATGAGAGACTTTTCTCGCAAATGAAGACACACTTGTCTCCTATCCGCTCAAGCGTGCTCACAATGTTCATCGAGAGCGTAAGAAGCCTCAACTCCTTTCCGGTCGGAGTCAGTATACCCGTCAGCCCAATTATCATCGCCTGCAACTCTACCTGATGATAGTCTATGACAGAGTCCGAATAGATCACGTCTCTTGCCTGGTGTTCATTTCTCTCGAGAACTGCTACGGCTGTCTTGTTGAATATGCTCTGCACATATCTGGCCATTCTGAGGATCTCGATCCTCAAGTTGCCGATTCTTTCAAGGCCGACTTTAGATATCATCTCGTAGACGCCCCCCAAATGCCAGCTTTTTCTTCAGCAGAGCGACGAAGTCGAAGCTCCCTTCACGCAGAAGAGAAACGCTCTTCTCCGAAAGGCCGACTTCGATCCTATCCCCTGTCCTGATTTTAGATATGAGACTACCATCTATGTAGGCTTCAAGCGGGAAGCCTTTGTCTTGTCTCACTTCCAATCTGACTTTTCTTGTCGCCGCCAGAACTACCGATCCAACAAAAGGGTTGTGAGGGCAGATAGGTGTAACTTGAAAACAACTCGCCTCGGGATCGACAAGGGCCCCACCCGCAGCCATTGCATAGGCAGTTGAACCGGTGTTTGTCGCGAAGATTACTCCATCGCCGACAACCGAATAACTGCTCTGTCCACAAATGTTGATGTTGAAAGAGACAGTTCTGCTCGGTGAAGAACGTTCTACAACGCAGTCGTTGAGCGCGTATTTAGTAGCATCTCCGATATTGATCTCCATTACATTTCTTCTGATACTCTGTAGTCTGTCTTCAAGTAAGAGATCGAGCGCCGTATGAAGCATGCTAAGCTCAAAGGCAGCCAGAAAGCCCACACTCCCTACCCTGAAGCTCATTACAGGGAGATCATTCATGATTGCCATCGGTATTGCCTTCAGGACGGTTCCGTCTCCTCCGAAGGTGAGGATAACCTCGGCCTCTAGCGGCAAACACGAGATTCCGTCCTCACAAAGCGAAGTCTCTATGCCATGAGATTCGATTTCCTTTGAAAGCCTATCTAACGTCTCGGAAGAAATTCTTGTCTTGTTGTAGAAAACTGCTGCCTTCATAACTCTCACCCCGTAATTACTAAGAAACGACTGCGAAAATCCGCAAATAATGATAAACGCTCTTCCGAACTGCAAAGGCCTGGGAACTCAATAGACCAGTCGAAACTCTCACTCCTTCGGTTCCTACAAGAGGAGGCATCCATTCTATTCCTCTGCCTCTTCTCTCTGGTCGACGTAGTTCCACAGTTCGGAGGTCTTCCCCTTTAGAGGAAGTCCCAGGTGCCGGTATGCCTTTTCGGTGACCATCCTGCCCCGATTTGTCCGGACCAGGAAGCCGCTCTGAAGCAAGAAAGGCTCGTAAACTTCACTGATTGTTTCAGGTTCGATTCCAATTGAGGCTGCAATAGCCTTTACACCTGCCGGTCCCCCATTATAGCTCTCAATCAGGACCCCGAGCAACCTCTTATCCATTGAATCAAGGCCTTCTTCGTCTATGGAGAGCAATGTCATTGCCGACTCGACGGTATCGACAGTAATTTCGTTTTCACCCTCAACAGTGACTATATCCCGTACCCGTCTAAGCAATCTATTGGCTATTCTGGGAGTACCACGCGACCTTCTTGCAAGTAAAAGGGCTGCATCCTCCCTTATCGAAGTTCCTAAAAGAGTGGCCGATCTGATGATTATCTGTTTCAAGTCTTTGTCGGGGTAGAACTCCATCTCGAGTATCATTCCGAAACGATTCCTCAATGGAGCACCTATGAAGCCGCTTCGCGTTGTGGCTCCGACGAGTGTAAAGGGATTCAAATCTAGACGGATCGATCTCGCACTAGGACCCTTCCCGATCATTATGTCCAGTTGAAAGTCCTCCATCGCCGAGTAGAGAATCTCTTCAACGCTTCTGTTCAACCTGTGGATCTCATCTATGAAAAGTACATCGTCGCGCTCTAGTCCCGTCAAGATGGCTGCCAAATCACCCTGCTTCTCAATTACCGGCCCCGAGGTGACATAGATCTCGCTCCCAAGTTCATTTGCAATGATGTGGGCGAGTGTCGTCTTCCCCAGTCCGGGAGGCCCGGCAAGCAGAACATGATCAAGTGCCTCATGACGCACCCTGGCCGCTTCGATGGCAATTCGCAATCTTCGCCTTATCTGGGACTGACCGATATACTCCTTAAGATTCTTGGGTCTCAGGCTCTTAATTGAGTTATCTTCCCGTACCTCGCCCGGAGTAAGAAAACGTTCCTCTTCCATAAGACCTCCTACGGATGAATCCTATACAGCGTTCTTGCGAAGGGAATAGCCTCTCTAATGTGCTCGAGACCGGCAATCCAGGCTACAATTCTTTCAATTCCCATTCCAAAACCGCTATGGGGAACAGAACCGTAATCGCGTAGTTCGAGATACCAGTCATAGGATGAAACATCCAGACCGTATTCCTCGATTCTCTTAATCAGCAAATCTCTATCATGAATTCTCTCAGAGGCTCCGATTATCTCTCCATAGCCTTCAGGGGCCAGCATGTCGTCGCAAAGAACAACATCTGGTCTTTCGGGATCGGGCTGCATGTAGAAGGCCTTCATCATTCTCGGATAGCGCTCTACAACGACCGGCTTGTCGAATTCATTTGCAATCGCAGTTTCTTCATCCCCGCCAATGTCTTCTCCCCAATTTATCTCGAATCCCTTCTTTTGAAGAAGTCTCACTGCTTCGTCATAAGTAATCCTTGGAAAGGGAGTCTCGATTTTCTCCAGTTTTGATGTATCTCTTCCGATTGATTTGAGATCTTCTCCGGCTCTCTCGAGGGTCGTCTTAACTACGTAAGCAACGAGGTCTTCCTGCAGCTTGATATTGTCGTCGTGGCCGTAATAAGCTACTTCAGCTTCGTTCATCCAGAACTCTATAAGGTGTCTTCGCGTTTTCGATTTCTCTGCCCTGAAAGTGGGGCCAAGGTTGTAGACCTTTCCAAGAGCCATAGCTGCAGCTTCAAGATAGAGCTGCCCCGTCTGTGCGAGATAGGCCTTTCCATAATCGAAGTAGTCGATTTCAAAGGTATTTCCCGCGCTCTCCCCAATAGAACCGGTGAAGATAGGTGTGTCGACGAGGATGAAGCCGCGGTCATTGTAGAACTCTCTGACGGCTCGAATAATCTCGTGGCGAATCCTCAAGACATGCGTCTGCCGCTGGGTTCTTAGCCATAAGTGTCTGTTGTCCATTAGGAAATCGATTGAATGATCGGGTTTGTTGATTGGAAAGTCTTTCTCGGGAATCTGGACTATCTGGAGATCCTCCACCAGCAATTCGACACCGCCCGGTGCCCTCTCCTCCGCCTTCACAAGCCCGGTAACTATCAGACTTGACTCCATCTTCAAAGAGGCGGCTGCTTGAAACACGCTTGCAGGGACGCTTGACTTCTCAATGATCGCCTGAGCGAAGCCCGAACCATCTCTGAGAAAGAGAAACTGAATCTTTCCACTTGATCTCTTTCTCCTGATCCAACCCCTAATCTGAACACGCTCATTTATTAGTTTTCCAAGTGAAGAAATTTCTGCGACTCTCATCAAGCACCTCCAGCAAGAACTCGTCAGCTTCAATTATAGCAAAAACCCGGGCGATAGCCCGGGCAAATTTGTTATGCTTCGATTTCTTCTAAAGCTCGTATCCAAAAAGAACAGCAATTGAAATACCTAGTGCAGTAAGTGCGCTCAAAGTAGAAATAATCAACCAGGGTGAAGTCTTCTTCTGGAGAGCTTCAACGTCCTGTTTTGTGGCAGCATCGATTGTCGCGCTGTTTATCTCGGCAACTCTGTCAGAGAGATTGACGATCACAGGCTGAGTCTCAAGGTCACTGATCCTGAGGTATCTCTCAAGGTTGACCACCGTGGTGTTTAGTCTTGATTCCAGTGAATCCGTTCTCGTCTTAAGCGCTTTGATTTCGCTTTCATTCTTGCCGAGCTGCGTATTCACCGTATCCATTCCAAGCGAAATCCTGGAAAGACTTGCTTCGACTGAGACATTGAGCATATCCATGCTTTCGTTCATTCGAGCCTCAAGATCGGCAAGACTTGCCTGATTCGCAGTGAAATCCTTTGCTTGCTGGTCTGTGAGAGCGTTGAACTTTGAATTAAGTGCGTTCAGATCGCTCCTGAGCGAAGAGACAGTGCTCACAGAGGACTTTAGAGAAGCGAGCTCGTTCTCATGAATAGTAACAATCTCGTTTATTGCATTGATGCTTCTCTGCAGATTCCCAATGTCACCCTTGATGATCCCCGTTTCAGAAGAGAAATCATTCCTGAGGTTCTCGATGTCCTTTGTGAGTACTTCATTGCTGTTCTTGACTTTAGCAAGTTCATCTACGCCCGCGTAAAGGTTAAGGTTAGCCTTCAGATCAGTCCTCGTGACGTAATTCTGCAAATCGCCGATCTTCGCGTAGTCCGAAGCAATCGTGTTCACTCTCGCCGAAAGCTCATCGAGCTTGCTGGTCGCTTCTGAAGGGAGCTTCACATTTGCAATCTGGTTCTCTAGAGAAGCTATCTTATTCTGAAGATCTCTTACACTCAAGATGTCGCCGGAAATTGTTGCCATTGACTCTTTAATTGACGCGATCTCCATAGCGTTGGTAGAAGCTCTGTTTGTTATTGTACTGAGCTTTGCATCATAGTCGCTGAGAGAGTTGGAAAGTGACCTAACAGTGGAGTCCAGAGTAGAGATCGCTCTTTCATTTGAAGAGAGAGAGCTCTGTATAGTACTGATGTTCCCACTCAGCGTGTCGACTCTCCTGACTGCGTCGTTGACTTTCGATTCTATAACGGAAAGATTCGACATGTTGTTCTGCACATTCTGGATGTCGCCAGCAAGAGTGTCGAGTTTCTTTGTCGTGAACGAAAGATCTTCGACGAATTTCATAATCTGCTGTCGAAGAGACTCTACGGTGCTCTGAGATACGCTTCCGTTCGTCGAAATGCCAAGTGAAGCGATTCTGTTTTCCAGAGCCGTTATTCTCAGTTGAAGATCCATGGTATCGATCAATCTTCCGGTGGAATCGGTCAACGCAAGTTCGAGAGCCTCAAGTCGCGACATTAGCGTTCCGTCTACCGCGCCGACCTGAGGTACGGTTCCCTGCATCGCGAAATTCAGTTCAACGTAATCCAGAGTTTTCTTGAGCATGACAGCTGTTTGATATCTTGTCAGCGGATCGTTACCGTTAAAGTAAGTTCTGCCATCAGCCTGTACAATTCCCGTCAAAATACCCAGGTCAGATAGTTTCATCACCGCGTCATACGCCCAGTGATTTGAACTGACGTCAACATAGTTGACGGCACCTACCGCTGAAGTGAATGCCAGACCGAAAATAAGCAGTGAGGCAAGTAAAAGTTTCATTTTCAATTTCTACACCTCCCCGAAGGAAATATTCTAAATGATTCTACCACAAATCGGGATTCCATCCTAGAAATTGACGTGGTAATATTATCTTTGTGGGAGGTGTTGGAGTTGAAGAAGAGAACGCACACATGTGGCGAATTGAGGGCTTCCGACACGGGCAAGACAGTAACTTTGAACGGCTGGGTTGACCGTATAAGAGATCTTGGTGGAATCAAGTTCGTTCAGGTTAGAGATAGATATGGTATAACGCAGGTAGTCTTTGATCCTCAAGACGAGGTGCTTTACAGCCATGCCCTAAAGCTAGGAAACGAGTTTTGCATCTCGGTAACTGGATCGGTAAGAGGGAGACCTGACGAGGCGATAAATCGGAAACTTCCCACGGGAGAGATTGAGATTCTCTCTTCAGAAATGGAGCTTCTCTCGGACGCCGAAGTGCCGCCGATTTACATAAATATTGACGAAGAGTCTTCCGAAGAGATGCATCTTCGTTATAGGTACCTGGATCTCAGGCGACCTAAAATGCAGCGAAACATGCTGACGCGGCACAGATTCGTTCAGGCCGTGAGGGAATACTTGAACAAGAACGGGTTTGTCGATTTTGAAACGCCGATTCTCGGCAAATCCACTCCCGAAGGAGCAAGAGACTTTTTGGTTCCGTCTCGTCTGAAGCCCGGGAAGTTCTATGCTCTTCCCCAATCACCTCAGATCTTCAAGCAACTGCTTATGGTCTCCGGCTTTGACAGATACTATCAGATTGCGAAGTGTTTCAGGGATGAAGACTTTCGAGCGGATAGACAGCCGGAGTTCACTCAGATAGATGTTGAGATGTCCTTTGCAGACGAAGAAGACGTCTTTTCGATGGCAGAGGGCTTGATGAAGCATGCCTTCCATGAAGCGGCCTCTGCTGAGATAAAAACCCCCTTCAAGCGTTTCACTTACGAAGAGGTGATCGACCTTTACGGGAGCGACAAACCAGATACGAGATACGGAATGGAAATCAAAGATATGAGCGATTTGTTCAAGGGAACGACTTTCAAAGTTATCGGTGACGCATTCAATAGAGAGGAAAGAATAAAGGGATTTCTAGTGAAAGGGAAGGCCGAACGATTCTCCCGCAAGAAACTGGACGAGTACACCGTTTTTGCTAAAGAAAGTGGATTGGGCGGTCTTATGTGGGCGAAGGTAGAGAACGATGGATTGAAATCATCGGTTTTGAAGCATTGTCCCGCCGAGCTTGAGCAAGTGAGTTCCTTACTGAAGGCGGAAGAAGGCGACCTCATTCTCTTCAGTATCGGAGAAAGCGCTACACTCTCGAAGGCCCTTGGCCAGATTAGGGGAAAGATCATCCGGGAGGAAGAGTTCGAAGTCGAAGGTTTCGATTTTCTTTGGGTAACTGATTTCCCGATGTTCTCCTACAACTCGGAGGAAGGACGGATTGAGGCCGAACATCACCCCTTCACCATGCCAGACCTCGAAGATCTCGAAAAGTACGCAGAAACTGATCCGCTAAGAGTTAGATCCAAGGCTTATGATTTGGTTCTCAACGGATACGAAGTTGCCAGCGGCTCTGTGAGAATACACAGAAGAGACATTCAGAGCAGGGTCTTCGATCTCATAGGTCTTACGCGTGATGAGGCAATGGAGAAGTTCGGTTATCTTCTTGAGGCTTTCAAATTTGGCCCGCCCCCACATGCCGGGATCGCTCCAGGTCTGGACAGGATCGTAGCGATAATAGTCGGCGCTCAGTCGATAAGAGAGGTTATTGCTTTCCCAAAGGTGGCCAGTGGCGCTGACTTGATGACATCTGCCCCCTCCGAGGTTTCCCGCAAGCAACTGGACCTTCTGAAGCTCCAGGTTAGAGATGCGGGGGATCAGAATTGAGGATTGCGATTGACGGACCTGCCGGCTCGGGCAAATCAACCGTCGCGAGATTAGTCGCTTCAAGTCTCGATTTCGTATATATCGACACCGGTGCAATGTATCGGGCACTTGCTTTGAAGGCAAAGAGAGCAAATGTGAGTTTTTCGGATCGCAAGTCAATGGCCGACCTAATGAGCCATACTTACTTCTCGCTTTCTGATTCAGGAATCACACTCGATGGAAATCCCCTGGGAGAAGAGATAAGGACCAGAGAGATATCTCTTCTCTCTTCGGAAATTGCCAAATATCCTTATGTGAGAGACTTTCTTACGGAGCAGCAGAGAAATCTTTCAAAACAAGGAAACGTAGTTATGGAGGGCCGTGACATCGGAACTGTTGTCATTCCCGAAGCGGAGCTGAAGATATTTCTTACGGCCTCCGCGAGAGAAAGGGCAAGGAGAAGACTTGCTCAGCTGAATGCGAGCGGCGTCGAAGCAGATTTTGAGGAGATTCTCGCAGAGATCGAAAGAAGGGATCACAACGACTCGACTAGAACCGTTGCTCCTCTAAAGGCCGCTTCCGATGCCATAGAGCTTGATACGACGAACCTTAGCGTAGATGAAGTTGTATCCGCGATCGTATCCCTTGCCGAGAGACGACAGAGAGTCCGGCTTGCAAGGTCAGTCGGTTTCTGCTACGGGGTGGACAGGGCCGTAAGCGAAACGACAAAGCTTCTTAAATCCGGCAAGAAGGTCTACGCGACCGGGGAGATCGTCCATAATGAAAAGGTAATGAACGACCTGAAGGAACTAGGCCTCGAAATGATTGAAGATAGCCTTCTCTCTGAAAGGCATGGGGGAGTCGTGATAATCAGAGCACACGGAATCGACCCCGCATCTGAAGAGAAATTACGCCGTGTTTTCGATGAAGTGATAGACCTGACTTGTCCTATAGTGTACAATGTATTTAGCCTGGCAGTCGATCTCGAGCAGCAAGGCAACTTTGTTTTGGTATACGGGAAGAAAAATCACCCCGAAGTCACGGCTCTTTCGGGTAGACTGAAGGACTATTTGATAGTGGAGCCCGGAGAAGACTACGACTCGGTATTGAAAAAGCTAGAGGGCAAAGAACGCGTTGCTATCGTTTCTCAGACAACGATGAGTAGCGTCGATTTTGATAGCTTCGCTTCGTTTGTGCAGTCCAGACTTGGAGAAAGGGTGACCGTGTACAATACGATCTGTAAAGTCACCATACAGAGAGAATCTGAAGCGGAGCGACTGGCAAGAATTTCCGACACGGTTATAGTGATCGGTGGAAGAAACAGCTCAAATACAAAGAAACTCGTTAAGATAGTTGAAAGACTAGGTAAGAAGGCACTTCACGTGACAGATTTGAAGGATCTTCCTCGAGGCGATATGGGGAAGGTTGCTCTGATTAGCGGCACATCAACTCCGTACGAACAAATCCAGAAGATACTGGATTACATAGACAATAACAGGGAGGTAACCGACAATGGAAGAGAAAATGAATCGGCAAGATGAAAACCTGAGCATGGAGGAGATATTTGAACAGATGGATGTTTCCTCAGTAAGGAAAGGAAGTAGAAAGGATGCAGAGGTTTTCTCCGTCCAGCCAGATGGCTTGATGGTGATAATGGACGGGAAGCTCGATGGGTTCGTTCCCTTGGACCAGCTGGTAAATGATATTGAAGAGTACAAAGTTGGAGATAAGATAGAGGTCATGGTCATAAAGACCAACGAAGAGGAAGGTAGAAGTACGGTCTCAGAGAAAAGAGTACACGCTAGACAGGCAGTTAGCAAGGTGGAAAAGGCTTACAGAGAAGGCAAAGCGATAGACGGAAAGATTGTTTCCGAGACGAACGCAGGATACAACGTAAGGTTGGTTAAGAGTGTCCCGGCCTTTCTTCCCGGCTCCGAATCTGGAATTCGAAAGGGCGACCCCGCACCTGAAGGAACTCTGAAGTTCAAAGTCATCAGATTCAAGAGGCAGAGAAACGGCATCAATGTGGTTGTTTCGCTTCGAGCATTCCAGGAAGAGGCAATTAAGGCTTACTTCCAGACTATTGAGGTCGGTCAGGAACTTGAAGGAACGGTCGAGTCGATAAAGAACTTTGGAGCTTTTGTCAAACTGAACGACAACGTGACCGCACTGATTCCTGCCTCGGAAATGAGCTGGGATGCGAGTGTAAGAATAAGTGATCTTCTCAAGCCCGGTCAGACAGTGAAGACAAAGGTCATAGGCATAGATGAAAAAGAAAAGAAGATATCACTGTCTCTGAAACAGATGAGCGAGGATCCTTGGTCGACACTCAGCGAGAGGTACGAGGTCGGTTCGACTGTCGTTGGCACTGTAAAGAATATTACGCCGTTTGGCTTCTTCGTCTCACTTGAGCCTGGAGTGGAGGGCCTTGTCCACATCTCGGAGGTCTTCTGGGGAAATGTAAAGAAGGATCTGAAGAGCGTTGTAGAAGTTGGAGACGAAGTGAAGGTAACCATCAAGGAGATAAACGAGGAGAAGAGAACGCTTTCTCTCTCATACAGAGAAGCGATGGGCGATCCCTGGGAAAGCATTGGAGACAAATACAAGGAAGGTGACATCCTGAAGGCCAAGACGGCGAAGGTCCTTCCCACTGGCGTTATTCTCGAGCTGGAAGAGTATGTCTCTGGCTTTGTGCCAGTCTCGGAAGTCTCGTGGAACTTCGTGGACAGGATAGAAGATGTGGTAAAAGAAGGCGACGAAATAGATACCAAGATACTTTCCATAGACAGGATCAACAGAAGAATGAGACTGAGTATCAAGCAGGCCACTTCCGATCCCTGGGAAAAGGTTTCCGAAGAGCTTTCTGTTGGTGATCACGTTACCGGCACTGTCACCAGACTGACGAAGTCCGGCGCGATAATAATGATCGATTCCTACGGAGTAGAGGCATTTCTACCAGTTTCTCAGGTCTCTCTGGAGAGAACCGAAAACATCGAAGACTCAATAGAAGTAGGCAGGCACGATCAATTCAAAATAATCAGACTGGTATACGATCCCGATAACGACACGAGAAACATGGTTGTTTCGATAAGGCAGCTAATAAAAGACAAAGAAGCAGCCGAGACCGAAAAGGTCCTAAAGGATCTAAACGAAAATGGAAGCGGAACCGTCAACTCCAACAGCCTCGGAGAAATGATTAAGAATCAGCTTGAGGAAGAAGGAGAAAGCCTCTAGTGGCCACCGTCCTTATTATTGGACGACCAAATGTAGGAAAGTCAACTCTATTCAATAGACTTGTAGGTGGCAGGAGAGCCATAGTAGATGATATTCCCGGTGTAACACGTGATTTCACTGTGGGAAGAGTCGACTGGCAGCAGCGCACCTTTCAGCTTGTCGATACATGCGGGCTTTTTGAGAATCCGGAAAACATAGTTGAAGAGAAGATGAAAGAGGTCACCCTCGAGCTTTTGAGCGAGGGTGATCTTATTCTCTTTGTGGTGGATGGAAGAAACGGCCTCACAAGCGCAGATCTGGAACTGGCAGACTACTTGAGAAAACAGCGTTTGCAGATTGTCTTTGTTGCCAACAAGGTTGAGAATCCCGATTCCTTCTACTCCGGTGTTGGGAATGAGATCTTTTCACTCGGTTTTGGTGACCCCATAAAAGTCTCTTCTGCTCACGGTCTGAACATCGACATACTTTTGGACAAGATCTTTGATCGTCTGGTCGCTCTAGGTCATTCGGTTGAAACAGAAGAAATTGATGAATCTGCTCTGAAAATCTCGATTGTTGGAAAACCCAACGCGGGAAAGTCCTCTATCTTCAACTGGATTGTAGGGAGTCCTAGAAGTCTTGTAACGGAAGTTTCCGGCACAACGCGCGATACAGTTGATGAAACGGTGGTCATTGATGATATACCCATTACCTTTATTGACACCGCGGGCATAAGAAAGAAGTCTAAAGTCAAGGTAATGAACGTAGAATACTACAGCGTAATGAGAGCCATAGATGCGCTTGAAAGATCGGACATCATCATTATGGTAATAGATTCTGCCGATGGAATAGGCAATCAGGATCAGCGTATCGCAGGCCTTGCTGAAAAGAATGGGAAGGCGACTATCGCGGTCTTCAACAAGTGCGACCTAGTTGATGACAGAAGGAAAAAGGCGCTGTTGAGGACCTTCAAACAAGACCTGTACTTCATAGATTACAGCCCAGTTGTCTTCACCTCGACTTTAACTGGTAAAGGTATGGATGAACTGCTGGATAACATAATGCTGGTAACCAAGAAGATAGATCTCAGGATACCTACCGGTCTCCTAAATACGCTTCTGCAGAGATACTCCGAGGGAACTCCGGCACCGGGGAAGGGCAAGAAACGCGGGAAAATCTACTACGGAGCTCAAATTGCCAGCCGACCTCCAATAATAATGCTGAATGTAAATGATCCTGCGCTCTTCACAGAGCCTTATCTGCGAGGAATCAGAAATTCTATTCGACTGAATTTCGATCCATTCGACGGAACTCCAATCTTCTTGAAACTCAGGAGGAAGAGATGAGGTACGTACTATTCGCACTCATAGGATACATAATGGGTTCTATACCCTTCAGTTTCATCGTTCCGCTAGTTCGTGGAGTGAACATAACGAAAGTAGGAAGCGGCAACGTTGGTGGAACGAATGTATTGAGAAGCATGGGTGGCTACGCGGGAGCCGTTGCTATGATCCTTGACGGTCTCAAGGCCTTCATTCCAGTAATAATCGCCCGGGCTGTCTTCGGAGTCTCTCTTGCTGAGGGAATGATGATCGGTTTTTTCGCTGCTGTCGGTCATAGCTACTCAATCTTCTTGAAATTCAGGGGCGGCAAGGCAGTGGCCTGTACAGTCGGAACGCTTTCCGGAACTCTGCCCTGGTACGTCGCCATCTTCTTCGGAATCTGGATTCCTATAGTCCTAGTAACGCAGTACGTTTCCTTGGCATCGGTACTTGCTCTTGCGATTCTTTCAGGCATTCTCTTCTTGACTGAAGGCTATGCAGTTGGTCTATGGATGCTAGCCTTCTTCGGTTTTTCTCTTTACAGACACAGGAAGAACGTCGCTGCGCTGTTAAGGGGTGAGGAGAGAAAGACCGATCTCATCGCCGCCTTCAGAAGAAAACGCAATGAAATGCAAGATCGTTAGGCAGCTACCTAGGCTAGTCTGGGAGAGCATTACATCTTCGCCAGTCTCACTACGTACCCCAGTCCTTGCTTCGCAAAGGCCAGTTCCGATTTCGTCGTGCAAGAAAATCCCCTAGGCAGTTGTGAAAGATTGCTGATCGTTGTTCAAAAGAGCAGTTCCAACTGATAGTCGTCCTAACGCCGTCATCCCGGGCTGGAACCTGGATCTGGTCTTGAAAAGCCCTAGGTAGCAGGAATGCGTGGCGGTTGGCAAGGAAAGAAATCCTTCGTTTGAGAGCGAGAATCTGTTCTTCGTTCCTAGCTCCGCTGAACGCTGAGAAGACCAGTCCTTCGTTGTCCGTCCAAGATCACGGACCCGTCCTTCGTCAAGACCAAAGCCCAGATCCTGACCAGGAGCATTGTCAGATGACGTGAAGGGTCTGTCATCCCGTGGTGATTCTGCACGGGATCTCATCTGCCCGACGCAGTCGGAACTTGCCTCGCCGAAGGCGAGACTGGCCAGGCGCAGCCTGACTGGCCTGCGTCAGCAGACTGGCTCCTTTCTGCCTCCTGCGCAGCAGCATCACTTCTGCTCTTGCCAGACCCTAGACCCCACACCTCAGACCCGTTGTCAATTCTGTCATGAGCTTGTTTCAGCATCTCGCTCTTC
>NPIF01000720.1_pt1 | contig 49431 bp, 47 predicted proteins | sample 8637461 | NCBI WGS metagenome assembly NPIF01 (sample SAMN07420641, study PRJNA396082) | bioreactor metagenome | isolation source: sample BR12 brine-fed electro-methanogenic bioreactor BR | place: Japan: Kochi | collected 2016-12-09
GCCAAGATCACTGCCCGAAAACAGGTGCAAGAATATGCCCGTTTTCTTGTGAACGAGTACCCTGGTTTTGAGAAAGCTTATTTAGCATCCACCGCTTGTACGATTGGGATCAGAGAGACACGCAGGTTGAAGGGTCAATATATCCTTACCGGGGAGGACGTGCGCGATGGTGCAAAATTCGAAGATGCGATCACTTGCTGCGCAGCCCCCATTGAGGACCATCATGCGGGGAAAGATGTTGAATGGGGTTTCCTTGAAGATGGGGATTTTTATCAGATACCATACCGTTCTTTGCTGCCACGTTATACAAAGAATCTATTGGTAGCAGGACGTTGTTTGAGCGCAACCCATGCGGGACAAGCATCAGCGCGAAACTCAGCGCAATGTATGGCTATGGGTGAAGCTGCTGGTCTGGCGGCTGCATTATCACTCGATGATACGGTGAACCCATCAGACTTGGATACGATGAAATTACAAGAATCTCTGGGTGCTCAAGCTGCACTGGTTGAGCCAAAAGATGTTGAAATGGAAAGGTTATGGAAATGAGCAAGATCCGCACAGTACTTGGAGATATCGACCCCTCAGAATTGGGGATTACTAATGCACATGAGCATATTATCCTGGATAAGGATTATGTCCTAAAGCTGAACCCTGATTATCGGTTGGATAGCGTTGAAAAATCCTCTGAGGAGGTAAATTCATTTCTTAACGCAGGTGGAAAATCATTTGTAGAGATGACCTGTTTGAATTTTGGTCGCAGCGCAAAAAAGATGCAAGAAGTAGCGCAAAAGACTGGGGCTCATATTATTGCATCTACAGGTCTTCATCGTCCGCATTTCTACATGGACAGCCATTGGCGTTTCTTCTATACCGTCGATCAAATGGCACAAATATTCATCGAAGAGATCGAACAGGGTATGGATGAGAACCAATTCAATGGTCCATTCAAAGACAGAACGAGTGCAAAAGCTGGGGTTATAAAAATAGCAACGGGATACTATGTGGTGAAGCCTGAGGATGAGAGCGTGATACATGCTGCTGCTTTAGCGCATAATGAAACTGGAGTCCCTATTTTTTCACATACTGATAACGGAACCCTGGGGTTGGAACAGGTTGAGATGCTCTCTTCTTATGGAGTTGATCCCAGTCATGTAGTGGTTGGACATTACGACCGTAATCCAGATTATTACTTGCACAAAGAATTAGCAGAAACAGGATGTTTCATCCAATACGATACGCCCAGCCGCCGCAAATACTTTCCAGAAACGAATTTCATTGATCTTGTTAGAAAGATGGTGGACGGTGGTTACGGAAAGCAGATCTTATGGGGTGGTGATCTCGCTCGCCGAAGTTATCAATGCGCTTACGGAGGGCAACCGGGTTTCAAATATATCCTTGAGAAATTCATTCCCCGCATGAAGGACGAGGGCTTCGATGATCAAGTAATCGAAGATATTTTTGTCAATAATCCAGCAAGAGCTTTAGTGCTCAACAAGTAGAACTTATACGGAGGTAAGGATGGCAAAGAAGATCAAGATCATAACAGTATGTGGATGTGGTTTGGGAAGCAGTCTAATGGCAAAGGTGGCGATCGAAAACATTGTTAAAGAATTTGGCGTTACCCCTTCAATTGAAGCATGTGACGCTGGTACTGCAAAAGGGTATGTCTCAGATATTGTTGTTACAACCAACATGTTGAAGAAACGTGTTGGAGAGATCGAAGGAACCCCTGTTTTGGCAGTGGGATCGTTCATGGATGAAGATGCCTTGCGAGAAGTATTAAAGCCGCATATTGAAGCGTTCAAGAAAAAACACAATATCGAGTAGCGTAAGGCTAAATAAGTACAGGAGGTGCCTATGAGATATTGTTGATAGTACTGTTTACATTAAACAAGCTTAAGAGAGGAAAAAATGAATATCATTAACTTTATCATCAACGAAATATTTATTGAAGCCCCGGTGTTCTTGGGGTTGGTAGCCTTGGTTGGTCTTCTTCTCCAGAAGAAATCAAGTGCGGATGTGTTGGAAGGGACCATTAAAACGATCGTTGGTATCGTGATCCTGAACGCGGGTATTGGGGTATTCCTGGGGTCATTATTACCTCTGACAACCCTTATGAACAGTTCTTTGGGAATTCAGGGTGTGCTGCCTGATTGTTTTGGTCCTTTCGGGATCGCGATGCAGACCTATGGCGTTGAAATTCCGCTGGCCTTCTGCTTGGCGTTCATTATTCACTTGCTTCTGGTTAGAATATTGCCCTTCAAGAATACCAAAAATGTATTCCTGACTGGTCACATCATGCTCTTCAACACCTCGATCATGACCATTGTTGGTCGTTCCACCTTAGGATTAACTGGAACCCCACAGATCATTTTTGCTGCTGTAATGACGGCTTTGTTCTGGACGATCATGCCTGCGATCGCACGACCATTCTCTGATCCTGTCACCAAGGGTAAATTTACTCTGGGTCACTTGCAAACACTCGATTTACCTGTAGGAACCTGGTTTGGTGGCTTGGTGAAATCAAAGAAAAGCGATGAGATCGAATTACCCGGTATCTTCTCCCTGTTCTCAGACTACACAGTTCTTCTGTGCGTTCTGATCCCTGTCATCTACATTCTCATTGGACTTGCAGCAGGCCAGGAAGCAGTTGCTGCACTTTCAGGAGGAAAGAACTGGATCATCTGGTTGATCTTGCAAGGTATCGGCTTTGCTGCTGGTATTGCCGTTGTATTATACGGTGTGCGCATGTTCCTGGCAGCTATGATCCCCGCTTTCGAGGGCATCAGCAAAAAATTGCTGCCTGGTGCACAACCTGCATTGGATTCCCCAGTATTCTTCCAGTACTCGCCGACCGGCAGTATGCTCGGATTCGTTTCCTGCTTCGTGGCGATGGTTGTATTCACCCTGGTTCAGATTGCCATTGGTGCACCTCTCATCATCTTCCCGGGACCCATCTTCTTCTTCTTTGATGGCGCTCTGGCAGGTGTGTTTGGTGACCTAAAGGGTGGTTGGGTAGGCGCGATCATTGCGGGTGCAGTGATCGGTATCGTAATCGATGTCGCTGCCTTGTTGACATACCCATTCCTAGCTGACTTCTTCGCGGGAACTGGTGTGATGTTTGGTGGTGGTGACTACTTGATCTGGGCACCTGTGTTCTGGCTGCTCAAATTGGTCGGTGGTTTCTTTGGCGTAGCTGCCTAGTTACCAGAGGCGAATAAATAAAGGATCCGGAATGTGATTGAATTCAATTGCCGGATCCTTTCTGATTGCTCTCATTAGGGATTTGTTTTTCAATGGATGTTTCGAAGATTTGCGAAACTTCGGGAGTGCATTTCGCACTATCGGAAAAAAATCTAACCCATTTTGGCATCTACAAATGGGCGGGTTCATATATGGGAGACGGATTTATTCTCGATGTGGGAAGTGAGCTAGGTTTTGGTTCTTCTGTTTTGATGCGACCAGGAAGGACAGTTCTTGGGGTGGATATAAATTTTTCCACATCACATTTTGCCCATAATAATTTCTCTTCGGACGATTCCTCCTTCATCCAGGCTGATGCGCTTAAGTTGCCAGTCAGTAGCAACAGCTGCATGGGTATTTGCCTAGTCAATGTATTGCATCTACTTGAAGATCCGTTATATATGTTGAAGGAATGTTATCGAGTGTTATCTTCCCAACATCCATTGATCATTACAATTCCGCTGGACATCAATCTTCCAGAGGAATGGAAGCAACCTTCGCCGAGAACGCGTCTCACGAAAGAAATCTCGAAGGTTTTTGATAATTACTTTTTTCCAGAAAGAATTAATAAATTACGAACATCGTTTATTAATCAGATAAATCCAATGAATCAAGAGATGGGTTTTATGGTTGCAGTTTGTACGAAATAAATAAACATATATATGTATAGGAGTTGACATGGATACAAGCAATGAAAATTTACAACGCTTTTTTGAGAAAGGCATCATGGGTATTATCCGCTGCGAGAGGACAGAGAATGTTGTCGGAGCAGTTGCGGCATTATTAGAAGGTGGAATAGATATCATTGAGATCTCATTCGTCACTCCAGGAACTCCTTTACTGATTCACCAGATCCAAGAGAAATTTGGCTCGCAGGTTCTCGTTGGTGCCGGAACGGTATTAGATGCCACTTCAGCCGTCCAGGCTATTTCTGCCGGGGCAGACTTTCTTATCTCTCCGGCAACAAATGTTGAGATGATCAGAACATCAAAACGATATGGAAAAATGGTTTTAGCAGGAGCATATACACCGACTGAGGTCTTGTATGCCTGGGAGAATGGTAGTGATGCAGTAAAGGTGTTCCCCTCAGTTCCTGCAGGCCCATCGTATCTCGCTGCACTACATGCCCCCCTTCCACAAATTCCATTAGTTCCTACGGGAGGAGTCTCACTTGAGAATCTGCGCGAATTTATGAGTGTTGGCGCAAAAGCCGTCGCAGCCGGAAGCAGCCTGGTGAATAAGAAAATGATCGAGGATGGTGAGTTTGAAGAAATCAGCCGCCATGCACAAGCCTGGGTTTCATTAATGCGATCGATAAAGAATGATAAGTAGAAGATAAGAGGTGAAAGATGAAGGTTAAAGGAATTATTCCACCCATATTAACCCCCTTCAATGAGAAGGATGAGGTGGATATTCAACGATTAGAAAAATTTGTTGGATTTCTAAAACCGCATGTTGAGGGTTTCTATGTTTGTGGAAGCTATGGCTCTGGTATTCTCATGAATGTCAGTGAACGTAAAAAAGTATTTGAAGCGATATCAAATTTTGCGGGTGATAAATTTCAGCTCATTGTTCATGTTGGAACGACAAATTTGAAAGAAACCGTTGAGCTTGCGCACCATGCTGAATCACATGGTGCATTGGCAGTTGCGGCTGTACCACCGTTCTATTTTCAGCATGATGATGATACATTGTATGAATATTTCCATTCACTTATGGAATCCGTTACTATTCCTGTATATATCTACGACAATCCCAAGGCTACCGGGAACCAGATATCAATTGATCTACTAAACCGATTGGCAGCAGAAGGATTGCGGGGTGTGAAAGATAGCACCTTCGATATAGGCAAGACCTATAAGGTATTGCGGAATGTCAAGCAAGAGGATTTTGATGTCGTGATGGGTTCTGAGAGTTTGTTGTTGCCGGCATTTTCTATGGGGGTGCAAGCCTGTATCTCTGGTTTGGCAAATGCCCTGCCTGAATTAATGCATAAGCTTTATCAAGCAGCAATGAAGAAAGATTTGGATGCTTCACGTGATCTACAGGAAAAAGTGTTGAAAATGTGGGATGTGCTCCATATCGGTCCTTCAAATCCAACGGCGTATGCTATGTTACACATTCGGGGGGTTGATGTCGGCTTTCCACGCAAGCCTTTGTTGCCGCTAAGCAAGGAACTTTATCAACAAGTTGAAGCAGCCATGAAAGCAACTGAACATATCTGGAAGACCTAAAAATAAAAGGATTGGTGTATTAAAAAAGATCATGATGAATTCAATCTTCGTTCGAGTAGCGATTTCTTTGTTATTTGTGATACTGGTTACAGTTCTTATGTCGCGTTTTGGAAAAAGAGAACTGCTAGAGCGGATGGAAAAATCTATAGATTGGCTCCTGGAAATAGGTTACTTATATTTTGTTGATATCTTGATCTTTCTGAAGCCTCTTGAGGGACACACACAAGCAGTTGGATTAGTGATTTTGGCGCTGCTGCTGGGATATTTTGGTTATCAGTTCTCGATCAGCTCGGAAATGCATATCTCGTTGCAGATATTTGCTGGATATACCTATCTGATCAGCATGCTGTATGCGGTCAAGGGAACCATGGCTTTGGTCTACAAGGGGAAAGATGAACCTAAAGAGAATTAAATGGAGAGAATTGTGAAAAAACTTGATGCAAAGATGAAGAAATTATTGGATCGTGGAGAGAAGGTTGTTGTCTCAGGTGTTCCAATAGGATTTCCAACGTTGGATGAAACTTTGAAGATTGCGGAAATCTATATAAATTCAGGTATTGATATTGTAGAGTTCTCAATGCCCAGCCGTGACCCGTATATCGATTCAAAATCTATTGCAGATTCCAATGTTGAAGCCCTGGATCTTGAATCGGATCTCGACAAGTACTTTGAAACCCTATTCAAGATTCGAAACAGTTATCCAGATGAGCCTTTTTATATGATGGCTTACGCAAATTTCATAAAACCCTATGGTGTGGAGAACTTCGTTAAGACAATAAAAGAATTAGAAATTGATGGGCTTGAACTACCAGATAAAGATGAAAGTGATCCTGAATTTTGCCAGCAATTGTTTGAGCTGCTGGAGCAAGAGGATATTTATCGAATATACATCGCACATGACCCATTCAATGTAGAGCATTTCAGGAAGATCAGGGATGAGGTTAAAGGTTTTTTAATCTTGCAGGCTGCATCAGATGAAGAAGGAAAGCGAAAGGTCGTTCTACCCGAGAATGAAAAAATCATCAAGACCATAAGAGACACTGGACTTGAACCCCCCGTCATTCTTGGTTATGGTATTCGTGACCCACAGCGCGTGCGTGAGGCGGTGCAGTATGGAGCCGATGGAGTATTGATCGGTACAGCAATGGTGGATCAAATTCGGAGTGGCGACTATGATCAGTTCTCCGCCTTTATCAAATCCCTGAAAGACGCGACTCGATAAACTCTACTTTTGATAAACAGAAACAGGAATCCTTAATAATGGGATTCCTGTTTTTTATATTATGGAAACTTTTCCGCAAATGTTGTACTTTTTAACAAAAAAAGTCGGGGTGGGCGGACTTGAACCGCCGACCTCTGCGTCCCAAACGCAGCGCGCTTCCATCTGCGCTACACCCCGATTCCATGAAGTATAATCGGTTAACGCTTGAAACGTCAAGGAGTGACGCAATCGTATGCGCAGTTGTCCATTAAAGAAGGATCATAAGAGTTTTCCCGCATTCATTCTCCTTCTTCTAGGATTGATGGTCTGGATGACTGCCTGCCAAACAGTTGAGGGTTCTATTTCTACTGCACTTCCCACTGCAACGAAAACCCCCATGCAACCTATAGCACCTCCTCCCACCCTTGCACCAGCTGCGGTGGAAGAAACCGTTAATATTTGTCAGGAGCAGGGCGAGATCCGAGAATTCTCACTGGAATCAAACCTGCTCAACGATACGCTTCCTTTTAATATCTACTTTCCCCCTTGCTATGATGCTGCTTCACCATCAGCCTATCCGGTCATCTATCTTTTGCATGGGCAGGAACAATCTCCAGATCTGTGGTCTGCCCTGGGCATTCAACAGATCGCCGATGAGCTCATATTGAAAGGGGGAAGAAAGCCATTCCTGGTCGTGATGCCGGCCGAGTTATTCCCCTTCCGTCCAGTACAGAACAATCAATTCCCACAAGCAGTTCTCCAAGAGCTGCTCCCCTGGGTGGAAGACAATTTGCCCGCCTGCACACAGCGCACTTGCCGCACCATCGGCGGGATCTCGCGCGGTGGTGCCTGGGCAGTACGCCTGGCTTTTATCAATCCTGATGTGTTTGCTACATTGGGTGCACATTCTACGCCCCTCTTCAATGGTGACCTGGAAGAACTTCCCGATTGGATAGATGCCATTCCACCTGAGGAACTACCGCGTATCTACATTGATGTTGGCAGTACGGACCCTGGGGTCAAGGATTCCTATGCTTTTGACCAAACCTTGAATTCCCTGGGCGTTCCTCATACATGGAATATGAACACTGGTCGACACAACGAAGCCTATTGGGAAGCACAACTTCCATCGTATTTAGAATGGTATACAATTTTCTGGTTGGAGGATTGAATTTATACATGAACGCTCTTTATCGCTTCTATCTCATTACATTGCTGTTCTTATTCTTGCTTCCCGGCTGCACGGGACTAACCGTACATGCTGTGGACGAATCTCAAATAACAGAAACGGTAACCCCGACTGTCCCTTTACCTAGTGTGACGCCAACCCCGGATGTGTGTCGTGAGACACAGGGCCATTTTGAGTTTCAGGAGATCCAGACTGAGTTGATGAATCATCCGCTTACATTCCGGGTCTATTTGCCTGTTTGTTATGATCCAGATGGAGAACATGAATACCCCGTTCTTTATTTTTTGCACGGGCAGGGGTTCAATGATGACCAGTGGGATCGCCTGGGCGCGGACGAAGTTCTGGATGATCTTATTCTGGCGGAGGAGATCGCGCCTTTCATCATCGTCATGCCCAAGGAATCAGATTATATGATCGACCACTGGACGTCAAAGTTCGGTCCAGCTATTGCGGAAGAGTTGACGGTGTGGATCGATGAACATTACAATACTTGTGCTGAAAAAGAATGTCGCGCGATCGGTGGCATCTCACGAGGGGGAGCATGGGCTATGCGCACTGGTTTGATCTCATGGCAGACCTTTGGACATATTGGCTGTCATAGCTTCCCGCCCTTCCGTGGTGATTTCAATACGGTCCCTTTCTGGCTGGAAGAGATACCTGAAGAAGAATTACCCCGCATTTGGATCGATATCGGTGTGCTGGATGTTAACCTGGACCCTGCCAATCAGTTCGAGGTACGCCTCACAAAATACCGCATCCCGCACGAATGGCATATCTATGCCGGTACGCATAATGAATATTATTGGGAGACTCACGTAGAAGATTACCTACGCTGGTATGCCGAAGCTTGGAACGACAGAATGGAGTGAAAAATGATCGCGAATATTGGCTATTTACTGCTCCTGGTGGGCGTGGTCAGCAGTGCGCTGGCTGCACTCATCTGCCTGCAAGCCATGCTGCGCAAAAAACCAGCGGCAATTTCTGAAACACGCTTACTGACTGCGTTGGCTACGCTTGCTATCAGTGCTGCTTTTTTATTGGTGATCAGTGTTTTGGTGGCGGGCAGGTTCAACTTCGAGATCGTCTTCGATAACACCAGCCGACAAATGAACTTACTGCAGCGGGTGACTGCTGTTTGGGGGAATAAAAGCGGATCGCTGCTATTCTGGAGTTTTCTCTTGACCATATCCATTACCATAATTGCTTTTGGGAAATGGAAGTCAGAAAAAGAGCCCTATTTCAACGGCGTGCTCTTCCTGCTGCAGGTTTTCAACTTGTTCTTTGTGGCGCTCATCACATTTCGTGCCAATCCGTTCTCACGTTTATGGCAGCTGCCGACAGGTAATGTGGTCGCTTCGGTCTTTGCCCCTCCCGCATCGAGTGTATATACTCCATTGGATGGGCAGGGATTGAATCCGCTTCTCAAACATCTTGGGATGGTCATTCATCCTCCGCTTCTCTATCTGGGATTCATATTCTTCTTCATTCCCTATGCGTATGCGCTGGTATCCCTTTGGCGACGTGATTATTCGTATACATGGCTCAAACACAGCCGCGTTTGGATCACCCTTGCCTGGATATTCCTGGGCGCTGGGATCTTATTGGGATGCTGGTGGGCTTACGACATTCTCGGATGGGGCGGATATTGGGGTTGGGACCCGGTGGAGGTAGCAGGCTTGATGCCCTGGTTGAGCGCGCTGGGATTGTTGCACAGCCTGGAGGTTTTTACTGTCAGCCAGCGGGCGCGTCGCTGGGCATACTGGCAGATCATCCTGACTGTTATCCTGATCATCTTTGGCATCTATCTCTCACGTACTGGCGTGGTCAGTTCCGTACATGCCTATTCCACTTCCAGCATCGGGATTCCGTTCATGTTTTTCTTTATCGCCTTGCTGGTGGTCTCGCTTGTGTCACTGCTGATGCGTGGCAAGGACCTGCAGCCTGATGAGCAGCCCAAACGAATGCTTTCACGCCCGGGGTTGTCACGAATATTATCCCTTTGCTTGACGGCATTGGTCGTGATCAGCCTGGTGGGTGTGACCCTCCCCCTCACGACCGGATTGTTCTACGATGAACCGCGCCAGGCATCGCAGGCTCTCTATGAATGGAACTTTGCTCCCTTCCTGCTGGTTATTCTGGTGATTACAGCGTTGGGGTTCATTCCGCGAGGAAAGAAGAGCATGATCGTTTCCATTGTTATTGCAGCTCTATGCACACTTGGAATATGGATCTTGATCGGGAGCATGACCCTGCCCGCTTTTCTCGGTTTCGGTGCGGTCTTTTTCCTGATAGCAGCATTGCTTCTTTCTGTTGTGGATCGTCTCAAACGAGGTAAGGGAGGTTCTCGAACTGCTCCTTCCTACTGGGCGAGCATCCTGCTGCATCTTGGCTTTGCTCTGTTGGCATTAGGAGTGATCGGCAGCCGTAACCTGGCTGAGACCAATATTCTCAGCCTGGAGCATGGACAAAGCGTGCAGTTGGGAGAATGGACTATTACCAAACAGGCTGAAGAAGTGAGTGCGGCGACTGATGAACAGGTCTTATATATGGAAGAGTACCAATTCTCTCAGGACGATCAGGCCACCCCACTCTATCCACGCATCCTTTGGTATGAGGATACCGGCAGCACGGTCTCTTCTCCTGCCATTCATTCTGCGCTGGATGAGGATATATATGCTGCCATCCTGGAATGGGATGGTGTTGAGCAGGGAGATACGATCGTCTTGCTATCCTATTTCCCGCTGATGATCTGGTTGTGGATCGGTGGTGTGTTGATGTTATTAGGAGCTTTTCTTTATTTGTTTTACCCATTACGCAGTAAAGATTAATCGTTAGGAGGAGATCAAGATGAGTGAGAAGAAGATTTCTCGAAGGCGTTTTTTAGGTGTGTTGGGGGTTCTCGGTGGCGGAATAGCAGCTTGCGGGATCACCGGGTACATCGGTACTCGTTTCCCACGCCTTGAGGTTCCCACCTCAAAATGTAAAGATGCGGATGGGAAGCGGATACTGGTCACCTATGCCAGCCGTGTCGGAGCGACTTTGGAGGTGGCAGAATTTATCGCAGCAGGGCTGTGCAAGACAGGATATGCCGTTGACATTGAGGAAGTATCAGCGGTGCGTTCCTTGCAAGGTTACGCTGGTGTGGTTTTGGGAAGTGCGATCTATATGAACAAGATGTTAGGGGCTGCAATTAATTTCTTGTCGGATAACCAGGCGGATCTGCAGCAGGTCCCGCTGGCGCTCTTCACTACCAGCCTGACCATGAAAGATGACACCCCCGAGAACCGTCAGTTGTTGATGGAATGGACCCAACCCGCACGCGATCTGGTTGCTCCTGCCACCGAAGCGGCTTTTGGCGGTGTGCTCGATTCACAGAAATTGCCTTTCCTCTATCGTTTGATCATCAGTTCCATGGGAGAGGAAGATGGTGATTTTCGCGATTGGGATGCCATTCAAAGCTGGGTGGATGCGCTGCCAGCTGCCTTTGCCTGAGAAGACGTATAGTATCTGCATGCTTTCTTCACATTTTCTTCATAAATGGCTTGTATGCTAATTAATGATGAATGAGAGGATTTTCGCGATAGTTCGACGAACTATTAGAAAGAGATTAAACAGAGTTGGAGCACTCCAACTCTGTTTACACATGGTTACAATTAACCTATGAAAAAGATATTGATCATTGAAGATGAGTTGGAACTGGTAAAGATCCTGCGTTCCTATCTGGAGAATGCCGGCTTCAACGTCGTCACGGCGCTGCGTGGTGATTCAGGCTTCACTGCCTGGAAGAACGAGCGTCCGGACCTGATCTTGTTGGATTTGAACTTGCCGGGCATGGATGGCATTGATATCGCCAAGGGAATCCGCAAAGCAGACGAGACCCCTATCATCATGCTCACTGCACGGGTGGAAGATACCGATCGTATCATTGGTTTGGAATTGGGTGCTGATGATTATGTGACAAAACCCTTCTCTCCCCGCGAAGTGGTCGCTCGCGTAAAGGCGGTTCTACGCCGTGCCGGGAAAGGAGCATCTCCCTCCAAATATATTGAGATCAAGGATCTTGTGATCGATGCAGACAGTTTCAAAGTCAAACAAAGCGATGAAGTGTTGGAGCTTACCCGCACTGAATTTGCTATCCTGCAAGCCCTTGCAGAACATCCCGGCAAGGTCTTTTCACGGCTGCAGCTGCTGGAGGCATCACAGGGGGAGGCTTTTGAAGGATATGAACGCACGATCGATGCTCATATCAAGAATTTACGCTCAAAATTAGGTGACAAAGCCGAATCTCCCACTTATATCGAGACCGTTTTTGGTGTTGGTTACCGTTTCAAGGATGATTGATCCATGAGTATGCGCTGGCGGATATTCCTATCTTTCCTGCTCGTTATTCTGGTGGCAGTGCTTTCACTGGCGTTGTTTGCATACTTTTCCACCACACAGCAGGTATCTACCTTCCTGACCAGCGGGGGGCTGTGGGGTGTTGAGAAGAATGTGGAGCAGTTGGAGGAGTTTTATCGCCAGAATGAAAGTTGGGTGGGCGTCGCTGAGATATTAACCCCAAATCCACAGGGCCGCGGAGTCAGGCAGCATGGCAGTCAAGAAAGTGCTGAGGGGAATCGCACTTTCGGACTGCGTTTGGTGGATGCCGATGGCTACCTGGTGTTGGATCAAAAAGATCCCGATTCCGTTGGATCGTATCTTGGTACGGATCTGCAGGGAGCACTACCGGTTATTGTGGAAGGTGAAACAGTTGGTTATGTCTTGCCGGAGAGTGGATTCGTATTCCCGTCGGTAGATGTGAGTGCTGCGTTGCTGGAGCTTTTGCTGCCTTCCTCTATTACAGCTGCCATCGTAGCAGCTGTGGTGGGCTTGGTTTTGGCGGGTGTATTGGGCTTCTTTTTGTTCCGCCCCATCCAGGAATTGGAACGGGCAGCTCAGGGCATGGCGCGTGGCGACCTGACCCAGCGGGTGGCGGAATCGGGACCCAGTGAAATTGCTACGCTCGGAAAAACCTTTAACTCCATGGCGAGTGAATTGGAGAAGGCGGATACGAACCGCAGGAATATGACCGCCGATATCGCGCATGAACTGCGTACACCACTGGCAGTGCAGCAAGCCACCCTGGAGGCGATGTTGGATGGGGTCTACTCGCTGGACGAAGAAAATATCCAGGTGGTATTGGACCAGAACCGCACCCTGCGATTGTTGGTGGACGATCTGCGTTTGCTTTCTCTGGTCGATGCGGGTGAATTATCCCTCATCCAAAAACCGATCGAACTGATCGGTTTCCTGAAGGATATCATCAACAAGTTCAACCCACGTCTTCAAACTAAAGAAGTGTGTATTGAAACAAATTTCCCTGAGGATGAAATTGACATGATCAGCGATGCATTACGCATCGAACAGATCCTGGTCAATATTTTACAGAATGCACTCACTTATTCTCCACCAGAGGGTACCATTTATATAAGCACGGAAAACCAGGGAGATAAAATTCTGATCCGCATCCGCGATGAAGGTGAAGGAATCCCCAGCGACCTTCTCCCGGTGCTCTTCGAGCGCTTCAGCAAAGGGAATAAAGAAGACAGGCAGAAGGATTCCACGGGATTGGGGCTGGCGCTTTCCAAGCGTCTCGCGCAGGCGTTGGGTGGTGATGTGACCGCACGCAATCATCCCCTGGGCGGGGCGGAGTTTACCCTGACATTTGACGTAAAATCCTAGAAAAACCACATATTTCAATATTTCTCGTTATAATTACGCCCATGAGTTTATCCAGAAAGGAAGTAGAACATATCGCTCTGCTGGCTCGTTTGGAATTGAGCGAGGAAGAATTGGAACAATATCAAGGGCAGCTTTCTGCTATTCTTGAGCATGTGGCAGCTCTGCAAGAATTAGATACCTCCAAGATCCCTCCCACCTCCAGCGTGCTCCCTCCACGCAGCCGTTTACGGGTTGATGAACCCCAGCACGGTTTGGACACTGATCGAGCGATTCAGAACGCACCCGATCCTGTTGAGAATCAGTTCCGCGTTCCGCCTGTTCTGGAGTAACTCCCATGACTATCGCGTTTAAAGACCTTTCCATCAAAGAAATGCTGGCGGGGCTGCGCAATGCAGACTTCACCAGTGTTGAATTAACGACTTATTTCCTTGACCGCATCGACACACTTGAAAAGGATGTCAATGCTTTCCTTTCGCTCGCACCTGATGCCGCTCTCAAACGCGCAGCCCAGGTTGACGCAGAATATGCGGATTGGCGCGCAGGAAAAGTTGAGGATATCCCAGCTCTCCTCGGTCTTCCTATTGCTGTGAAGGATGTGTTGTGTGTGGATGGTTTTCCATGCACGGCTGGTTCACGCATCTTGGAGGGCTTTAGACCACCTTTCAACGCCACCAGCGTACAGCATTTGCTGGATGCCGGTGTGGTGGTGGTGGGCAAGACCAATACAGATGAATTCGCCATGGGTTCTTCGACCGAGAATTCCGCCTATGGCGCCACGCACAACCCCTGGAATCTGGCGCATGTCCCGGGTGGCTCGAGCGGCGGCAGCGCGGCTGCTGTGGCAGCGCGCATGATCCCCGCTGCGTTGGGGACCGACACAGGCGGAAGCGTTCGCCAGCCTGCTTCCTACTGCGGCGTGACAGGTATCAAGCCGACCTATGGGCGTGTTTCGCGTTATGGGTTGATCGCCTATGGTTCCTCGCTGGATACTGCCGGGGTGCTTACCACCAGCGCATCAGATGCCGACTTACTGCTGCGTGTGATGGCGGGTTTCGATCCCCATGATGCGACCACCAGTGACCTGCCGGTCTTCCCTGCTTTACACGAAGGACAACAAGACCTGGATGGTGTTCGCATCGGGCTGCCGATGGAGTATTTCATCGATGGTATTCAGCCTGAAGTAGAGCAAGCGGTGAAAGATGCAGTAAAACTTTTGGAAGCTCACGGGGCAACGGTGACGCAAGTCTCGCTGCCGCATACCCAATATGCGCTTCCAGTCTATTATCTCATTGCTCCGGCTGAAGCATCTGCCAACCTGGCACGCTTTGACGGCGTGCGCTACGGGCTGCGTGTGCCTGATGAGAGCCTGATCCCCATGTATTCAAAGAGCCGCGGCAAGGGTTTTGGCGCGGAGGTGAAGCGGCGCATCATGCTGGGCACTTATGCCCTATCAGCTGGATACTATGATGCCTATTATGGACAGGCGCAAAAAGTGCGCACCCTCATCAAACAGGATTTTGAGAAAGCCTTTGCGCATGTGGATGTCATCGCTGCACCGATCGCTCCCAGCACTGCCTTCAAGTTGGGTGAGCATACCGATGACCCATTAGCCATGTATCTGGAAGATGTCTTCACCCTTCCGGCAAACCTGGCAGGTGTTCCCGGATTGGCTTTCCCCGTTGGCTTCGACACTAAAGACCTGCCGATCGGAATGCAGTTAATGGGCGCACAATTCTCAGAAGAAACGCTGTTCAAGGTTGCTCATGTCTACCAGAACCTGTCCGATTTCCATAAAAAATACCCTGAGATCGCGAAATAACACTATTAACATTGTGTAAAGGCGCCTTTTTTTTGAAAATTCCTTATTGACCAAAATCAATCATTTCTATATAATTGTCCCTCGTGTGCCTTCATCAATGAATCTGAGGGCACATGGAGCTTTAATATGGAAATACTATCTTTACCACTTCTTATTTTGATCGGCCTGGCAGCCATCGCAGTTCTGGTGATCGCATCTAATATTGCCGTCACGAAATTGATCGGCATTGCCAATTATTTCAACCTATCTTCGACTTTTATGGGGGTCACCATCGTATCGTTGGCAACCAGCATTCCGGAGATCACATCTCATTTTACAGCATCAGTGAAGATATTGGGCGGGTCTTCTGATTATGCCATCGGTTCTGCGATCGTCTTGGGCAGCAACATCGGGTCGGATGTCGTCCAGCAAACCCTCATCCTGGGTCTGGTCGTGTTACTTTCTGGCACCTTGTATTTCCGTAGATATTTCCTTACCAAGAGCATGCTTCCCATGATCGCGACGACGGTCATGTGTATTGTCTTAGGCCTGGATGGTGTCTATTCGCGTTTTGACGGCGCTATCCTGTTTGGTTCATTTATCCTGTACAGTTATTATCTTTTCATTGACGAACGCAAACACTATAAAGCAGAGGATAACCAACCACAGAGCGAAAAGATCGCCAACGGTATTCCAAAGAGCGGTAAAGATGTGCTGCGCGATAGCATCATCTCTCTACTCATGTTGGTATTGACCGTCTTTGCGGCGACCTACGTGCTCTCGATCACCGAGATTGTGGTTGGGCGCACCGGTATCGGTGGTTCGTTGATCGGTGTACTGACATTGGGTGTTGCCTCCGCGCTGCCTGAATTCACTACTGCCCTGGCTGGCATTCGCCATAAGGAAAATGGTATCTCACTGGGAACGCTGGTCGGTAGCAATATCACCAATCCTCTGGTCGCCATCGGTGGCGGAGCGCTTATCTCTACCTACGCCGTACCCCGTCCGCTGGTCGTATGGGACCTGCCATGGGAGACCCTCACCGGTTTGGTATTGTGGGTCATCCTGATCGTTACCAAGGGCAAGCTGAAGAAGGTCCATGCTTTTTATCTGATCGCGCTCTATTTTGTATACGTCATCCTGCGCTCCGCATATTTTGCAGTGGACTAAACATCAAACAGTCAACTTCAAACCCCGGTTCAACCGGGGTTTTTTTCTATCTAATCGTATAATAATATCTGGCCTGATCATTATCTTGAAAGGAATTTGGGAAATGAAACTTAAAACACCAACCCCCGTTGAATTGATGAAATGGGAATGGAAGGATTTTGAACCCTATTTTGTAGATCTGGTGAATACCGAGATCAGTGAGGGAAATCTGGAAGTCTGGATGGCAGAATGGACGCAAGTGAGCGAAGCTGCGTCGGAATTGGCAGAACGCCTTTATGTGGCAACTTCGGTCAATACCGCCGATGAAAAAGCTGAGAAAGCATTCCAGGATTTCATGGAGAACACCTATCCCCATGTGACCGAAATTGAGCAAAAGCTAAAAGAGAAACTGCTCGCCAGTGGACTTACTCCGGATGGATTTGAGATTCCCATGCGCAACATGCGCGCTGAGGCTGCACTCTTCCGTAAAGAGAATATCCCGCTGGACGTGGAATTGAACCAACTCAGCATCAAGCTGGACAAGATCATGGGTGCGCAGACGGTGGAATGGGAGGGGGAAGAACAAACTCCTCGCCAGATGGAAGTCGTCTTCCGTGATAAGGATCGAAGCAAACGCGCCAAGGGGTGGGAATTGACTCGCAAACGCCAGTTGGAAGATCGCCAGGCGATCAATGAGAACTGGGTCAAGATGTATGCTCTGCGACAAAAGGTGGCCGCCAACACCGGGAAACCCAGCTACCGCGAATACGTCTGGGAGGACTACAAGCGCTTCGACTACACCCCTGCCGATTGCCGGAGCTTCCATGCTGCCATCGAAGAGGTGGTAGTACCTGCGGTAAATCGCATTGCAGAAAAACGCAAGAAAGCCCTGGGCATTGAGAACCTGCGTTATTATGATCTCTTTGTGGCGTTGGATGAAGAACCGCCACTGCGCCCCTTCACAAAAGCCAGCCAGTTGGAGGAGACTGCTTCCACAATCTTCACAAGCGTTGGAAAACAGTTTGGAGAATATTTTGAGATCATGCGTCGTGAGGATCTGCTGGATCTGGCGAACCGCAAGAATAAAGCCGACGGTGCCTACACGACCGACTATTCCATGATCAAACGCCCCTTTGTGTTTGGGAATGCGGTTGGTATCCACGACGATGTGCAGACCCTGGTGCATGAGGGTGGGCATGCTTTCCACGCGTTTGAAACCTTCAATCTTCCCTATAAACAGCAGCGCTGGACACCCATGGAATTCAACGAGGTTGCCTCCATGGCGATGGAGAACCTGATCATGCCCTATCTCACTCGGGATAAAGGCGGTTTCTACAGCGAGAAGGATGCCGCCAGAGCCATCATCTCCCACCTTGAAGAGAACTTGCGTTTCTGGCCATATATGGCCATTGTGGATGCATTCCAGCACTGGGCTTACGAAAATCCAGAAGGTGGATTGGACCCCGATGCCTGTGATGCGCAGTGGGCACAGCTTGAAGAACGCTTCCGCCCGCATCTCGATTGGAGCGGTTTTGAGGATGTCATGATGACCGGTTGGCACCGCAAGCACCACATACACCAGGCACCTTTCTACTATATCGAATATGGTCTGGCACAGCTGGGTGCCGGGCAGGTGTGGTTGAACGCACTTAAGGATCAATCCTCTGCCGTAAAGCAATATCACAACGCCCTCAAATTGGGCGGCACGGCAACCCTCCCGCAGCTTTATGAGACCGCTGGAGTGAAACTGGCATTTGACGCGGAAACTTTGCGCAAGGTCGTCTCCACCACGGAAGAAAAGATCGCTGAGATGGAAGCCAAATTATAGGGTTAAGAAAAAAACCACTTTATAAATAATGAGAACGGGCATTTGCCCGTTCTTTCTTTAATTAAAGAAGGTAAAGATAGATGAATGGACTATCCAGTTGATTGTATTCAAGCTTGTCTCGCCTTATCATAGGATCATGGAAGGATCTGGATTGTAGGAGGTAAGGATGAAAGAACTGGAACCTGCCCAAAAGAGCACTGCTCATGAATATTTCTCAAGCACTTGTTTTAATGCTATCTGGGATACTCTCCAGAAACTTGACCGCACAGCGCAGGAAGATGAACAACTGCTGCAGTTGGCATTCACTTCGCTGTGGCATTGGACTCAGCGGGAGGATTACCATCCTCGGCACCTCTCGATTGGGTATTGGATGATCTCACGTGTGTATGTGGTGTTGGAGCAGGGGCAGAACGCATTATGCTATGCGCAAAAATGTCTGGATGCCAGCCGCCATGAGGAAATCGCGCTGTATTTCAAGGGCTACGCTTACGAAGCCCTGGCGCGTGCACATTCCTTATTGGGAGACAGGGAGGAAATGCAGACCAATCTGCATAAAGCCAACAAGGTTGCGGAAGCACTGCAAGATGAGGAAGAACGCAAATTATTGCTGGATGATCTGGCAACCATTAGGTGAGAGATATTCTATTGAATGATCTCTAATTTAGCGATGGCTGCCGAAAGCTTCTTAAGACCCGCCGTGTCAAAGGCGACTGTCACGATCTCATCATCCCCCTGCAATTTGCTCTGGATGACCACACCGCTTCCCAGAATGGCGTGCTTCACGTGCATGCCCGCCTGGTATTGCTGGTTGCGGCTTTCCTTCTTCTCTTTCTTGCGAGGTACACTGGTTTGCCAGCGGGGGATGACCTGCTGGCTGGAGCGAGTGCTGTAGCGCCGGTATTGCACACTGGCTTGTTTGACCAGGTGATCGGGGATATCTTCTATAAAGCGTGATGCAATACTGTAGTCATAACTGCCATAATTGCGGCGCTGGTCAGCTCGCACCAGGTAGAGCTGGTCCTTGGCACGTGTGATCCCCACATAGAACAAACGCCTCTCCTCCGCCATCTCTTCCGGATCTTCCATCGAGCGCCGATGCGGCAGCAGTCCCTCATCCAATCCAACGATGAAGACCACTTTGAACTCCAAACCTTTAGCAGCGTGCAGTGTTAAGAGGGTGGGTGAGTCGATCTTTTCTGGGAGCGTGTCCTGATCGGAAACCAGCGCCAGGTTCTCCAGAAAACCCACCAGCCCAGATTGGGTGTATTCATACGCCATGCGTAGCAATTCCTGTACGTTCTCCCAGCGGCTTTCTCCCACATCGCTGGCGGCGGTGATGTATTCTTGGTAGCGCGTGTCGCGCAGGATCTGCTCGAACAGGTCAGGCAGCAGGGCGGATTCGTTGACCGTCCGCCAATCCACCAATAGTTTTCCAAACCCAGCCAGGGCGGTTGCGGCGCGGTTGCTGAAAGAACCCCAATAGGCAGAATTTTCCTGCCTGGTTCCCAGGTCCAGCAATACGCTGCCCATGCTCAACCCCGCCTGATCGGCGGTTTGACGCAGGTCAACCAGTGTTTTGTTGCCGATACCGCGTGTTGGCAGGTTGATGACGCGCAGCAGGCTAACCTCATCTGACGGATTGTGTACCGTCCGCAGAAAGGCGATCATATCCTTTACTTCCTGGCGTCCGTAGAAGCGCTGTGCCCCCACCAGCCGGTAGGGAATGCGGCTCTGGAAGAAGGCTTCTTCCAGCAGGCGTGATTGGGCGTTGGTGCGGTACATGATGGCAATCTCGCCGCCTTTGGCACGCTTGCCTTCCATCAGGCTGCGGATGGTCTCGACCACATACCGCGCTTCGGCATGGTCGTCCATCGCTTCATACAGCACGAGCTTGTCACCCTGCCCGCGCTTTGAGAACAGGTTCTTCTTTGTGCGCTGCGTGTTCTGGTCGATCACAGCTCGGGCTGCATCGATCACGTTCTGTGTGGAGCGATAATTGCGTTCCAAAAGCAGTTTGGTGTGTTTCGGGTAATCCTTCTGAAAGCGCAGCACGTTGCGATAATCTGCTCCGCGCCAGCGGTAGATGGATTGGTCTTCATCACCAACCACAAATATGTTCTGATAATGAGAGGATAATAACTGCAGCAGTTCATACTGCGCCATGTTGGTATCCTGGAATTCGTCCACCAGCACATGCAGAAAACGGCGAGCATATTTCTCGCGTACGCTGTCATTTTCCTGCAGCAAACGCACGGCAAACAGGAGCAGGTCGTCAAAATCGAGCGCGTTGCTGGCGCGCAGCATGGCTTCATAGCGTTCAAAGACGCGTTGGACGACCTCCTCGCGATAATTCCCGGCGACGAAATCCTTGGCTTGCATTAGGTTATTCTTGGCGTTGGAGATGGCAGCGTGCAGGCTGTTGGGCGGGTAGATCTTGTCATCCAGGTTAAATTCTTTGAGGCTCATCTTGACCAGAGATTTTTGGTCATCGGCATCCATGATGACAAAATCACGGGTAAAGGGCAGTGCCTCTGCCTCACGGCGCAGAATGCGCGCGCAAATGGAGTGAAAAGTGCCCAACCATAACCCATCGATATTGCTGCCCAATGTATTCTGCAGCCGTTCCTGCATCTCGCGGGCGGCTTTGTTGGTGAAGGTGACTGCCAGGATGCGGTAAGGGTCAACCTGGCACTCCTGGATCAGGTAGGCGGCACGATTGGTGAGTACGCGTGTTTTCCCGGAACCGGGTCCGGCTAATACCAGCACCTGTCCTTCAGGAGCGCTGACAGCTTCTCTTTGCTGGGGATTGAGTTTGGATAATAGATCATTCATGGTCGAAAGTTGATTTTAACGGATAAACGCTGCGAAATGTTCCCGCAACCTTAAAAAAGAAAAAAGGCGCCGATTTTCCGGCGCCTGAGGGCTTATTTTTCAGCGTACAGCTGGATGATCTTGAGGATCACCTCAACTGCTTTTTGCATGGATTCGAGGACCACATATTCGTAGGGCCCGTGGAAGTTGTGTCCTCCTGCGAACAAGTTGGGAGTAGGCAGTCCCATATAGGATAGCTGGGCGCCATCTGTGCCGCCGCGGATGGGCTGCGAGATGGGTGTCACGCCCACTTCCTGCATCGCTTGCTTGGCGGTGTCCACGATGTGCATGACGGGTTCCAGCACCTCGCGCATGTTGCGGTACTGGTCGGTGATCTCCACGTCCACTGTCCCGTCTCCGTACTTCTTGTTCAGGAATTCGGCTGCGTTCTGTACCATTTGTTTCTTGATATCGAACTTTTCAGCATCATGGTCGCGTACGATATAGATCGCTTTAGCTTCTTCCACGCTGCCCTCTGGCATCTTCCACAGGTGGAAGAACCCCTCGCGTTTTTCGGTGTGTTCCGGTCGCTGGTCTTCGGGCAGCATCTTGTCGAATTCCATGAAGACGCGCATGGCGTTTACCATGATGTCCTTGGCGCTGCCGGGGTGCACCGATTTACCATGCGTGGTGATGATGGCGCGGCAGGCGTTGAAATTCTCGTATTCCAACTCGCCCAGAGGACCGCCATCCAGCGTGTAGGCGAAATCTGCGTCGAAACCCTCCACGTCAAACTGGCGAATGCCCAATCCGATCTCTTCATCGGGAGTAAAGGCTACTTTGACGGTGCCGTGCTTGATCTCTGGATGATGCAGCAGATATTCCACGGCTGCCATGATCTCCGCCACGCCGGCTTTATCGTCTGCTCCCAGCAGGGTGGTACCGTCAGTGGTGATGAGGGTTTTCCCGACGTAATCCTTCAGGTGTTCGAATTCTTTGGGTGAGAGCGTCCGTGAATTGCCCAGGGCGATATCGCTTCCATCGTAATTTTCGATGATCTGCGGTTTGATATCCTTGCCTGCGAAATCGGGGCTGGTGTCCATGTGTGCCAAAAAACCGATGGTGGGGATATCTTTATCCGTATTGGCGGGCAGGGTAGCGGTGACAAAACACTGGTCGTTCAGTTTGACGTCCTGCATGCCCATATCGGTCAATTCTTTTTCCAATACGCGTGCCAGGTCCCACTGATTTTCGGTGGATGGGGTCTTATCGGTTATCTCATCATCCGAGCGGGTGTCGATGGCGATGTAGCGTAAAAAACGATCTTGTAAACTCATGGGAGTCTCCTTTGGGTGATTATGATTGCTGCCAGTATCTTATCTGCATCGTATCGAAAAATCAAGCGTCAGGTAACCTATTTTGTTCCGATATTTGCCATTCATCCTGGATTACGCTACAATCACGGCATGGAAAATTGGGACATGATCGGGCAGGAATGGGCGGTCGAGATGCTGCAGCAACACATCCAAAGTGGACAGGTTCGGCACGCCTATTTATTCTGTGGTCCGCGCGGGGTGGGGCGCCGCACGCTGGCATTACGTTTTGCGCAGGCGCTCAACTGCACCCAATCGCCTGAGCGTGGCATCCCTTGTGAAACCTGCCGCACCTGCCAGCAGATCGCAGCCATGCAGCAGGCGGACCTGCATGTGGTACAGGCGGAGATAGAGGGCGGCATCCTCAAGGTGGAGCACATCCGCGACCTGCAGCATGATCTTGCCCTGACCCCATATGAGAGTGCATACCGCGTGGCGTTATTGTTGCGTTTTGAAGAAGCCAACGCCAGCACACAGAACGCATTGCTGAAGACATTGGAAGAACCCAACCCGCGGGTGGTCATTCTGGCGACTGTGGAGAATGAGGAGCAGCTGCTGCCGACCATTGTTTCACGCTGTGAGGTGCTGCATTTGCGCCCCACTGCAGTGGGATCGCTGCAAAAGGCGCTCGTTGCGCGTGGGGTAGAATCTGACGATGCGCACTTACTGGCACATGTGGCTGGTGGCAGGGCGGGAGCGGCGCTGCGCTTGCAATCCCAACCGCAGTTAATGCAGCAGCGCCAGCAATATTTAACGGATCTGCTGGAGTTGGCGGAGAGTCCCCTGCGCGAGCGCTTTGCTTTTGCCGATCGCATCACCAAGTATCATAGCGGGGATCGGGATCTCAAGAAAGAGGAACTGCGCAGCATGCTGGAGACCTGGCTCTCGTTCTGGCGCGATGTGATGCTCACTGCATTGAATGCGGAGGTACCGCTGCGCAATCCGGACTATGAAGAGCAGTCTGCTGCGCTGGCGCAGCAATTAGGGGTTGAAGGGGCTAAGGAAAAAGTCAAAGCACACCAGCAAGCATTGCAGCGTTTATACCACGCCAATTTACGTCAATTGCTGGAGATCGTGCTGCTGTAAGGCTACGAGGGGAAATTACCGCGGATTGATAAATCTGTTTTGTTTTACAAAGAATTACCTGAATGACTGTGTGTTAAGTTAAGTCGTCATTATTATTTGGTATTTGATCAGTGATCAATATCTTCAAATATTCAAATCCTTTTCTCATCAGAAAATCTGAACTGTATTCTGTGGACGTTGCTTGACTTAATTTGTTATTTATATAATAATGGATATATCAATATACTAATATATCTAATATGGAAATTAAACCTTTAAACAGAGAAAAACAAAAACACCTATATTTACAGATTGCCAAGCAAATTCAAAAAAAGATAGAAACGTTTGAATTAAAAGAAGGTGATTTAATACCGTCTGAACGTGAACTTGCAGAAACCTATAAGGTCAGCCGGATCACAACTAAGAATGCAATCGAATATTTGCAGGAAAAGGGTTTGGTGTACCGCGAGGTGGGGCGCGGAACTTTTGTAGCAAAGCCCAAAATGCAGAAGATATTTGCCTTTAAAGGGTTCAGTGAGTTCATACGTTCCACTGGTAGGATACCGGGCTCGGAGATCATCGAGCAGAATTTGCTTGAGGCGGATGAATCTATTGCGGACGAACTGCAAATTGCTATAGGGGATCCTTATATTTCCATCGAGCGCATCCGAACAGCAGATAAAGAACCAGTCGCTTTGCAAAAATCCTATATACCTTCTCATATCTGCCCTGATCTGGAAAACAAAGATATCACCACTCGATCTCTTTACTCCATCTTCAAAGAAGAATATGGTATTTTCCCAGCTTGGGCTGAAGCGGAAGTCCGTGCTTGTCTGGCGGATGAAAAAGAAGCGCAAATGCTGAAGATTGAAAAGGGAAATGCTTTACTTGTTGTGAATGCACTGACACTCACGGAAAAATTTGAGGTAATCGAGAAGGTTACCACAAAATACATTGGAAATTATAGAGATATCTACATCGGCAGGCAAAGAATCGAGTAATCCTGTGGTAAAGACAAAAAAAATTGGAGTCATCGGCGCCCATGCAATGGATGCTGAATTGATGGGGGGATCGGTTGCCCTTCAAATGAAGAAGCAAGGTTGGGAGAGTTTTTATATTCATATCACGCGCGGAGAACGAGGGAACCCCAACAAATCACCAGATGTTTTTGGAAAACAACTAGAAGAAGAGATGGATAATTGCGCACAGGCACTTGGTGGGCAATCCATATGGGCAGGTTTCAAAGCCGGAGATGTACCTTTTGACGCATGTGCTGATTACATTGCGGGAATTATTAAAGAACTTCGACTAGATGCCATAATCACGCATTGGAGAGGTTCATTCCATCCGCGTCACCGAATCGTTCATGATTGTGTATTGGAAGGTGTTTCCCGGTCGGCAAAACTTGGTTGCGCCATAAAGAGCCTGTATTTTGGTGAAAACATGGAAGACCTGGATGGCTATATCCCTAATGTGTATATGGATATCAGCACAGTGTATGCGTCTTGGTTTACAGCATTGAAATGTTATGAATTGTTCAGGGAATCATCTAATGGGTTTCCCTATCAATCTTTTTATACATCCAATTCAAGAATCCGTGGACTTGAAAGTGGATGTTCCTATGCAAAGAGTTTGATGATGCAGCGATCGCTCATCAGTGAACTCTCTTTTCATGTTACCCCAATTATCGAAAGAGAATAATAAAGGAATAATCGAAATGAAAGAAGTTGCACAGAATCTGATCAATTTGTTAGGCGGAAAAGAAAATATCAATACGGTGGAATGTTGTATGACCAGGGTGCGAGTTTCTATTAAAGATCCTTCAAAATGTGAAGTGGATGAGATCCGAAAGGTTGAGGGGGTCTTTGGTCTATTTGGAAAATCGAATGATCTGCAAGTTGTCGTGGGTCCTGGGGATGCCCAGGAGATCGTCGGTTTGATGGAAAAGCTATTATCCAATTAATCATATAAGGAAATCATGGTTTATGAATAGGAGGTGAACGGAAAAAAATAATAATTTTCGTAAGTCAAGCAAGATTATAAAAAGTTTATTTTTAAGGAGAGTATTTATGACTGAAACAAAGAAAAATACCGGGAAGGCGATTCTGAACGCTTTGAGTGAAATCTTCACCCCGGTCATTCCGGCATTGATTGGTGGCGGATTGGTGGCTGGCATTGGGAAAATGCTACAAAGCTTTGGTGTTGATCCAGAATTGATTTGGATGAAAGCTTTACTCGTGATTGGTTTTGCAGTATACGCATTCATCAATATTTTGGTTGCTATGAATGCAGCAAAACATATTGGAGGTTCGCCAGCCCTTGGTGCAGTGGCAGGTATGATCATGATCAACCCTTCTCTCTCTGGGTTGGGATTAACTCCTGGTAGAGGTGGTGTTTTTGGTGCGATACTTGCAGGTCTACTGATCGCTGTTATTGAGAAGAAAGTAAAGAGTTTTTCTCCAAAAGCGCTGAAGGTTCATCTTCCACCCCTGGTATCTGTCCTTGTGGCAGGTGTGATTATTATCTTCGTAATCCAACCAGTTGCAGGATGGTTCTCTACTCTATTGACGAACCTTATCTTGATGTTGCTCGACAAGGGTGGTGCGGTTGCGAGTGCAGCTATTTCCGCCTTGTTCCTTCCTCTCGTCATGACAGGTTTGCATCATGGGTTGACCCCAATCCATCTCCAACTGATTGAAGAAGTAGGTTTTTCTACACTTCAGACTTTGAATAGTATGGCAGGTGCGGGACAGGTTGGTGCTGCATTAGCCCTGCTTATGAAATTCCGCAAGGATGAGAATTTCAAGGCTACTATCAAAGCAGCTCTGCCCGTTGGAATTCTCGGTATTGGCGAACCATTGATCTACGGTGTGACTTTACCGCTCGGTGCTCCATTTGTTACAGCTTGCTTAGGCGCTGCGGTTGGTGGTGCAGTAGTTGGAATTTTTGGATTTGGTGCACGAGCATTATATGTGTCTGGAATTCTCGCTATTGCAACGAATACGAATGTACTTTTATACGTCCTTAGTTATGCTGCTGCAGTAGCGGCTGGCTTTGTGTTCACCTTTTTACTGAAGCTTCCTGTAAAGAAAAGTGAAGAAAAATAGGTTAATACAATAGAAAGAGTCTGGGCTGATTCGATTGTGTCCTTGCTGAAAAGATCACTTCAATTAGCTCCAGACTCTATATTTGCTGAGTATAACATGAACGAATGCTTTAGGTGTTTGTATGAAATCCGCTATTGAAAAAATAAAGTTGGGAGTATCTGTATATCTGCACAATTTCTGGGACGATGCTCAAAAGGTTGAGAGATATCTTGAGCAAGCAGCAGATATGGGTTACACAGAGGTATTCTCATCTATCCATCTGCCTGAGGATGATTTTGACACAACACTGAAAATGTTAAGCGTGTTTTCTAGCACTGTATCAAAAAAGGGAATGAATCTTGGCATCGATTGCTCATTCCATGAATTTAAAAAAATTCAAACAGACCCTATTTTGATAGATGAAATCAAACAAGCAAGTGTTAAGTTCCTCCGTTTGGATTTTGGTTTTCAGGCAGATGATTTGAAATATATCGTGAACGATTTAGGGATACATGGATTGATGTTAAATGCATCTATCATGCATCAAGAAGAGCTTGTTCAGTTCTTGGACAAAACCACTACTATTTCTAGTGAGATAAAACTAAAAGCATGTCACAATTTTTATCCACGCCCTGAAACTGGACTTAGCTTGGAATATTTCTTAGCTCAATCATCCATGTTCCAAAAATATGAGATACCGGTCATTGCTTGTGTACCTGCTTATAAAGCACCACGAACTCCACTCCATCTGGGGCTGCCTACACTCGAAAAACATAGAAGTAAAACAATGAAACAGGCTGCCCAAGAATTGATGGCTACAAATTTGGTCAATGAAATATTGATCGGCGATCCATATGCATCCTATGAGGAATTGGCAGTATTAAGGCAAGCAATTGAAGGGGATTGTCTCGATGTTTTGATGAATGAGGATGATGCTATTTCTGAGGCGGAACGTGAGATTGCTTATGGGACTACCCACGAGATACGCCCCGACCTATCGGAATATGTCATCCGTTCAAATTCATCGCGTGAAATGGCAGCTATGGGTCCGCGAATTGCCCCCAGACAGCCAAAAGAACGCAAAAAGTTTTCAGTTACCATCGACAACACAAATTATGGGCGTTATTCAGGAGAAATGCAAATTGTTCTCCACGATCTACCAGCTGATCCAAGAGTGAATGTGATCGGAGAGATAAACCATGAAGATGTGGAGTTGATATCTTATTTAATGCGGGGGCAAAAATTCAAATTGATAAAAAATGATTAAAAAAGTTGTTGAACTAATTGCGCCGGCAAGCGGTAGAGTTATCCCACTAGAAGAAATACCGGATGAGGTCTTTTCCCAAGGCTTGATGGGTCCCGGACTGGCGATAGAACTTGATAATGAAGATTGGACTATCAATGCTCCGGTTGATGCTCATTGCTCGGTGGTTTATCCTACTGGACACGCCGTTGCGCTAAAACACGCCAATGGATTGGAAATATTGATCCATATTGGGATAGAGACTTATAAACAGGAAGGCGTGTTCGAAAAACATGTGTACCAGGGTCAGCAAGTCCTGCAGGGTCAGCGATTAGTAACGATAAACAAGGATCTATATCCTTCCGAGGTTGGACTGGTCCTTTTTACATTAATAAATGCAAAAGATTATGAAATTGAAAAGTGTTTCGATACGAGGGTGGAAATGAAACGTTCAATTTTATACAGAATAATTTCAGGAGAATAAAATGTCAGCAAAGAACTACATAGAAATAATGCAAGGATTGATTTCCGATCTGGAAAAGAATTGTATGACAGATATCAAGAAAGCAGCACAATCCATGGCGAATTCAGTTAAAAATGGACGTGCCATCTATTATTATGGGTCTGGTCATTCCATGTTGCCATGCCTGGATGTATTTCCACGTTATGGAACATTTATAGGGTTTCAACCCATTCATGATCCGAGGTTGACCTGGACAAATGTTTTGGGACCAGGTGGAACACCTGAATTACTATGGCTGGAGCGAGCGGAAGGTTATGTGAAAAATGTTTTCCGATCCTATGAAATCAAACCGAATGATACACTCATTGTCTTTTCCCATGGGGGATTGAACGCTGCTGGGATTGAGGCTGGTTTGATTGGCAAGGAAAATGGGGCAACTGTTGTCTGTGTAACATCTATGCAGAATTACAAGATAAATGCCCCCCGACACTCATCCGGGAAAAAACTGGCTGATGTTGGCGATATTGTTATCGATAACTGTGCACCGCCAGAAGATGCAGTAGTAAAAATTAAAGATTGGGAAGAGCCAGTTGCCGCTTCTGCAACAGTCATGAGCGTAATGATTTCCATGTCGTTGATTGCAGAAACTGCCAAGTTGCTCTCTGATGATGGGATCTATCAACCCACATTTGCTTCACCCAACGTGGTAACCGATCCTATGCACGATTACAATGTTTACGAAGAGTACAAGAAATTCCACAAATCAATCAGCGGTTATTAAAAATAATGACACCAGCAAGATGCACAAAAGGAAATCTTGCTGGTGTATTTCAAAAAGGCTATGACGAAACTTAAATATCTTCAAAAGGTCTTCCCGGTTCTTGAGAAAGCTATCGCAACACAGGAAAGCAATATTATTAAATTGGCTGAATGGATGACAGACACGATCTGTGCTGATCATTTAATTTATGTTTTTGGAGCAGGGCATGCGGGCATAATATCCGAGGAATTATGTTATCGTGCGGGTGGATTGGTTCCGATAAACGCAATACTGGCTCCGGGCCTAACCCTCAATACACGCCCTTTAACTCTTGAGACGAAACTTGAGCGTATTCCTGGATATGCTCAACTCATTTTCGATGAGATCGGACTCACTGAGGGCGACCTGATTATTGTGCATTCAAATTCGGGGCGGAATACAGTTGCTATAGAAATGGCAGAGATCGCACAAAAGAACGGGGTCAAGGTTGTTGTGTTGCTTAGTGTTGCGCACTGTGAAAGTGTTGAGTCCAGACATCCCAAAGGTTACAAGCTAATCGATGTGGCGGATCTAGTGATCGACAATTGTGGAATTCCGGGTGATGCAATCGTAGATTTCGATGGTTTTGATCAGAAGTGCGGGGCTACATCCACAGTTGTTGGAGCGGCACTGATGAACGCAGCAGTTTGCGAAACAGTCCAACTATTGCTCGACAGAGGGGTTACACCTCCGGTCACGTTGAGTGCAAATATTGATGGCAGCGAGGAGCATAATAACCGCGTATGGGATCACTACAAAGGGCGATTGATATATCTGTGATGCGAAATAGCAAACCGATAGTTCTTCATGATATTGGCATCTATGAAGAGGGCATTGAAAGAAAACATTGTGGTCTGGTTATAGAAAATAACCAGATCACCTATGCTGATATTATTGATCTTCAAAAAACCTGTGGAGATCGCCATGTGATAAATGGGCAGGGTTTATGGGCAGCACCCGGATTGGTGGATGTCCAGTTGAATGGTGGTTGGGGGTATTATTTCTCGAACGATCCCGAACGCGTAAGAGATGTTGCGCAAAAATTACCAAGCATGGGCGTAACCTCATTTCTTCCTACTTTGATTTCATGTCCGCTTGAATCCTACTCACAAAAATTGTCCTTGATGAAAGCTGTCAAAAAAGAGGCGGGAGCATCTCGAATTCTGGGAGCACATCTTGAGGGACCTTTCTTGAGCAAATCAAAACCCGGGGCTCATACCCAGGATTATCTATTAGCTCCCAGTGTACAGAATTTGGAAAAGCTTGGTTTGCTTGATGAAGTGAAGATGATAACATTGGCGCCTGAATTACCCAATGCTTTGCTTGCTATTCATCGATTGGTAGAGAGGGGAGTGGTGGTATCGATTGGACACAGCATGTGCGACGCTAATATGATGAGAAAGGCAGAAGCCGCAGGTGCAACCTGCGCTACTCATCTCTTTAACGCCATGCCTACGCTTCATCATCGCGAACCTGGAATGATAGCGGCGTTGTTGTCCAGCGAGACCATGTTCCTTGGTTTGATTGCCGATGGAATTCATGTGCATCCAGAAATTCTGCGGCTAATCTATAAATGTCGTGGCATACGTGGAATTATGTTGGTGACAGATGCTATGGGAGCGCTGGGAATGGATTTTGGCAGGTACATGATCGGCGAACAGGATGTGACGGTGGATGAGAGCGGGGCGCGTTTGAAGGATGGTCGCCTGGCTGGCAGTACCTTGAGCATGGATGAAGCTGTGCGCAATATGGTGAAATATTGTGGATGTACTCCCGCACAGGCTATTCGGATGGCATCTACTACACCGGTTGAGGTGCTGGGAATGGCACATAAACTTGGTCATATCAAACCAGGCTACCTGGCAGATATTGTCCTGTTTGATGCGGAATTAAACGTACAGGCAGTTTTCGTTGATGGCTTGCTGGGCTATGTTTCATCAACCATCCAAAGGCGTTTTATTGCATGAAAATTTACCTTCGCTTTGCTTTGGCTCTTTGTTTATCCACGATCTTCCATTGTTCCCGTGCAGCCTCATGATCGATGGTATCCAGGGCAGCCAGCATGGTGTATTTGACCAAATCGTTCTTCTCACGCTTGATGGCTTTCAACAACGGGCGTTTTGCCTTCTCTCCTTCTACTTCAGCCAGAGCGGCTGCGGCTGCTTCGCGCGCGTGTGGGTAGCGCGTCTTGAGGAGCGATTTGATGTAGGGTACGGCTTTCGAGCCTGCTTTGGCGACCAACGATTGCAATACACTTTCCCCGATATTCAAGTCGATCCATATCAGCTGCATACTTACCAGCTCCGACAGCATTTTGGTTACCTTGTCTGAGTTGAGCTCTGTCAGGGCTTGAATGGCTTGGGGAATGACATGTTCACAGCGATGGATGGGATTGTTCTCCATCTCTGCGATGAACTCGGCACTGGTCACGAATTGATGCGGTGAGACAGGTCCGGTGCGGTATCCTTGTTTCTCGAATTTCTTATAATTCATGATCTCGATGCGGATCATATCGATCAAGCCCTGATCATTTTTCTCCGCCTGCATTTGCCGGATCATTTGGTCATACATCTGGATCTCTTCGTTGAGCATTGTAGTGTTCTCCTTTTTCAGCAGCTATTGTTTATATCGATCGAGCTGTAATTATGTTTTTGCAGTTTTATTTCGTGGTGTTTCCACTACGCACAAAATAGAGTGAAGTGTGGTCAAACTGATGAGATATATGTTTATTTACGTACTATATCCTCCCTTGTTTTGTAGGACGCTGCTAGATTTTATGTAGATTGTGTTGTTATAAGTTCACATAATTTTAGTATTGCTTTGCCGTGATTACAATGTTTTTTGGAGAATTTACAGAAGACTTTGTCGGTAACCAGAGAACTTGAAGAAAAAATTCTACGATATTATCAAAATTGAATATACATTAAATACAAAAACGCCTTCAAGAAGGCGTTTTTGAGTGTTTCTTGTTAAACTAGCGAGCTTGCTAATCGATCCGCGAGCCATCTCTCAAATCGCTGCGCATCCACATCCACTGCTACTTTACATTGGGGTTCAAGATCATCCATGACAAGGAAAGGATAATTACCATCACGGAAGCGTTGTAGATTGCAGTGCATTGTTGAAAATTTGCAGAAAGTTGGATCGATCACCACTGCCAGTGTCAGCGGATCATGCATTTGAGCACCTTCCAGTTTTCGTTCTTTTACACTCCACTCTACCCAAGGTTGTCCATATTTGTAAACATGTTGGTGGAAAGGTGTGTTGACTTTCTTTACTCGTTCAATGTGCTCAAGTCTTTGAAATACTTTGCTGGTTACTTCGCCAGGAATGAAGGTTACCGGGATGCCGGAGCGTATGACGATCTCGGTTGCATCTGGATCGAATTCAGTATTGAATTTCAGGATGTTTTTCCAGACATAACCGGGGATATCAGGTGTTCCAGATTCAGCCCAATCATCATTAGCCCGGTCTGCAAAACTTCCCCCCATGTGTACTACTTCTTTGACCAAAGGAGCTATTTCTGGTTCAACCAATAATGCCAAAGCCAGGTTTGTGAAAGAACCCTCTTTTACGATCACGACTTCATGAGGATATTTCTTTACCATCTCAATAATGAATTCGTGTGCCTTGAGATCACATGGCGAAATTGAGGGGTCAATGGGGGAACCAGCTTCATCCCAATACTTACGCTCGGGACCAGCAGTCTTTGCTTCCAGATATTCAAAACTGGCTTCTGCGGATTGTAACAGTGGTTTCTCGCGCCCAGCCGCTACTGGAATATTCTCTTTGCCAGCCAGTTCCAACATGCGCAGTGAATTTTTTGTGGATTCCCAAGTGCGGCAGTTCCCGGCACAGGTGGTGATACCCAATAACTCGATCTCAGGGGATGTCAGCGCCGGTGCCAATGCCATCGCATCATCGGTATCTTGTGCGGGTAAGGTGAAGGCATTATCGATGTCCAGGATTATTTTGTGCTTACTCATAGTTAAAATTTAACCCCTTTTATGATTTTTTCTTCATGTAATTTTCTGCCATGATGCGCATGTCTTCCGCAGTGAATGGTCTTGGTTCGCCACCAATGGTCTTGCAATACATTGCGATCTTGGCTGCATCTTCAATAGCAAATGCGAGATGGAGTGCATGGGGTAGGTTTCCACCAACAGCCAGGATACCATGACTTTGCAGGATCACAGAGTTCCCATTCTCTCCCATCACGTCATAGGCAACTTCACCAAGATCTTCTGTACCTGGAGGGGTGTAGGGAGCTACTTTTATAGCGCCATTGGTCATACCCTGATTGACGATAAGTGAGGGAATTTCCTTATTTACCAAACCCCAAGCTGTTGAGATAGGTGCATGGCAATGAACGACACCATTTACATCTTTTCTTCTGCGATAGAACAGGGTATGCATGGGAACTTCACTGGATGGTTTTAATTTTCCATCTTTCATATTACCGTCCACATCAATAACAGCTACATCTTCTGTTTTGATCTGCGGCCAGGGAATTCCTGATGGCTTTATTGCAACCAGGTTTGATTCAGGATCACGTGCACTGATGTTCCCATCTGCAAAACCTACCAAATGGGCTTCATAAAGGTATCTACCATATTCCACGACTTGTTCACGATATTCTTGCAACAGCATTTTTAGGTCTCCTTGTATTGATATTTATTAAGATATTTCCCAAAATCTTCCCATTCCAGGTATGCTTGATCACATAGTTTCGCTTGAGATGGGTCGGGTAAATATACTTTTTCGATGGCTGTCATTGACTGGGTGCATTCTGAAAGATCCTTGTACAATCCGGCACCTACTGCAGCACACATGGCAGCACCCAGTGCAGTAGCTTCTTTTACTTTGTAAGTACTAATGGGTAGTCCTAAAGTGTCGGATAACAATTGGTTGAAAAGAGTGCTCTTGGTTTGTCCACCTCCTATTGAGAAGCTTTCTTGATTTAGTTGAGTAATTCTCTTGAGATTGTCATAGTGTGCTCGGATGCCAAAGACCATGGTTTCAATTGCAGCACGGATAAGGTGCCGTCGATCGTATTTATCCAGGATCCAATGAAGCGGAAAGATGAAACCGCCCAAATTGCTTGATCTTGCTCCAACTGGACCTGTTCCGATATAAGCTTTCCACCCCTCAGTTCCTGTTTGGATATCTGCTGCCATTCTATTGAGTTCTTCGTAGGGGTCTTTATTGTTTTTAATACTGTCCTCGATAATATCTTTTGCAAATACATCACGAACCCAGCGATAGGACATACCTGTCATACCTGCATTGCTTTCCAATGTCCAATATTTTGGCATTGAGTAACAGCTGGTAGAAATAGTTTGGCATTTCTGCATATCTATACTTGGTTGGACTGCCATGACAGGTGTTGAGGTGCCGGCAATGGCACTTATGCAGGGCTCATTCACACCAACACCGAGCAAGCCAAGATGTGTATCTCCGCCACCAGCGGAAACTATCGTATTTATGCTCAGTCCTGTTTCTTCAGCGGCTTTTTCCGTAACTTTCCCCAGGGCAGTTCCTTCTGCCTGTATGGAAGGAAAATAATCGTTTCGTAATCCAAACAGGCTGCAAATTTCCGGAGACCATTCTTGGGTATGGATGTTGAATAATTGAGAAGAACTGGCGATGGATGGAGTGCTGGCGCTAACCCCACACAATTTGTAGGTGATCCAATCGCTGATCATTAAAACCATATCTATAGAATCGTATAAGTCCGGCTTATGGTTCTTGAACCATAATAACCTGGCGGGACCATAGAGTGTGAAGAGTCTGAGCCCAGTGATTTTCCGGATATCTTCTTCACGATCCATAAACGATAGGTATTCACATTTTCCCCGATTATCAATGTTCGGTCCCGCATAGATCTCTGCACCTGATTGATCCAGAAATACCATACCCTCTCGTTGACTGGTGGTGCTGACCCCCACGATCTGTTGTGGATCAATCTTCGTCTCACGAAGCAATGCCTTACACAAGTTACAAAAGATTGACCAAAATTGGTTGGCGTTGAATTCTCTCCCATCAGGTGCAGCATCAGCAGGTGTGAAATAGCTCCACTCTTGATAAGTGGAGCCAACCAGAGTACCTTCGTTTGTGAAAAGCGAGCATCTCCCCGCCCCTGTACCAGCATCAAAAGCGAGTAAGTATTTGTTCACTAGAGTGTAACCTCTTTGTTGAATAATCGCTTGGGTCGTTTGCCTGCGATGAAAGCCGCGATATCCTCAACTATCATTTTTGCCTGGTGGGTCGCAATTTCTTTTGACGCACCCGCGATATGTGGGGTCAGAACGACATTGGCTAATTTCACATATGCGTTACCTTCAGATAGCGGTTCAGAACTGAAAACATCAAAGGCTCCCCCTGCAATCCGTTTGGTTTTTAACATATCCAATACCTTTTCTTCATCAATGGTGATCGTGCGTCCGGTGTTGATGAAGAATGCACTTGGTTTCATCATTTCCAATTTTGCGGCATCAACGAAACCTTTTGTTTGTTCGGTGACAGGTAAATGTATGGAAACAAAATCACTCTCCTGCATTAACTTTTCTATCGTAACTAATTCGGTATCAAGATTTTTTGCAACTTCTTCCGGGATGTAGGGGTCATAAGAAATGAGGCGTACATCAAAACCTGCTAATCGTTTTGCCAGTTCACGCGCAACAGCACCAAACCCTATCAAACCGATCGTCTTACCACTGATCTCTGTACCCTGGAACCTAAAGTAAGTTCCCTGATCCCACTGATTCTTTCGGATGGCCACATCCCCTTGTGGTATATAGCGAGCAATCGCGAGCATCAGTCCCAGACAGTGTTCAGCGACAGCGATTGCATTTCTACCTGGTGTATACGTGACAGGGACTTTGTGTCTGGTCGCGGCTTCAATATCCACATTGGTTGGGTTACCACGACAATCGCAGATCAATTTCAATTGTGGACACTGGTTGAGTACATCATCATCGATCTTATCCACTTCGGTGACCAATACTTCGATATTATCTTTGTTGAAGCGGTCAACCAAAGCTTGCCCTTTTCCAAAGACCAGCGTTTTCTCCCAGCTTTCGTAAAAAACTGTATGTTGCTTCTCTAATTCCTTAATATAGTTTTCATCAAAGGGAGCTGTGATCAATATGTTCATTTTATTCTCCAGGGATCATGACTGTTTTTATAGATGTTTCTTTGCCCTTCACGTTGATAGCATCCAAATAGTGCGACAAGGGGAAAACATGTGTGACCATGACGGAAGCATTAATTTTTCCACACTCCAGATTTTTTATGACGCTTTCGTATGACCATGGGCTGAGGTGACCACCGAGTATCTCGAATTCTTTGAACTCCCCAACCTGGTTAAAATCCAGCTTTGCATCTTCTCGATATACTCCATAGACCACAATCCGCCCTCGCTTACGGATGACTTGGAAGGCAGTCCGCAGTGATGCAGGGCTGCCGGAAGATTCAATATATTTATCTGTACCTAATCCGTGGGTGATCTCTTTAATCTTTTCAAGCAGGTCAGGATCGCGCGGGTCAAAAACATAGTCTGCGCCGAGATCCTTCGCGATTTGACGGATATTTTCGTCAATATCAAGTCCTATAAGAAGACGTGGGTTTCGTAATTTTGCGATTTGAAGTGCACCCATGCCTATCGCACCCAGACCAGCGATCGTCAGTGAATCGTAGGATTGTATATCAGCTCTATTTACTGCATGACAGGAACAGGAAAGCGGTTCAATGATGGCCCCTGCTTCTTTGGACAGACTTTCTGGAACTTTGTGAATGATGGAACCGCTGGGAAAAAGCATATATTCTGCCCAGGACCCCCCCACCCATGATATAGGATTGACGCATAAGTGATATAGACCCTTTGCACAATAGAAGCATTCTCGACAGGGGGCAATGATCTCTGCGGTAACTCTATCTCCAATATTCAACCCCGTTTTTTCTTTAGCAATGGGATCAAGCTCCACCACACGACCGACAAACTCATGTCCGGGAGTGTGGGGCTGGTGAATTCCCCCCCAGGGATCTCCTCCTTTATATATCGAGCGATCCGATGCGCAGATACCAGTCGCCTCGACTTTAACGAGAACATCTCCGGCGTTAGGTTTGGGTATGTTCACCTCTTCATAACGGAAATCATTCGCTTTATATGCGATTACTGCTTTCATTTTCTCCATTTACTATCCTCTTCAAAATAAATTGCTGCAATTCTTTCTCAACAGGAAGATAAAAATTCCACAGTATGTTGTTGGTAGGAGTTTTTATTTATCTAGTTCAAGGAGCTGGGATACACCCAGGTCTACTCCAGCATCGATTCCTGGTTCATACTTATTTTCAAACCAGGCATCCAGAATTTCATCCAATACAACATCAGAAGTTAATCGTAAAGATAGGGTGAGGACATTAGCAGCGTTCCAAAGTCGTGCTCCCTTGGCTGTGAAGGCATCATGGCATAAGGCTGCACGGATACCTTTGGTTTTATTGGCTGCAATCGTGATACCCGTTCCGGTGAAACAGCAGATAACTGCTTCTTCTGCTCTTCCTTCGACTACATCATTCGTTACAACCGATGCAATCGTGGGATAGGGTTCAAATCCATCTTCTAAAGAAGCAGGACCATGCCAGATCACATCGTGACCTCGTTTTTCCAGGGAGTGGATAAGTTTATCCACGATCGGTAATCTGCCATCAGCTCCAACAGAAATCTTCAATGTACACCTCCATGATGAAATAGGTTTATTAATACAAATTTATCCACTGATTTCAATGACAAGTATCAATAGATGCAGTTAGATTATACATATTTTGAATATAATAGTCAAAATATGTTGACTTTGATACGCATTTTATCTATAATCGATAGTAATGAAGATGATAAGAATAAATAGAAATAGTCTATTTTTTGTAAATACTTTGTTGTGGAGGAGTTGACTATAAGATATATCTTTGAAACTGTATGGGTAATAAAATTAAATATTATGAAGGAGATTCAATGATGTCGCACAAGATATTCAAAACATTCCTAATTTTTTCAATGATCGCTTTACTGATTGTTGGGTGCAAAGGCAAAGAAACTTCATCACCAGCTGCAGTTAGCAGTGATGGTGACGTATTGAAAACGGCACTCACGGGTTCACTTGATGAACAATGGGACCTTATCGTTGCTCAGGCAAAGGAAGAGGGCGAAGTCAATTTCGAGATGTGGATTGGTAGCGAAAGCATCAACCGCTGGATCGATACTTTTGTTGCTCCTGAAATGGAAAAACAATATGGAATAAAAGTGAACCGCATTGGTGCTGGTGACGCAATTTTTGACCGAGTTGTTGCCGAAGTTGAAAAGGGCGTTGAAGATGCTAACGATGTGCTATGGACAAATGGTTGGACGTCCATGCAAATGATCTCGGAAGGATTATTCTATGGCCCAGTGGTTCAGAGATTACCAAATTATATCAAGTACTACGATTCAACAGCGCTGGATCTGATCGTTGACTTTGGTCTACCGAACATGGGTTATGAATCACCCTATACACGTACTCAGTTCACCCTATTCTATGATTCAGCCAAGATTCCCAATCCTCCCACAACCATGGCAGAACTAACACAGTGGATCAAAGATAATCCTGGACGCTTCACTTACCCCAATCCTGATGTCGATTTCACGGGTGATGCATTCCTAAAAACAGTCTTTTATGCTACTAATTCCGCTGGTGGGTATGAACCATTCCTGACGACTTCAGACCTTGACTTGCTTGAGGCATCCTGGGGCTCGACCTGGGATTGGTTCAATGAAGTAAAACCATACCTGTGGCGAGAGGGCGAGACCTATCCAGAAACCCTTGGTCAGATGGAAGTTATGTTCCAGAATGGTGAGATTGATTTCATCATGTCCTACGGTCCCGCACGCGGTTCTCAATTGATCGCTGAAGGAAAGGCACCTGAGACGACTCGTGGTTTGGTGTTGTCAGATGGTACGGTTTCTAACTCCAACTTCTTGGGTATGTTCATCAATGCACCACATAAAGCGGCTTCATTAGTTTTGATGAATTTCATGATGTCCCCCGAAGCGCAGTTGAGTTTTTATGATCCTGCCAACTGGGGTGATATGCCAACCATCGACCTTTCAAAATTGGATGCTGATATGAAAGCAAAATTCGATTCCGTGGATGTTGGTGTTGCTACTCCTACGCTGGATGAATTGATCGCGAATTCTGCTCCTGAGATCAATTCTGTTTATGCAGAACCTCTCCAGGCAGGATGGGTCGAGTTTGTGTTGAATGTCAAATAAAAACTCAGTATGGATTTGAGTAGGTAAACAATAAAGAACACTCTCTGATCCTGATAACTCCAGAAATGACCTTGAAAGCGAATCTGGATCTGGTTGGGAAGAGAGTGTTCTTCAAGTATCTGGAGGATGCTTTTATGAAAAAAGGTGAAAGTGGAAAAATAAGGGGTTTTCTCAAAACTCTCTATAAGAAGCTCAGGATTCCTCTTATGCTGACACCGGTTTTGATCATTGTATTAGGTGTATTTGGTGGCGGTATCCTCAATGCTGTTATCTCTGGTTTTGGGTATATCCCTGCATTGGGATTAACAGATTTTTCTTTCGATCATTATCTGGCGGCTTTCCAACACCCAGATTTTTTACCGGCACTTCTTTTTGGATTAAAAGTTTCAATAGTATCTGTGTTGATCAGCACGACCATAAGTTTGTTCATAGCCGTGCAACTGACCCGGAAATTCGCGGGTAGGAAGATCATGAAATTTGTATTTCGGTTTCCACTGCAAATTCCCTGGCTGGTGATTACATTCATGGTGATCACATTGATGTCAAATGGGGGCTTGATCGCTCGTGTGTTATATGCTTTAGAGTTAATTGAAACAACCGGAGATTTCCCTGCCTTGTTGTATGCGCAAAACGGGATTGGGATCATTTTTGTCTATGTTTGGTCGCAGATCGGCTTTACTTCATTGGTCATGTTCTCAGCCCTGATCAGTCTTGATACGACAATCGATGGGGCTGCCCGGACGCTGGGAGCGAATAGTTGGCAGCTTTTCTGGCGGATACAACTACCGTTGTTGATGCCCTCGATTACGATGGTGAGTTTGTTAAATTTCGCGTTCACTTTTGGAGACTACGCAACACCGCAGATATTGGGACCAACTTCTCCGAATACTTTACCAGTAGTGGCATATCGAATATTCCAAACTCCAGATGTGACCGTACGCCCGAGAGCAATGGCGATGTCTGTTGTGATCGCATTAATATCTGGCATCGTACTGGTTCTCTATAATCGTGTCATGCGCAAACAACAATATACCGAAACAAAGGTCAGAAACGCGAGATAAAAATGAATACCAAAGATATTAACAAAAGAATGAAAAAATTGATCGCACGGATCATCCTTTGGGGTTTGGTGTTGTTGGTGGTTGTCCCTTTTGCTCCGGTCTTGATCTGGTCTTTTACTCAAAAATGGTTTTGGCCAAGTTTACTGCCCGAGCAATGGGGAGTTCGTGCCTGGGAGTATATTGTTTCTCCCTATTCACAAGTTGGTGAAGCCATCATCACAACCGTTGTGTTGGGATTGGTGGTCACATTCCTGACCCTGATAATTTCTTTACCAGCTGCAAAAGCCATTGGGCAAAATGAGTTCCGTGGAAAGTCAGTGCTCGAAATTCTACTGTTAGCACCCTACCTGGTTTCTCCAACTGCTGTGGCTATGGGTTTATACATTATTTTCATTCAACTTGGTTTGAATGCAACCATGTTTGGCGTTGTTTTAGCCATGCTCATCTCTACTACACCAATGATGGTACGCATGTTGACCTCGGTCTTTGAATCGCTGGATCCGAGCTATGAAGAACAAGCTCGTTCATTAGGGGCAAACTCATTCAAGATTGTCACGAAGGTAATCATCCCGATCATCACACCCGGGATCGTGGCAGGATGCTTGTTTACTTTTCTAAATACGTTAAACGCATTCTTTTACCCTTATCTGATTGGTTCGGGGAAAGTGATGGTTCTTTCAGTATTGCTCTTCAATTTCATGGGTAAAGGCGGTTATGATCTTCCGATCACATCAGCTTTATCCATCATATTGGCAATTCCTGGGATCATTTTCCTGCTCTTCAGCGAGAAGATGATTAAAGAAGAATATTTTGCAATGGGTTTCGGTTCCTAACAACAAAGAGGATATGAAAATGGTTTCTTTAACACTGAAAAATTTGACTAAAAAATTTGGGAATGTGGAAGCAGTAAAAAATGTCAGTTTACATGTTCCACCCGGTAAATTGTTTGCTCTTTTAGGTCCTTCGGGTTGTGGGAAAACAACAACTCTCAACATGATTGCTGGTCTCCTCGAACCAAGCGGTGGGGATATTCTGTTCAATGAAGAATCCATGCTGAACGTACCGGCAGAGAAACGAAGGATCGGGATGGTCTTCCAGCGCTATGTTCTATTCCCGCACATGAATGTTTTTGAAAACATTGCGTTTGGACTGCGTATGCAGAAACTACCCAAGGAAGAGATTCAAGAGCGGGTCGCTGACGTGGTGAAATTGGTTCAATTGGATGGACTAGAAAAAAGACACCCCGCTCAACTTTCTGGTGGGCAAATGCAGCGTGTTGCCATTGCTCGCGCGGTTGTCATCCGCCCCAATCTTCTGTTGATGGATGAGCCATTGGCTAACCTCGATGCAAAATTACGTCTTGAAATGCGTGAGTTCATCCGCAATCTACAGCAAAGTTTGGGCATCACCACAATTTTTGTGACCCACGATCAGGCGGAAGCAGCGGTTCTTGCGGATATGGTTGCGGTTATGTGCAAAGGAGAACATCATCAGGTTTCGACACCGATCGAGCTTTTCAATAAACCTCAGTCCTGCTTGGTTGCTAAATTTATGGGCGCTACCAATATCTTCGAAGGTTCTGTCATCGAGAAGACAAAAGAAACCTATGTTATCTCCAGCGACTTTGGCAAACTGGTTGTCAAACAAGCAACGCCGAAAGTTTATGAACAGGGTGATCGCGTCAACTTCTGTATCCGGCCAGATCATATAGGACTTTCTAATCATAAAGGTGGGTTAAAAGGTGAAAACATTCTCAGCCTGCAAAAGAAGGACCTCATCTATGAAGGCGATATGGCAAAATATTTCCTTTACACAGACGATGGAAAAGAATTACAGGTTCATACACCTTCTACGCAATATTACGGAACGGAAGACAGCCTTCATGTTCAATTGAATCCAGAACGTGTGTGGATCATCCCTAACTAGGGATAGATATTTACATGAAACTACGATCTGCTATGCTGCCAGAGAAAAGGAAAAATTACTTGAATTCCATGATCAACCAATCATGGTATCGCTGGGTTGTGTATGTTTTAGCAATCCTATCGTTCACGATTGCGGTCATGCTTACCTCTATCAGTGTCATCATTCCCGAATTGATGCGGGATCTTGAGATCAATGCTGCAAAGATAGGGGTTTTAGGTTCTGTATACGCAGTTGTGTATGCAGTTATGCAAATCCCTGGGGGTATACTGGCAGATCGTTTTGGACCACGCAAAGTTATGGCGCTGGCATTATTGGTGGGCGGTTTGGGTATTGTCCTCTTCAGTCTAGCGCCAAATTATCGATCCAGTCTTTTTGGGAGAGTTGTTACTGGCTTAGGAGTTAGCATATTGTATGTTAATCATATAAAAGTCATTCGGGGATGGTTTTCTACAGAAGAGATGGGGATGGTGATGGGAATTGGTTCTTCCATCAATTCGGTGGGTGCACTGATTGCAACCCCTTTGCTGGCATATGCCAGTTCAAAAATAGGATGGAGGGTGACTTTTGTTATCATCGGAGTTATCACGGTTCTATTTTCGCTCCTGGTGTGGGTTTTTCTGCGCGACCACTCTCCACACATTATTACAAAGGATGAGGTAAAGCAGTCCGTGCGACTACAATTGAACAACTTTGTGAAAATGATCTTTTCCAACGATCAATACATTGTTCTTTTCTTAATTGCACTTTGCTCTTATGGTGGGATCTCTGTACTTTATCATAATTGGGGCATTCCATTCCTGATGCAATCGTATGGTTACTCAAAAATGGATGCTGCCTGGATCATCACATTTTCATCTTTGTTCAGCCTTATTGGGGCACCATTATCTGGATATCTTTCTGATCGTGTGTTCAAAAAAAGAAAACCTATCATCATAAGTGGATTGATCGGTCTGACAATCCCCATGATCATCATTGGCTTGTTCGGTTCTCACCTGGGGAATGTTTCACTTATTACCATATTCAGCTTTTTAGGGTTAACTATGAACGGAGTTCTTTTAACATATACGTTGATCAACGAAATGGTGCCTCCATCTTTGAGCGGCTTGTTTTCTGCTTTTGTAAATATGGGACCTTATGTTGGTAGTAGTATTTTTATGTACATTTCTGGTCTTTTATTGGGTGATCCATTGGGTTACGCTTCTGATGGTACGCCATTCTATGGTCTCGAAAAATATCAAGGGATCTTTCGGTTGTCTGCTGTCGTAGGAATAGTTGCTATATTTATCAGCTTCTATATACGCGAGAACAAACAAGCAAAAAAATCGGAGATAGGTACGGAGGATATTTAATGCCTTACGGATATAACGGGAAAATTCTAGCAGTTGATTTATCTAGCAGATCATGGGAAATTCGTGGTCTGGATGAACATACTGCTCGCTTATATATGGGTGGAGAATGTTTCATTGCCTATACACTTCTCAATGAGATCCCACCCAATACCGATCCACTTGGTCCAGATAACGTTCTTGTTTTCAGCACTGGCATTTTCACTGGTGCGCCCTTGGGAGGTAGTGGACGGCATTCGGTGGGAGGGAAATCACCCCTAACAGGAGGATTTGGAGAAGCTGAGGCGGGGGGATATTGGGGGGCTGAGTTGAAGAGATCAGGCTTTGATGCAGTGATCGTCAAAGGAAGATCTACAAAACCAGTATATATTTATATTAATAACGGAAAAGTAGAAATACGATCTGCAGAACACTTATGGGGAAAGACCACGGGAGTCGTTGAAAGCGAGATAAGAAAAGAGAATGATGATGATCGGATTCGTGTCGGTCAGATTGGGATAGCGGGGGAAAAACAATCTCACATTGCTTGTATCATGTTTGATCGAAATCGTGCTGCCGGGCGTACAGGGCTTGGAGCTGTGATGGGTTCAAAAGGACTAAAAGCAATTGCCGTCCGGGGTACGCAGAAGATTGACTATGCAAACAAAGAGCGCATCTTATCTGTTGCTAAGTGGCTTGGCTCGAATGTCCAAGAACTTATGGGCGGCTTTACTGACCACGGTACCGCCGCAGCAGTGATGCATCAGAATATGACCAACAGTCTTCCAACTCAGAACTTCCAATTTGGTTACTTCACCGATGCAAAGAAGATAGATGGAACGACCATGACAGAAACTCTCCTAATTGATCGCGATACATGTTTTGCATGTCCGGTCCGCTGCAAACGGGTTGTGAAGGCAGTTGGAGAGATTGAGATCGATCCGATCTACGGCGGTCCAGAATTCGAGACATTGGGTGCTTTTGGTTCAATGTGCTGTATTGACGACCTGGTAGCAATCTGCAAAGCCAATGAACTATGCAATGCATATGGAATGGATACTATTTCTGCAGGGGTAACGATCGCTTTTGCCATGGAGTGTTTTGAAAATGGTTATTTCACCCTTGAAGATACAAGGGGGGTCGATCTTCGTTTTGGGAATGCGCGCAGTATGCTCACTATTTTGCAGCAGATGATCCAGCGAGAAGGATTTGGAGCCTTTCTTGCCGATGGGGCTTACCAGGCGGCTCAGCAGATGGATGAACGTGTTATGGAGTTTGTTATGCACGTTAAAAAGCAGCCTATCCCACAGCAAGAACCACGTGCTATGCATGGTTTGGGATTGGGTTATGCGCTTTCTCCAACAGGGGCGGACCACATGCATAATATGTATGATATGGGGTATACATCCAAAGATTCTGGATCGCTCAAAGCCATGGAACCATTTGGGATCACGGAACCAGTTCCATATGATTCTCTTGACCATCGTAAGGTGCGCCTTTACATGTACGTTACGAATTTACGGCATCTCGAGAATAGTATTGGTATGTGTATGTTCATGCCATATAGCTCTGAACAAGTAAAGGATGTGATCAACGGTATTACAGGCTGGAATACCTCATTGTTTGAATTACAAAAGGTTGGTCAACGGGCCGTGACACTCGCCCGTTTGTTCAATCTGAGAGAAGGATTGAGTGCCCAGGATGATCGTATCCCCGAGCGATTGAGCCATGCCATTTCTTCGGATACTGCTATACATCCAGGAATTGGGAAGAGCAGCCTTAAAAAAGCTGTGCATCTATTTTATGGCATGATTGGGTGGGATGAGAATAGCGGTGTACCGAAAAAATCAGTATTATTAGAGTTAGGATTGGAGTGGGCTATCAAGCTCCAAGAAGGGATAATTGCATGACAGATATTGGAGATCGAATACAGGCATATCGAAAGAGAGTTGGGCTGACCCTGCGAGAATTGGCAGATAAATCGGGGTTGTCCCCTTCCTTTATCAGTAAACTTGAAGCGGGAAAGGTGGGCATTTCAGTTGCTAGTCTGGATAAACTTTCTGACAGCCTGGGAGTTGAAATGGCTAATCTATTGTTTGAGGCAAGTAATGACGTCCCTATGCTTTCACAAAAGGATTTTCGTTCTCGTATCCAATTGGAGGGCAATAGTTTCTACGAACAGATCACCCCAAAACAACCTGATTTCTGTCTCTCTGCCGGAATTGTAGTAACCGATGTCGGTGGGGTTAGTGGTGAAGCAACGACCCATGAGGGGGATGAGATCCATTTCATATTAAAGGGTAAATTCAAGTTTATGATTAACAATGAAGAATTTATTCTTGAAGAAGGTGATTGTATCAGTCATCATAGTCAGGACCCCCATGCCTGGGAGAACATAGGTGAAGGACAGGGAATGTTCTTGGTTGTGAGTAGTCTACCCATTACCTATAATAAGAAAGTTAGTTAGTATTTTCAAACAGTGTACTGCAGGAGAGCACTTTGTATGCGCTCCTCTTTACTATCTTGAAATATAAAAGCGGAGAAAATCAATTCTCCGCTTTTTGGTCTATTGGTATATGCTCGATATCTTAATAAAGATCAGGGTACTCATCTGCTTGCAACAGGTTTGTAATTACTCCAACGCAGTGATGGAATCCACGCCATAATAACGTGCGGCGCAGGTGTTCACCCAGTGCCCGGGATCTGCTTGCAATTCGGCAGTGCGGTAGAAGCTGTCCAGCGCGGGGACGATCAGTTCTTGCTCACCCGTTTCCACGGCGGAGAGCATCTGCGTGTTTCTTGCATCCCACTGCTGGGCACGCTGCTGGTACTTGGGGAATTCCTGCCATACCTGCCAACCCGCGCGCGCCAGGTATATGGAGATGACGACCAGTAAACCAACCTTGAGGATGGCTGTCAATTGGGAGGAGAGCTTGATATTTTCCTTGAAAAGCCACCCCAATACCAAGCCTGCCATCAGCACCACCGCCAGCAGGTTGAAGAGCGCTTGCGACAGACCGCGGTTGTCGGGGATGGCGCTGTAGGCGTAAAGACTTGGCAGGATGTTTGCGACGATCAACGCATACCCCAGCAACACCGCCGTCAGCAAGAACAGCAGTGCTTGCTTGTTGGTCGTGAAGGGGCTATCGATCTCATGCGCCAGCACAAAGCCGACCAGGAACAGCACCAGAATGGGCAGGCTATAGCCGCGCGTGGTGTAGCTTACAAAGTCCAGCGCGAATAGGGGCCCGTCGCGCACAACGTTCGCGATCGAGTTCGGTTCACCAAAATTCACCTGTCGCTCCAGATTGTTGGGACACAGGATCAGCAGCAGCAGTCCCACAACAGTCGCCGCGATGATCACTCCGCCCGCCAGCAAATTCTCCTTCTTCTTGCCCTTGAACCAGAATACGATCAGGAAGAAGATCCATAGCGAGAACTGGATGACTGCCCCCACCTCACCGAATCCAGAGGCAATCAGCGCCAGCAGCCCCAGTGGGATGAGCAGTAATCCTTTTTTCTTTTCGATGTACAACAGGAAGAACACCCCCACCCATACCTGAAAGACCACCCCATAGAAATAGGAGATGGAAGCCGCGCGGAAGTACAGCGTCTGGAAGCGGTTGGGGGCGATATAGAACATGATGAATCCCAGCGCCAACGCCAGCAGGCTGACCAGTAGTGTGGACACTTCAATCCCAAGAGCCCGAAAAAGGTGTTTTGCCAGCAGGATCAAGCCCGCCATGAAAGCAAGGATGGAGAAATAGTTGAAGGCGGGGTAGTGCTGGCTGAAGAGCATCTCGAACAATCCCGAGAAGAAGGTCAACGCGTAGCGGTTGCCTGGATAGGGCACGCTGCCAAAATAGGAATCGATCTGCGCCTGCCAGAAACCTTCGTTGCGCGGTTTCTCGCCGTAGCAGTAGTCATCCTGGATGTGCCGGGTCTGTGAACCCAGCAGCAGGAACAGGGCATAGGATGCGACCAGGATGCCCAGCAAGAGGTAGTGGAGTGGTTTTCGTAATGTGTTCATAGTTTGTTTCTCTATTTTGAAATGGTAGGGTCGTTTCGTGAATATGGAATGGACAACCCCGTGATCGTCCCCAATTATACAAGAGCATTTCTGGCATTGAGGGAACTATGTTGGATTTTCATCAGTTGTTTTGCGATCCGTACATATCCCGCTTACCCATTATCAGATGCTTCGCTGCGCTCAGCATGACGTGGTGGACTTGCTTTCCCAGTCTGTCATTCTGAGGGAGCAACGCGACCGAAGAATCTGTCACGGGGTAGAAGCTACCCGATTGAGCACTATAAAGGACGTGACCGTACGAACCTATTAATGGATTGTGTGTTCAATATACTCTCATCCTTTTACGATGCGTGCTTGGTCTGCCTACCCATTATCAGATGCTTCGCGGTGCTCAGCATGACAAGGGGGGCTTGTTTTCCTAGTCTGTCATTCTGAGGGAGCACAGCGACAGAAGAATCTGTCACGGGGTAGAAGTTACCTGATTGTGCATTGTAAACGACGTGACCGTACGATCCTATTAATGGATTGTGTGTTCAATATACTCTCATCCTTTTACGATGCGTGCGTAGCCCGCTTACCCATAATCAGATGCTTCGCTGCGCTCAGCATGACGTGGTGGACTTGCTTTCCCCATCTGTCACGGAGTAGAAGTTACTAGACTGCGTATTGTAAACGATGTGACTGTACATACCCATAACGGTACGACAACCTGCTTCATCTAGGACTACACTTTTAATGACCCACAATTGGTGAGATCCCTCGCTGCGCTCGTGATGACGTGGTGAAAGTAATCCTTGATTTTGTGTTTCTACAAGGAAGAGATGAACCACTTCATCCATTTTGTTGCTTTATTTCTACAACCAATATAAACTAAAGCTTGGAAAACGAGGGGAAAAGATTAAATTCTACCTCTACTTATAAAGTTGTTGCAGGTAACGCAACAACTTTATTCTGCGTTGGGGAGACATGATGGTATCTCGTATTGAAAACAAAAGTATGCGCTTGGCGCAAATTGAAGCACTCTTGCTGGATCATCCGGAGGGGCTTACCCAGGCAGAACTGGCGCGACGGCTGGGTGTACATCGCTCTACCATTCAACGGAATTTGGCTGACATGAGTTCACCTGTCCATGAGGAACACGGTCGTATTTTTATTGATCGCGAATCCTATCTCGTGAACCTGAACCTTTCCTTGCATGAGGCTTTCTCACTCCATCTTGCGGGGCGCTTCATGTCAAACTGCATCGATCGCCGCAACCCGCATATTGCTTCCGCTTTACGGAAGCTCGGTATCTCACTGGATAAACTCGCGCCGCTCATCAGTCAGCATATCCGGGATTCAGCCAATAATTTTGATGATAGTTCCAAACGATATGATCCACATTATCAGCAAGTCCTGGAAAAAATGACCATCGCCTGGGCGGAAGAGCGCAAGGTGCAGATATGGTATTGTGGGGCGAATAATGACATTATCAAGGAATATGTTTTCTGCCCCTATTTTGTTGAGGTGGGAGCGATCGGACAGGCGATCTATGTCATTGGTCAAATTGAACCCCAACGCGAAAAGCGCACTTTCAAGATCGA
>NPIF01000066.1_pt2 | contig 49250 bp, 35 predicted proteins | sample 8637461 | NCBI WGS metagenome assembly NPIF01 (sample SAMN07420641, study PRJNA396082) | bioreactor metagenome | isolation source: sample BR12 brine-fed electro-methanogenic bioreactor BR | place: Japan: Kochi | collected 2016-12-09
TGCGGCGTTGCGCTTGCTTGAAAGGGGGCCTGCCCTTCCTGCGCAAGCGCGCCTTGCATCTGACCGGCCGGCGACTCGCTGAATGGGCCTCCAAGAGTGAAGCAGTACACTAGACAGACGGAGGCAGATGAGGGGATGGCGACCGACACTCATTCCGGCGGCAGCGAACAGGCAAACTTCACCCTCCTGGTGGTGGATGACAACGAACACAACCGCTTCGCCCTGAAGACGCTCATCGGCAAGTACCTCCAGGTGCAGGTGCTGGAGGCCAGCTCGGGGATGGAGGCGCTGGAGATCGCACTGCAGGCGCCGGGGATCGACCTCATCATCCTCGATGTGCAGATGCCCGAGATGGATGGCTTCCAGACCGCCTCGATGCTGAAGATCCGGAAGAAGACCCGCAACATCCCCATCATCTTCCTGACCGCCGCCTACAAGACCCCCGAGTTCCAGCAGCGCGGCTACGAGGTGGGCGGCGTCGACTACCTGCTCAAGCCCATCGACGACAACCAGCTCATCAACAAGATCTCCACCTATATCCGGCTCATCGAGCAGGAACGCAACATGAACCGGCTGCTCGAGGAGCAGGTGCGCCAGCGCACCGCCGAACTGGCCCGGGCCAACGAGTACCTGAGCAACCTCATCTCCTACATGGGCGAGGCGCTCATCGTGCTGGACCCGAAGGGGATCGTGCAGCAGGCGAATCCCGCCGCCTGCCGCATGCTGGACTACCCTGAGGCGGAGCTGCTGGGCCGCTCGGTGGGGGACATCTTCCAGGAGGAGGACGAGGAGAAGGCGGGCGCCTTCATGGGGACCTGGCTCGAGGCGCTGATCCGCAGCGGCGTCATCCCCAACATCGAGGCGAGCTTCATCCGCCGCGACGGCACCCGGGTGCCGGTGCTCTTCTCCCGCTCGGCCATGCACGACACCCAGGGCGCCATCCGGGCCATCATCTGCATCGCCAAGGACATGAGCGAATACAAGCGGCTGCAGGAGGCGCTGAGCGCCGAACGGAGTTGAGCGATCCCAGCGATGCGCATGAAAGAGCAGGCACAGAGGATTGAATTTCCGGGGGAAGTGCTGCGGGTGCTATCATATAAGCATTCGCTGAAATGATATCATCGCGAGCCTTGGGCAACCGCCGTTCCAACCATGTCAGACATACCTGAAATCGACCAGGAAGACGATCCGATCCTCACCGCCAACGCCCTCAAGGCCATGGCGCACCCGGTGCGATGGAGGATTCTCTGCGCCCTGGGGGAGCAGGAGCTCACCGTGCAGGAGATACTCGACCGGGTCGGCACCACCCAGAGCAACATCTCCCAGCACCTGGAGGTGCTGCGTTCCAAGCACATCGTCTCCTCCCGCAAGGAGGGAACCCGGGTATACTGCCGGGTACGCAACAAGCAGCTGCAGCTGCTGATCGAGAACATGCGTGATGTGCTGTGCGTCACCAACCTCGAGGAGCAGGACTGAACGCCGGTCCGGGGTGCGGTTCGCGCACACCCCGCCGGTGCCGCATGGGCACGGGTGACTTCGCTGACGGTCCCCGGGAGGTCCCCGGCGGCGTCTGCGCAGCGCCGCGCTGCGTTGCTCATGCCCCGAACGCTCCGGCCCGCCGGGGGGCGGCCCTGTCCCGTCGGGCGCGGATATGGCCGGCGAACACGTGCAACGGGAGGTGAGTGATGTGGGCCTGCCTCAGACGCCAGCTCCTGCTCTTCTACCTGCCGTTCGCGGCGGCGATCATCTTCGGTGGCTACACCGCCTACAGCGCACTGACCGAGCCTGAGCTCACCCAGCTCGAGGTCGGCCAGAACCAGGCCGTGGAACGCCAGCGGGCGTTGACCGGCGAGACGCTCGAAACGGTCATATCCGACCTCCGCTTCCTCGCCGATCTCTACCTCGCCTCGCTCCCGGATGCGCCGGTGCAGTTCCCGACCGCGGCGGTGGCCGAGACGTTCCGGCTCTTCTCCCTGCGCCGCAACATCTACGACCAGATCCGCTTCCTGGATGCCGGGGGCATGGAGCGGCTGCGCGTCAACCTGGGCAACGGCAATCCCGGGATTGTTCCCCCCGAGGCGCTCCAGCCCAAGGCGCAGCGCTACTACTTCGACGCCGCCATGGCGCTGGGGCGCGGGCAGATCTACATCTCCCCCTTCGATCTCAATATCGAGCACGGCCGCCTCGAGCAGCCCCCCAAGCCGATGCTGCGCTTCGCCACCCCCCTGTTCGATGCCTCCGGGCAGCGCCTGGGTGTGGTCGTGCTCAACTACCTCGGCAACCGGCTGTTCGACGTGCTCGAACCCCACAACGGGACCCAGGGCCGGTTCATGCTGCTCAACGCCGAGGGGTACTGGCTCCACGGCGGACCTCCCGGCGCCGACTGGGCCTTCATGTACGACGATCGGCGCCGGCTCAGTTTCGCCCGCCTGCACCCGGAGGCATGGGCCCGGCTGCAGGAGAGCGGAAACGGCCAGTTCCGCGGCGACGGGAGCCTCTACACCTTCACCACCCTGACCCTGTCCCGGGATTCGGGCCCCGGCGGCATCCCGGGCGGCCGCATCGTCAGCGGCGACAGCCACTGGAAGCTGGTGCGGGAGCTGCCCCTGGCCGCAGTGGAGGCACGCCACCGGGCGATCGCGGCCTGGCTGCTGCCGCTCGCCGGCCTGCTGCTGCTGGGAACGCTGTCGGTCATGCTCCTGCTGGCGCGCAACCAGGTCCGGCAGGCGGCGACCGAGCAGCACCTGGAGCGGCAGCGTGAGCTGGCCGATGTGACCCTGCAGTCCATCGGCGACGGCGTCATCGCCACCGATCTCGACGGGCGCGTGCAGCGCATGAACCCGGCGGCGGAGCGACTCACCGGCTGGCCCGCGGGCGAGGCCCTGGGACTGCCCCTGGAGGAGGTTTTCCGCGCCCGCAACAGCCACACCCGCGAGCCCCTGGGCAACCCGGCGCGGATCGCCATCCGGGAACGATCGCTGGTGCCGCTGGCGCGCGACACCGTGCTCCAGCATCGCGACGGACAGGAGCGGCTGATCCTCGACAGCGCCGCCCCCATCCGCAACAGCAGCGGCGCCATCGTGGGCGGCGTGGTGGTGTTCCGCGATGTGACCGACGCCCGCGAGCTTGCCAACCGCCTGTCCTGGGAATCCAGCCACGACCCCCTGACCGGGCTCATCAACCGGCGCGAATTCGAAAGCCACCTGGAACGGGCCCTGGCCGGGGCCCACGCCCATAACCTGGTGCACGCCCTGCTCTACATCGATCTCGACCAGTTCAAGATCGTCAACGACACCTGCGGGCACCAGGCCGGGGACGAGCTGCTGCTGCAGCTGGCCGCCCGACTGCAGCACCTGCTGGACAACAACGGGCTGCTCTCGCGCCTGGGCGGAGACGAGTTCGGCGTGCTGCTGGAAGGGTGCTCGGAGGAGCGGGCCCTGCGCATGGCCGAGCAGATCCAGGAGAACGTCTCCCAGCTCCAGTTCAACTGGGAGGAGCGCACGTTCCGCATCGCCTGCAGCACCGGGCTGGCGGCCATCGATGCCGAGACCGTCAGCCCCCAGAGCGCGCTGAGCCGCGCCGACATCGCCTGCAACATGGCCAAGGACGCCGGCCGCAACCGCATCCACGTCTACCGCGAGGGCGATGCGCGGGTGGTCCGGCACCAGGCCGAGATGGACTGGTATGCGCGCATCCAGCAGGCCCTGGAGCAGGAGGAGCTGCGGCTCTACGTCCAGCCCATCGTGCCGTTGCGGAAAGCCGGCGTGAATCCCCTGCGGCTGCGCTACGAGGTGCTGTTGCGGCTGCGGGAGGCCGATGGGCGGATCACCCCGGCGGGGGCCTTCATCGGCGCCGTGGAACGCTACAGCCTGATGCCGGCGCTGGACCGCTGGGTGGTGCGCTCCACCCTGGACTGGCTGGCCCGTCACTATGCCCACCGGCCCGAGGAGCTGCCGCAGCTGTCCATCAACATCTCCGGCAGCTCGCTGGCCGACGAGTCGTTCCTGGCCTATGTCCAGAACCAGTTCTGGCGCAGCCCGGCGTCGCCGAGCGCCGTGTGCTTCGAGATCACCGAGACCGCGGCCATCGCCAACCTCAACCAGGCGGTGCGCTTCATCGACGAGATGAAGAAGCTGGGCTGCCGTTTCGCCCTCGACGACTTCGGCAGCGGGCTCTCCTCCTTCGCCTATCTCAAGAACCTGCCGGTGGACTACCTGAAGATCGACGGCAGCTTCGTCCACGTCCTCACCGAGGACACGGTGGCCGAGACCCTGGTGGACGCCTTCAACCGCATCGGCCATGCCATGGGACTGGAGACGGTGGCGGAGTACGTGGACAACGAGGCGACCCGCGAGCGCCTCGCCGCGCTCGGGGTCGACTACGCCCAGGGCCACGGCGTGGGATTCGCCCGCGACATCGACAGCCTGCTGGAGGACGCGGCGGAGCCGGCCCTGGGTTGAGCGGGACAGCCGCTCCTCAAGCCGCGGCAAGGGCGCGCCGGGCCGCCCACCACGTCCGCGCCAGCTCGACCGCCTGCGCCTGGGAGGCGGCCCGGCCCAGCGCCCTGATCGCCAGCGCCGCGGTGCCGATGACCGCCGCCTCCCCGTAGGAATCCCGGGCCGCCCCGGTCCACACCGCCCGCAGCCGCCCGAGGTCCAGGCGCGCCGGCTTGACGTGCCGGCCACCCGTGGTCAGCGCCGGCCAGGTCTCCTCGTAGAGATCGCCATCGACCACGCCGCGCACCGTCACCGGGATGTCCGGGTCCCGCTCCACCTCGCCCCCCTCCCCCTTGATCACCACCGCCCGCGGCTGTCCGAGCAGCTGCGCGGCCTGCTGGTGAATGACGGCGAAGCCGGGGTGGAAGATGCCCTGCATCAGCAGCGGCGCCTGGAACGGGTTGAGCATGCGGACGATGGTGTGGGCCGGCGAGCGCAGGCCCAGCAGGCTGCGCAGGCCGATGAACTCGTGCATGCGCGGCGCCAGCTGCTCGATGGAGAGGTAGGCGAAGCCGCGGGCCTCCAGCGCCCCGGCCGCCTCGGCCAGGGAGTCGCAGGGCCGCAGCCCGAGCGCCGCCAGCGCATCCGGGGTATAGACCCGCTCGTCCGCCCGGGTCATGCCGTGCATGAACACGCTGATGCCGTTCTCGCTCAACAGCAGCGCGGCGAGGAGATACCAGGGCAGCTGGCGCCGCTTGCCCGCGTAGCTCGGCCAGTCCACGTCCACCCGTGGCAGGCGCGAAGGCAGGCGCTGCGCCGCGCGCACCGCCTGGACGAAGCCGGCCACCTCCGCCGCCGTCTCCTCCTTGACCCGCATCAGCATCAGGAACGCCCCGAGCTGGATGGGCTCCACCTCGCCGGCCAGGATCATGTGCATCGCCTCCCGGGCCTCGCCCTGCGACAGCGCGCGGGCGCCCTGGCGGCCCTTGCCCAGGGTGCGGATGAAGGGGGCGAACGGGTGTTCTGCGGTCATGGTTCCCTCCGGTCGGCGTCGACAGCCGGAAGCGGGTTATTTACACCCGGACAACCATTCTTTCAATAGGGGATTTCTCCGGGCCATGCGCAATATTGACCGATGTCAGGGTTCCCGCGCCCCCCGGCGGGTATGCTCCGAGCCGTTGATCCAGCATCCAGGAATGACTCCGCGCAGATGAGCAATCAGACCCGAACCGACACCGAGACCTTCACCGACCTGCTCCGGGTCCTGCCCGACGGCCGCCCGCGGCTCCAGGAGGGCGTGCACCCCCTCCCCGAGCTGCTGGAGCTCGACGCCGAGGGGGTCCTGGAGGCGTTCCGCACCAGCCAGCAGGCCGACTTCCGGCGCGTCATCGGGGAGCTGGAGGATCCGGCGAACCCGCTCCACCGGATGTTCGCCGAGCTGCGCGACATCGCCGCCCGCGACCCCGGCAACCGCTTCGCCGACCTGGAGGTGTTCGCCCCCGGGGCCCTGGCGACGCTGTTCCTGGAACTGCACGAGCACGTCATGGGGCACCCGGTCTGGCGCCACCCCTTCTTCCTGCGCGTCTTCGCCGGCGACTTCGACGCCGCCCAGCTGCGGGCCTTCGCCCTGCAGTACTTCAACCAGGTGAAGAACACCCGCCAGTGCGTGGCGCTCGCCATCGGCCGCTTCCACGGCCTGCTGGAGATGCCCTACGGCGTGCTCAACGAGCGGGTCTCCGAACTCGCCCAGATCGTGCTGGCCCAGCTGGTGGCGGACGAGTACGGCGTGGGCTCCCACAGCCTGGATGACTACCCCTCCCTGCACGGTCTGTTCAGCTCCACCACCCACATGGTCATGTACCGGCAGCTGTTCGAGGGGCTGGCAATCCCCTTCGGAGAGCAGGACGTGCCCATGATCCACGGCGTGGCGGACAACGTGCTCATCCAGCGACTGGTGGCCGGGGACGGACGCTTCAGCGTCCAGGAATCCCTCGCCTCGGTGGGGCTGGGCATGGAGTGGGGCGTGCCGGAGTTCTTCAGCCTGCTGCTGGGGGGGATGATCCGCTGGGCCTGGCGCGAAGGGGTGCCCCTGAACCGCCACCACCTGTGGGTGTTCATCGCCCACGTGGCCTACGACGTGCTGCATGCCATCTCGGTGATGCTGGTGACGAGCTTCTTCACCACCGACGACGACTCGGTGGCGCGCATCAAGGGCGCCACCAACCTGCTCATGAGCGGCCGCTACGCCATGATGAGCGACCTCTACCGCCACGTCTTCGACGAGCCCTGCCCGGGGCCGGCGGAAATCGGGCTCGCGCCCGCCTACCACATCGCCGACCGGCGCATCGAGGCGGCCCTGCTGGAAGCCCGCGCGCAGGCGGGTGCAAGCCGGGTGGCGGACGCCGCGGGCTACCGCGCCCGCACCGACCTGCCCTTCGTCTTCGCCGCGGAGGGCTGAGCGCCATGAAGGCCTTCTCGCCCTGCCGCGGCCGCGAGCACTGCACCGAAGACGGAAGCCACTGCCGCGGCTGCGGACGCAGCCATACCGAGATCGAACTGACCCGGGAGTTGATCGGCGAACTGGCGGAAATCTGTTCGGCGTTCGGCTACGGAGCGAACGAGGACGAGGCGTTCATGCGCTACGTGGCGGAGAAGGCGCTGAAGAAGAAGCGCAGCATGGACAGCGGGGCCGCCAGCCTCTGAACCCCATCGGCCCGGCCCTGATCCCGGCGCCGGGTGTCAGGTCCGTGGCCGGACTTCCTTCGCGGGCAGGAACAGCAGGGCCGCCAGAGCCACCACCGGGGCCACACCGAGCACCATCCACAGCCACCAGCCATCCGCCTCGCCGCGCCAGGGCAGGAGCAGCAGCGTCATTCCCGCCAGCCAGCTTGCCAGCCCGAGGACAAACCGGCGCCGCAACGGCGCATCGCCCGCCCGGGCCCGGGCGTAGGACCGCAACGTCTGCAACGGGACGGCGTAGACAGGCAGAAAGACGGTGAACAGCAGCAGCCCCCCCGCCAGTCGCCAGGAACCGTAGGGGATCACCACGGCGAGGGCGAACAGCAGCCAGCCGCCGCCCAGGATCAGCGCGGTGCGATGCTCGGAAAGTTTCACCGTCGTGGCACGTTGTCGTTCCAAGAGGCAGACTCCCTTGCATGGCCAAAAAGGTCGGACATCCCTGTCCGCAAGAGGCAGGCATGACATCGCGACGGGGGTTGCGCATGCACGACCACAGTGCCCGTCCATACGATGACTGCGGGCGTGACTGTAACGCGCCACTGTGACTCCCCGATGAAACCCGGAAGCGCTCGACTCCTTGCGAATATCTGCTAGTGTACTGCTCCACCCTTGGCGGCACTTGCAGAGCCGCCAAGGGTGGAGCAGTACACTGGCCCGATATTTCTTGATATCTCTCGCCAGGACGCGAAGAACGCCAGCTAAACAAAGGATTGACGGTCTTATACTGCCGCGGCCCCCGTACCAGACGAGGCTCGATGCTCGATTCATAAGGTCTTGATCATTTTGAACCTTGGCGATCTTGGCGAGAAAAATCTGGGCCAGTTCTCCGCCAGCGAAGACCTGTGACCGTCAGGACAGCGGGATTTAAAGCCCGGGCCGGGCATTTCATGTCCTGGTCACATGACAGCGGTAAAGAGGTTTCTCACCGGGCAACCCAACCAGGACAGGGAGGTATTCAGGATGACCAAGACCACCGATTCAGCGCCCACGACCCGCGCCCCCGCCGGCAGGACGGCCCCCGCGGCGAAAGCCAAGGCCGGGGCCGGGAAAGCCACAACCTCCCGCGCAGCCAAGTCCCCCGCGGCGAAGAGCGGGGTGGCGGACAAACCCGCCCCGCGCAAACGGACCCCGACGCCGAGCCGCCGCGGCACGTCCCGGTCGATGCCGGTCTCGCTGCGCCAGGTGCACGAAATGATCGCTGAAGCGGCCTACATCAAGGCCGAGTCGCGGGGCTTCTCGCCCGAGGGGTGCCTGGACGACTGGCTCGAGGCCGAGCGTGAGGTGGAGAGCCGTCTGTCCTGGCGGTGACGACGAACCGGGCGCAGGAGGATTGAGCTGCAGCAGACCTGCTGCGCCTCCCCCGGACAGACCCCATAGACCCGCCCGGCCCCGCCATCCTGCGCATTCTGCCCGCACCGGACCGGGGCCGGGTATCGGAAGCCGACCGTCGGGCCGGCCATTCGCCGCCCGCCTGATGACCCTTCATGATCCCGCGCCGCAAAACAGGGTCATCCCCCAACCCTATGTTTGTTATGACAATTATTTGCTCACCCACCGACGCCTGCGGCTGACATGCCGACCCGGCAGCGCCAACACCACATCCAGCCCCGGTCAATCCCGGCCTGTCGCATATCGACAACTCCCATGAAATTTAACTAACGCTTGACTTTCATCAAGATAGGTCTATTTTTTTAGTTATATAGTTCATTTGTGTCGTCAGAACGACAACACGATGCCAAATTGAGACAACACAGCCGCAACGCGAGGAGCTGAATCATGGACAACCCCGACCCTGAACCCCGGAGCGAAGCCGAAGTCCTGCGCGAAATCCACGATCTCGAGTATCTCGCCGCCGATTACCGCACCGCCCCCGTCTGCCGTCCCCGCCTGGAGTTCCTGCGCAGGCTGCTGGCCGCCATCCGCGACGGTCACCCTGACCGCTGGGCCGACTACACCGCCACGCACTGAAAGCGGTAGCGCCGGCCCGCAGGTGTACGCTCACCTGCGACCCGCGCACGGGAGAACGCCCCGGCAACATGCCTGAGCCCGGCATTCGCAGCTGATACCCCCTTTTGTTGCTATATTGACCCGGCGGCCGTCAATGAAGACGTCCGACCAGACAACAGGGGGAAGTGCCGGGTGCCAGACCGCAAACCGCCCATCGAACTGCCGGTGCTCGAACTCAGCCCGGACAATGTCCGGTTCGAGTTCAGCATGGCCATCGCCTGCGACGATCCGCACCTCGACTACGTGACCCGCTTCAAGGGTGTCGCGCTGCTGGACGATCCCGACGCGGAAGCCCCTCTCGAGTTGTGCCAGGCCGAGGGACATCGCCTCAATTTCTGTGACGCCCTGAACCAGGGGGTCGATCTCGAACAGCTCTTCGATTCGCTGAGCGCGGAGCTGTCCGATTTCTATCGCGTGGCCTTCGCGCCCGACGGCAGCGGTCGCCTGCGCACGGCCCACGGCACCCACCCCGCCGGGGAGATCTGCAACCTGGTCTACGTGGACCAGATCGAGGTCCGTCCGGAAGCCCGGGGCATGGGCATCGGCAGCCGCATGGTGCGCCGGCTGGTGCGGGCGCTGGACGCCGGTGACAGCCTGGTGGCGCTGAAGGCCTTTCCCCTCGCCGACGCGGAGGAGGAGCAGAGCCGGGAGGCTCACGCGATACGGCTCCGGCGCGTGAAACGCTTCTACAGCGAACTGGGCTTCGAGCCGGTGGGCGAGGAGTTCATGGTGGCCGACGCCCGGGCATTCAAGTCACGGCCCCGCTGACCCGATGAAACGTGACCCCGTTCACACTGCACTCCATGCAGGGAGTGCGGCCCCGCCCGTTGTGCTATTTTCACCGAAACCGAACACGGACTGTCAGGGAGCCCCTCATGGCTGAAGAACGAAGACACCAACTCTTCGTCAACAAACAGTTCCAGTACCGCTACGTCCTGCTCACGGTCTCCATCGCCATCATCCTGGTCAACGCCCTCACCGTGATCGGGATCCTCCTCTACGGCCCCCACATCAAGGGCGGCATCGCCTGGTACCACACCGCGATACTGGCGGCGATCGAGGTGATTCTGCTCCTGACCGTGTTCTACTTCAGCGCCCGGGAGAGCCATCGCCTGGCCGGACCGATGTTCGCCATCAGCCGCCGGCTCGAACGCCTGGGCAGCGGCGACCTCTACAGCCGGCTCAAGCTCCGGCAGGGCGACCACTTCCACGAAATCGCAGAGATCCTGAACGACAACGTGGACATGTTGCGCCAACGGATCGAAACGATAGAGGCACTGGTCGCCACCCTGGACCACCACGCGGATCCGGACAGCGAAGCCGGACAGACACTGGCGCGCCTGCGCGGGGAGCTCGAACACCTGGCAACAGCGCCGCCACCGGACTCCGGGATTGACGCACCCCAATAAGCGACAACAGAACAGCCGATGACCTCACAGGGTGATTCAGCGGAAACCGGACATGTGCAGGGGGGCCTGGATTCGATGCGCTCGGTCAATAGAGGATTCACCATCATTGAGCTGATGATGGTCGTCGCGGTCGTCAGCATTCTGGCCATCATCGCCATTCCCGCCTATATCGAATACACCTCCCGCGCCAAGATCAGCGAGGCCCTGGTCTTCGCCGACGAGACCCGCACCACCGTAAGCGACTATTTCTTCTTCCATGGCGAAACCTGGCCCAACAACAACACCGAAGCGGGGCTCGGACCCAAGGCCAGCTATGCCAAGAAATACATCAACGGCATCGAGGTCAAGACGGACGGCGTGATATGGGTCGAGCTGTCGTTCTCGCCCCTGACCGGCGAATCGGTCATCTTCACCCCCGATTACGACGGCCACCGCATCGCCTGGGACTGCACCGGCAGCGCGGGCGTCCCGAACCGGTTCCTGCCGGCGAGCTGCAGATAGCGTCCGGCGGGCCCGCGGACCCGCCCCTCCCCTCACGAGCCGACTCGCTTCCGGCGGGAAGAGACATCCACCCGCCGCCGGTGTCATGCGCCTCGGTAAACTAAGATGGAAGCAAGCACCCCGGCCTTCGAGTCAACGCCATGCAGGGCCCCACAACCAGCAAACCGGGCCGCAGGCGGTTCCTGCGGCTGCTCGGTGGCTCCGCGCTCGGAGCAGTGACGGGAGCCCCTTTCACCCGGGCACGCGCCCGGGGTGAGCGCCTGCAGGCCATGCCCCGGGACAACCGCAGCGATCCATCCCCCGCCACCCGTCCACTCACGATTTTCCTCTGCGGCGACGTGATGACCGGGCGCGGCATCGACCAGATCCTGCCCCACCCCGGCGACCCGACGCTGCACGAATCCTGGGTCACCGATGCCGCCGAATATCTCCGCATCGCCGAGCGGGCCAACGGCCCGATTCCCGGGCCGGTGGCGTTCGGCTACCCCTGGGGCGAAGCGCTGGAGGAGCTGTCGCGGGCGAAGTCCGACGTGCGGCTGATCAACCTGGAGACCGCCGTCACCGACCGCGACGACTGGTGGCCCGGCAAGGGCATCCACTACCGCATGCATCCCCGCAACGCCGGCTGCCTGTCGGCGGCGGGGATCGACTGCTGCGCGCTGGCCAACAACCACGTGCTGGACTGGGGCTATCCCGGGCTGGAACAGACCCTGGAGACCCTCGCCGCGGCGGGGATACGCACCTGCGGCGCCGGGAGGACGCTCGCGGAGGCGCAGGCCCCCGCCATCCTGGAATGCCCCGGGAAGGGGCGCGTGATCGTCCTCGCCCTCGGCCATGGCTCCAGCGGAATACCCGGCGAGTGGGGCGCCCGGCCGGACCGGCCGGGCGTGGACCTCCTGCCGGATCTCTCCCCAACGACGGTCGGGCGGATCGCCGATCGGGTCCGCACGGTCCGGCGGGCGGGCGACATCGTCGTCGCCTCCATCCACTGGGGCGGCAACTGGGGCTACCACATCCCCGCAGAACAGCGCCGCTTCGCCCGCCGGCTGATCGACGACGCCGGGGTGGACGTCGTCCACGGCCACTCCTCCCACCACCCCCGGGGGATCGAGGTCTACCGGGAAAAGCCGATTCTCTACGGCTGCGGCGACTTCCTGAACGACTACGAGGGCATCGGCGGGCAGGAGGCCTTCCGCGGCGATCTCACCCTGATGTACTTCCTGACCCTGGACCCGGCGAGCGGGCGGCTGCTGCGCCTGTCGCTGGTGCCCCTGCAGATCCGGCGCTTCCGCCTGCACCGGCCCTCCGCCGCCGACGCGGCCTGGCTGCGGGCGGTGATGGCGCGCGAGTGCGGTCGGCTGGGAACGACGGTGGCCGGCGACGACGCCCGGCGCATCGAGTTGCGCTGGATCGAGTGGGACTGACAGGCTCCTGGAAGACCCCCGTCGCCGCCCCCACGCCCCAGCCCGCCGCCCGGGGCAGCCCGGGCGGCGCCTGTGCGCTCTCCGCATCCGGCTCGGCGCACACGCCCCGGGCCAGCGCCTCCGCCGTCCCGCAGTCGGTCTGACCTGCCCCCACGATTAGGACCACTGTCGGGTTAGTCCAGTCCGGACAGTCAACGCTATCCACCCGGGTATAGCCGGGGGAGCCATCCTGCCGCTGTTGGGCGGCAAACTCCGCTGGCGTCAGATAGCCCAGCGATGAATGAGGACGGGCCTCGTTGTAGTCCCGCCGCCAGGCGCCGATCACCTCCCGGGCGTGGGCCAGGCTGGTGAACCAGTGCTCGTTCAGGCATTCGTCCCGGAATCGCCCGTTGAAGCTCTCGATGAAGGCGTTCTGGGTCGGCTTGCCCGGCTGGATCAGCTTGAGCTGCACCCCATTTTCATAGGCCCACTGATCGAGCGCCTTGCCGGTGAACTCCGGTCCCTGGTCGGTTCGGATGGCCTTGGGCACGCCCCGGAACCGTACTGCCTGCTCCAGCACCCGCGCCACATAGGCGCCGGGAATGCTGCGATCGACCACCAGGTCAACCGACTCCTTGGTGAAATCATCGACGATGGTCTAGCGTGCACCCGCCAGCAGGACCACGCGCTCGACGCCGGCGAGCCTGGGTCGCAGCTGACGGAGCACGCCGTCCGCCTACATCCGGCGATCTGAAACGCTCATGGTGTTGAGGGTGCGCTCGTAGGGGGCGATCTCGGTCTCCGGGCTCAACAGACCATACTCCGCGGAGAGGATGAACCACGGTGCGCCGGTGCGCTCCATGTAGGCCCGCGCCTTGGCGAACCAGTCGGAGGTATACAGGTCCTTTGCAGCGGCCGACCGGGCTCGGTTTCCGGGAGACGCAGGAAACGAGACAGAACGTGCTCATGGCTTCCCCCGCGACGTGCCGGCGATTCGGACGCTGACCCTCATCCATCGGCCCCCAGCCGCCGCAACACCACCTCGCCGCGGCGGATCCAGTTGATTCCCACGCCCAGCACGGTCCGACCCTCCCCCGCCAGGATCCGGGCGTAGGATTCCAGCTGTGCCTGGTAACGCCCGAACGCCTCCGCCGGGTGCTCCACCTGGTCGGACTTGTGATCGATCACCCAGACGCCGTCCGCGGTCTCCACAACCAGGTCGGCGGTGCCCGATACCACCGACCCCCGCTCGTCCAGCGCCAGCAGCGGCCACTCCCGCAGCACCGATTCGGCGCCGAGGCAGGTTGCCAGCCAGGCCTCGAACCGCGCCACGGCGGCGGCGATGGCTGTTGCCGACTGTGCGGTCACCTCCACCCCGTTTGCATCAGGCAGCCTCCCCGTCAGTTCCTGGCGGGCGCCCAACAGTTCGAAGCAGCGGTGCAGGAAGCTGCCGAGGGCCGCCCCGGACAGTTCCAGGTCAAGGTCCAGCCCGTCCCCGTAGCGCTCGATGACGAGTTCCGCAACCGCCCCGGCGGGTGCCTCCGCCCTGATCTGCGAGGGAGTCACGCTGTCGGGCGTGAGTTCCTTGGGGACCGGGCCGGGGCGAATGGCGCGGCGGCCGATGATCGGCAGCGCCGCGGTCTCCGCGGCGGGATCGAGGCCGAGCACCTCGGGGAGCTCCGAACCCCCCTCGAACACCGGACAGGGGAACTTCCGCTTGCCCACCTTCAGACCGTCCGGTTCCAGGGCGAGATCGCAGTCGGCCGCCAGTATCGACCAGTAGGAGACGGCGTCCCTGCCGGCCTGGTATCCCGGCCACTCCAGCAGCAGCCTGTCCCGGGCGCGGGTGATCGCCACGTAGAGCAGCCGCCGGGCCCCGGTCTCCCCGGCCGGCTGGAGCCCCTCCAGGAACCGCTCGTTGGTCTCCTGGGCGGCGAAGGCGGGAGCGTACTCGATCCGGACATGGTCGAGCAGCCGCGCCAGGTCCTCGAAGGAGCCGTAGCCCAGCTCTACGTTCGGCAGCCGGGCCCTGATCTCGCGGTCGAGCCCGCAGACCGCCACCACCGGCCATTCGCGCCCCTTGGCGCTGTGCCAGGTGGCCAGCACGATGGCTTCCTCGTCCACCACACGCGGGTCCGGCTGTCGATCCCCCTCTCGCTCCTCCACCCGCTCCGCGAGCCAGGCCAGGAAGGTGGGCAGGCCGGCGCCGTGGAAGCCGCCGTGAGCCAGCGCCTCGCGGTTGGCGTCCATGAACTGCCCGGCCTCCGCCAGCAGCCGCAGCAGGTTGGCCCGCGCCTGCTCGCCGTCGGGCCAGAGCGCCACCCGGTCGAAGAGCCCCAGGGCCGCGAGGGTATCGGCCACCAGGGCGTAGACGGTACGCTCGGCGGCGCCGTCGGCGAGCGCGTCCAGCCGCTCCAGCAGGGGCTCGTCGACGCGGCCGCTGTCCATCAGCTGGGTCAGCGCCTCCTGCAGGGTCAGCGTTCCGAGCTCGGTGACCGCCAGGTAGAGGACGGCGTGGCGGTCCGCAGGGTTGGCCAGGTAGGCCAGCGCGTGCCAGGCGAGCTGCACGGGACGGGACAGGAGCCAGCCGTCCGCCTGCAGGCGCACGCGCAGTCCCTGGGCCCGCAGCACCTCGGCGTAGGTTCCCAGCATCGCGTGGGTCGGGCACAGCACCGCGATGTCGCCGCCGCGCAGCCTGCGGGGTGTGCGGGTGCGGCGGTCGACCACCTGCTGCGCCTCGTCGTCCAGGAGCGCCCCGAGGCGCTCGCCGACGGCCACGGCGCGCACCGCGTGCTGGTCCCTCCTCGCCCGCTGCGGAAAGGACACCAGCTCGAGCGGTCCGAGGGGGCTCTCGCCGCTCTGCGGCTCCAGGGTCACGTAATCGGCGCCGAACAGTCCCGGCCCGAGCGCATTGACGAGTTCCATCAGTCCGGGCTGGGAGCGCCAGTTGCGGGTGAGCGGCTGCGCGGCCTCCGGCTGCTGGCGCTGCAGCGCCTCGAACAGCCTCGGGTCGGCGCCCTGGAAGCCCATGATGGCCTGCTTGAGGTCGCCAACCACCAGCGTCGGGACACCGGCCTCAGTCAGCTGCCAGAGCAGGGCGAACTGGAGCGGATTGGTGTCCTGGAACTCGTCCACCACCAGGCAGTCCACCCGGCCGGCCAAAGTGGCAAGCACGTCGGGGCGGTCCCGCAGCAGCTGCCCGGCCATGGCGATCATGTCGCCGTAGTCCACCAGGCCCGCCTCGCGTTTGGCGGCCCCGTAGTGGGCAAGCACCTCCTGCCCGGCCAGCAGCAGCGCCTCTACGTGGCCCTGTGCGTGGGCCAGCGGCCCCGGGTGGCGCGGCAGTTCGTCCGCAGCGGCCATAACCGACCCGGCGAGGGCATCGTACGCCTCCGGCAGCTGCGCCCCCCGCTTCGACTGGCGCAGGCTGCGCAGGCCCTGCCACAGCTTCCAGTCGAACTCCAGCGCCCCCGGCTCGAGCGCGCGGCGGAGATTGCGGAAGTCCCCGGTGAACGCCTCGCGCGCCGTCTTGCTGCCGGCATGCTCCCGCGCCAGCCCCTCCGGATAGGACTCGAGCAGCGCCTCGACGCGGTCCCGCAGGGCCGCACCCAGGGCCTCGCCGTCGGCGGTCGGCCCGTAGTGCGCAGCGATCCATTCCACCGCCTGGGCGACATGGTCGTCGCTGTCAGCCCGCCAGCCCGCCGACCGCAGCAAGTCGACGATGCGGAGCAGATCGTCCCGGAAGCAATCCTCGGCGCTCCTCCCGGTGACGAAGTCGTAGCGGTAGCCGTAGGCGGCCAGGTCGGCGGTGATCGGGTCGGTCCTGTCGGTCCGGGTCAGGGCCTGGCGGATGAGCGCATTCTGCTCGTGCTCGTCGAGCAGGCGGGGCCGGGGCGAGGTACCGGACTCGAAAGCGAACTCGGTGAGCAGCCGCAGCCCGAACCCGTGGATGGTGGAGATGTAGGCCTGGTCGAGCCGCAGTGCGTCATCGACCCGACCCAGCTCCAGCAGCCTGGAGCCGATGCGCTCCCGCAGCTCGGCGGCCGCCGACTCGGTGAAGGTCACCGCCACGATTCGTTCGGGCGCCACCTTGCCCTCCGCTACCCACTCGCCCAGCTGCTGCTGGATGGTGTAGGTCTTGCCGGAGCCGGCACCGGCGGGGATGAGGGTCAGGGCGGGCAGGCTCATTGGGCCTCCACCGCGTCGCCGGGCAGGATGAACAGTCCCACCAGGGGGCTGGCCTCCAGGGCGTAGGGCGTGATGCCGGCCTCCTTCTCGAAGAACTCCGCGTCGCCCTCGCGGTTGAGCCACAGCTCGCCGGCGCGGACCTCTTCGAGCCGGCGCCGGATGAGCGCCATGGCCGCTTCCGCCACGTCGTTGTCCAGCGTCCGCCAGCCGGGGATGGAGCCCGCCTCCGGCAGCAGGGTGTCGGACAGGCAGGCTTGATCGTTGAGCATGTAGTAGACGATGCCCGTGGCCGCACCGGCGCGCAGCCGCTCCGCCAGCGCCCCGCTCTCCTCCGCCTTCGGCCCGCCGCTCTCCAGCATCGCCCGATAGAGGCTCGCCTGGCTGTCGTAGCCCTTCTCCATGCGCGGCAGGCGGCTCTTCGACTTGGAGCGCTTGTAGTCCACCACCAGCAGCCGGTTGCCGGGCAGCCCCAGAACCAGGTCGGTCTGGCCATGGATTGGGATGCCGCTCCAGGTTCCCTGCAGCCACGCCTCGCTCGCCAGGATCTCCGCGCCGAGCCCGACGAGCACCTCCCGCCAGTCCTGCGCCGCCCGTATCGTCTCCGCCAGGAAGTGACTCCGCTCCACCTGCCACCGGGGCGCACGCAGGAAGGGCGCCAGGCGGCGCGCCACCTCCTCCAGCAGCCTCTCGACCCGCCCCGGGATCGCCTCCCGCGCCGGCAGGGGCGCGTCGGGGCGGAACAGGCCCTCGAAGACCGCGTGGGCGAGGGTGCCGAGCAGCAGCGCGTCGGTGGACTCGGGCGCCCACAGCAGGGGCTCAGCGCCCAGGCGGCGCAGCAGCCAAGCCAGCTGCGACACCATCAGCGTCTCCAGGCTACTCGGCGACTCGGGCTTCAGGCCGCCTTCCCGGTCGGTTCGCAGTGCCAGCAGATCGCGGCCGAAGCGCAGGTCCTCGACCAGGATGGAGCGGGGTGGGGACGGCGGCGCGGGGGCGGCAACGGCGAGATGCCGCGCCAGCTCCCGCTCCCCGGCGGCATCCAGCTCGATGATCAGCTCCCCGGGCGTTTCCACCCCGGCGAACAGCTGGTGCATGAACACCAGGCTCTCGGAGGGCGCCAGCGCATCCCCGACCGGGTCGCGGCGCGGCACCAGGAAGGTCACCGACCCGGTGACGGCGCCCAGCTGGCGGCGGAAGCGCAGCCGCCGGCGCGCCAGCGCCTCGGCCGGGGGTTCCAGGGGCAGCCCGGTGCGCTCACGGATAGCCTCAATGTCCCCGGCCGCGAAGACCGGATCGCTCCCCCCGGTCGAGGGATAGCGCCCCTGGGCGAAGCCGAGCACGATCAGCCGCCGCACCGGCCGCCAGGGCTCCTGGGATTCGCGCCACACCGTGACGCCCTCGAGGTTGAAGTCGGGCGCCTCGCCCGTGGCGAGGAACCCCGGGGTCACGGCGCGACGCAGGGCTGCCCAGTCGATTTCCGCGGCTGTCCCCAGCGTCGCCCGGAGCGCTGCCACTGCGGCCCTGGCCTGCTCAAGGTGGTCAGCCAGCTCCTCCCCGCCGCGCAGCAGGGCCGCGAAAGCCTCCAGGGCCTCAGCCAGGGTCGCCGGCACGCTGTCGTCCTCGCGCAGCAGATCCAGCATCTCCCGTGCCGGGCGGTCGGCCTCTTGGGGCGAGAGCAGCCGGTAGTCGCCATCCATGACCGCCTGGGCGAGCCGCGCCCCCGTCTCCCGCGACCACGGCATCAGCGGCGAGCCGAGGCAGACCGCCAGGGCCATGGCCGGCGCCGGCTTCTGCCGACAGTAGAGGAAGTGGAACACCGCCTCGCGACCAAGGTCGCGGCGCCAGCGCTCGGCCGGCAGTCCGGAGAGGGCCAGGCCGCCCAGCCGGAAGGCGTCCTCCACCGCCACGGAATACTCGAAGCTGTCCGGCACCAGCAGGCCGATGTCGGCGGGTCTGAACGACGGCTCTTCGGCCAGCATCGCCTGCGCCATGCCGGCCGCCACCTCCGCCTCCTGCAGGAAGTCCCGTACCCCGATCCACTGCACCGACCTGTCCGGCTCGGCCCGCGCCCCGCCCGCCGAGAAGAGCCGCGACTGGAGCAGGCCGAGGGCACCCGGCCCCGTACCGTTGGCGGGTGCGAGCACCTCTCGCAGAATCCCGTCCAGCACCGGGTCGGGCGCACCCGCGGCGGGATCAGCGCCGGCGGTGCCGTTGAGCTTCTCCACCAGCGCCTCCTGCCAGTGTGTCAGGGCGGGGACCCCCTCCACGCACAGCACACGGATCGCATTGAGCGCCTCCTCGCGCGCCGCCTGGAGCAGGTCGAGGATGAGACCCGGCTCCCCGGGCAGCCGCCCCGCCAGCGCGGCGGCCAGGCGCAGGAGGTCGGCGACGTGGCGGCGGGGACGATCCGGCAGCTGTCCGGACTCGAGCCCGTTGGAACCGCCGTAGGGGTCGGTCGCCGAGAGGAGCGCGATGAGCGCCGAGCGGACCGCAGTTGCGGTCTCCTCCGGCGCGACCGCCAGGCTCCCGGACCAGAAGGCGTCCTCCAGTCCCGCCAGAACGGCAGCGAAAGCCGCCTCCCGGTCCTCCGACGGCTCCGGCACCAGGCAGGCACGGCGGGCCCGCTCCAGCAGTTCCGGGAAGGTGCCCACGACCACTCCCGAGGAGGCGCCCCGCTCGGCCAGCAGGCGCCGCGCGCGACGTGCCGCGCCGGCATCAGGAACCAGCAGGAATGTCTGTACCGGTCTGTCCGTCATCCTTCCGCTCCGGTTTCCAGCGGCTCACCAGCCAAGGCCAGCAGGCCGTCCGCAAGCTCCAGGATGCGCGCCGAAAGCGCGATCCGGCTCCGCCAGCCTTCCGGTATCGCCTCGATTCCGTACCAGGCGCCGGCCAGTTGGCCGTAGATGGCCCCGGTGGTGTCGGCATCGTCGCCGAGGTTGACTGCGGCGAGCGCCCCCTCGGCGAAGCTGTCGGTGCGCCGGAAGGCCCACAGTGCCGCCTCCAGGGCCTCAACTACATAGCCGCTGCCGCGGATGGCGGGGGGCTGCCGCTCCAGGAAGGAGCCCTGCGCCACATCCGCAATCCGCGGACAGAGCGGCCCGTCGTCCCACAGACCGGGCACGGGGCTGTAGGCGGGGCCCAGCAGCCGCGCCTTCGGCTCCCCGCGCAGGGCGCCGACGAGGAGGCCGGCATAGTAGCGGCAGGCATCCACCGGCTCTGGCGCGGCATGGGTGGTGCGCGACATCTCCCCCGCCAGCCGGACCGCCGTTTCCGGGGCGCGGGCGTAGGCCAGCGGCACCGGCGCCAGCCGCATCAGCGAGCCGTTGCCGCCGAAGCGCGGGTCGGCCCACCCGGCAAAGGGATCCCCGGTCAGCTCAAACCGGCGCAGGGCAGCCGACACGGTGGCGCCGATGTCGAAGCAGCGGCCGTTGCTGGACAGGTGACCCTCGCGGTACCAGCGCACGTAGCGCCGCATCTGGTCCGCCGGGTCGAATCCCCGGCGCTCCACCAGGCTCTCGGCGAGGCAGAGCGCCATCGAGGTGTCGTCGGTCCACTCCCCCGACCGCAGCCCGAAGGGGCCGCCCCCCACCATGTCGCTGACGGGCTCGAAGGTGCCCGGCGGGCTGAACTCCAGCGTCGTGCCGAGGGCATCACCCACAGCCAGCCCGAGCAGCGCACCGCGATAGCGCGACAGCAGGTCAATCCGGCTTTCAATCACAGCGCACATGTCATCGCGCCCCGTCATGGTCCGTGATGTGTACAGGTGGCGAGAGATCGATTTGCAGGCTGGAAACCAGACGTTCCACATCCCGCTCATCCATATGCTCCAGCAGGAAGGCAAGCAGATCCTCCTGCCGCGGCTGCCCGAACACCATCCGGTAGACGGCCAGGGATCGCTGCATCGTGGCGAGGCGGCCCCGGTCCCGGCTGAGCGGCAGCGAGGGTACATAGCGCTCGATGCGCGCGCCACCGTCCACCGGGTAGATCCAGAACGGGACGAGATCGTTGACACCCCCGGGCTTTGCCTGCTGCGCACGTTCGAACATGTCCGCCCAGGGATCGATAACATCCCGGCCGCGGAGATCCGCTCCGTGGCGCAGGGCGAGGTTCTTGCGGACCGCGTGACCCTTGTAGCGATGCACGCGGCCTTCCCTCTGCTCCATGTCCACCGGGTTGCCGGGCAGGTTCCAGTGGACGATGGCGTGGCAGTAGGGATGAAAGTCGAGGCCCTCCTGCCCGACCGATGTGGAGACAAGCACAAAGGGCCAGAACGGAGAATTGAAGGCCTCCCTGACCCGCTCACCCCGGCTGGCACCGGCCTCCTCCTCGCGCTCGTCGCCGAAGGGAAGTGCGAATCGCGTGGGCATCCTGCGGGTCTCTCTCTCGAACTTCCCACCCGTACCATGTTCGATGCGATCAACACCCAGAAGCGAGGGACGCAATGCCAGAGCATTTCGGATCGCCTCAGCGACGGCGTTCAAAACCCTTGTGGCCGGGGCGTCGATGAGGCCGAGTGACTCCCTGAGATTATGGGCATACTCGTCGAGCACCGCCTGGAGGCAGCCCTCGGAGCAGTAATCGAGCACCCGCCGCCAGTAGACCTCGGTACGCTTCAGGCCACGCAACAGCGCCATCACCTCCGGGTGGTTGAAGAGGTTCCTGAAGGCCCAGCCCACCTGCCCGGCAGTGTTGCGGAGTGTGATGTCGGCAAGCCGCTCCGGGCCGCCCGTGATACGTGACAGGGCGCGCATGGCCGCGACCGCTGGCGCCGCCAGGGCGAACTCGACCAAGGTTTCCGCGAGGTCCTCGGGCATCGGTCCCAGGTGCATGCGCCCCTCCGACATGGCCCGAGCGGTCTCGACATGCTCCTCCCAGATGCCGGCATCCTCCTCGCCCTCCCCCAGGCCGGACCAGCCGGATGGGAGCCGCTCCTGGGAAAACCAGGCTTGTGTGGCCTCCGGATGATTGCGCGCGTCCATCAGCAGTGGCGCGGCCCAGTACCAGTCCTGGTCAGGCCGATCGCCTGCTCCGGCCCGATGGGCTATCCCTGCAAGCGCCTCCCGCATCTCCCATGCCAGCGCCGCCCGCATCTCCGCCAGGGACAGACCGCCCGGTTCACCGTCGGTGTGCAGCGCACCGGACCAGCGCAGGGGGTCGAACCGCTCGGCAAACGTGAGGCACGGATAGATCAGCGCCAGGACCGGCATGCCACGCAGGCGTCCCTCCGCCTCCCGCCCGAAGCGCAGCAGCTGGCTCCTCCGACGGCGCTCGTTCTCCTCCGGTGTGTTCCTGGCGTTCTCATCGTAGGCCCTGACACAGTGGCGCTCCGCTTCGTAGCTCAGCAGAACCGAAACCACTTTCGGCACCACCTTCCAGGCGGAGAAGACCAATCGCTTGGTGAAGTGGCGCAGCGCTGTTTCCGCGTAGGGTCCCGCCAGCCCGTGGTAAGGCAGGGAGGGTGCGATCCAGAGAAGTTTCCAGGCCCCGATCTCCGTGGTCTGCCCTACCAGGCCCCGCAACCGCGCATTGGCCGGATCGACGCGTCGATAGGCCTCGATGAGATCCCAGTCCAGGAGCAGGTTGCGAGCATTCCTCAAAGCCTGGGCCATCTTGTCGGCCTTGTCCGGAGACTCCAGCCAATCGCTGAATGCCCGCTTCAACACGTATGCGTCCATGAAGTTGAGCAGGTAGGAAGCCGATTTCCAGTACTCGAGCGCATCGGGTTGCTCGAGCAGTCGCACGACCCGCTGCAGTTCCAGGTAGCCGTGAATGTCGCCGCCCTCCAGTCGGACCCCCGGATCCTCCACCTGCCCCAGCATGCCGTCCCGATCGGCGGACACCGACAGCCTTTCTGTGCGGACCATCACCCGGCGCAGCCGCGCCTCCAGCTCCGCCTTCACCCGCAGCAACTCCGCCAGCGCCCCCTCGCCGAGATGGTAGATGCCCGTCCGCAACCGCCCGAGGAGCACCTCGACAGCCTCGGTCCGGGTCTTGTCCCGCTGCAGGAACCGCAGCGTCCGGACCAGATCCGCGTAATGGTCCTCTTCCCCGGATTCGCCCGAAATCGTGTACATCTTGTAGGGCGTGGCCGAGAGGAGCAGCACGCGGACCTCCGACTCGGCGTCGGCGTACTCGAACAGCTCCCGCGCCAGCTGGCTGGCCTCGTCCTCGCCCTCGAGGAGATGGCGGAAACGCTGGAATTCGTCGAGTATCACCAGGTCCGGCTCCAGAGCGCGCAGACAGGTCGACGCCAGGATCTCGCGGAGCTCGCCCACGAAGGCGTTGCGTAGCCGTGTATCCTCCGCCGGCACACGTTCGCGGTAACGGGAGAAGCGGCCGCACAAATCCTCGAACTGCTGCCTTAGTGTCGGCCTTCCGAGCGCCTCCTCGGCGAGAATGCGATCCTTCAGTGAATTGGCGAAATCCCAGGCGATATCGGGGTCGATGGTGTGGTTCCTCCGAAACGCGGCTACCCGCTCCCGGAAGCTGTCCCGTCCGGCGTGGCCCTGGAAGACGTTCATCATCGCCACACCCCGCTCGCCCCAGGCATGGACCAGGAGCCAGTAGAGCAGCGCCCGCTCCTGCGCCACGCCGAGGCTGCTCTTCAGCTCGAACGAGGTGCCCGGCGTGAAGGAGACGAAGTTGACCCGGTTGCCGGTGAGATTGCTGATGGTGATGGGCAGAAGCGTGATGCGCGTGGCGAGGGAGACCTCGTCGTGTCCCGTGACGTTGAGGCGATTGATGTTCTGGCGTGCGATATCGGCGTTGGAGCAGATGTAGACGATGTCGATGCGGCGCACCCGGCCCCACAGGTGGTGCAGGGTGCGCGCGATGACCCCGCGGGCCACGAGCGTCTTTCCGAGCCCCACCTCGTCGGCCACCAGGAATCGCCGGCTGCCGTCCGGGTCGTGGTAGAGGCGGTCGAACACATAGTCGACGGTCCGGCGCTGGAAATCCTTCATCTGGCCCAACACCCGGGCGAGATCGGGCAATCCTTCACGGGCGGCCATCATTCACCTCCAGCCTGGCGGCCCATATGGGTCCCCAGACCTCGTCGAAGCGTTCCGGCAGCAGCGCCGTGCCTTCCGGGGTGCGGCCGAGGTCATCCACCAGCCGCGCCACCCGGTCCAGGCGCTCGGGATCCCGGGCCAGGGTGCGCAGCAGCATCTCCAGCAGGGGAATTCCGAGACCGCCCTCCCCGTCCTCGTGGGATCCGCCGCCCGCCAATCGCTGCTGTACATCGGAGAGCACGGCCAGGGCGTCATAATCCGACTCGGAAAGGAGGAACAGCAGGTAACGCAGCACCTCCCGGCGGCTCTTCAACAGGCTGCGGAGGAGCCGCTCCTCGCGGTCTCCGGGCATGCCGTCCGCCGGCAGCTTGAGGACGAAACGGCTGCTCGCCCTCTTCCCCTCCCGCTCCGCGGAGAGCTCGAAGGCGAAGAAGCGGGTCAGCCCCTCGAACGAGACCCGCTCGAAGCGGGCCAATGCTTCCTCCCCCTCCAACCAGGCCAGCAGACGGGCGGCACTGTCCTGTGGCAGCGTCACTGGCCAGACCGAGACCTGGACGTGGTTCATATCCGCAGGCGCCGGGGCTTCGCTTTCCGTCTTGAGGGCGACGGTGAAGAGGCCTTCGTCCAGCATGCTGACGGACGCCCGGAAACGCTGCGCCGCCAGTGCCCCGCGCGCCCGCTCCAGCAGGGATTCCAGCTGTTTCTCGATTCGATCGACCCCGTCATCCGGACTGTTGACGGTGCAAGCCCTGATGAACTGTTCCAGCGCGGGTTCGTTGCCGCCAGCCTCGAGCAGGGCGTCGATGCCGCAGCGGCTCTTCTTCCCGCCCAGCTCGACGAGAAACTCCACGTTGTCTTTGAAGGCCGCCGTGGTCGCGTTGGCGGACCCGGTCCAGAGGCGGGCGTCCCAGCCGGCATCGGCAATGTAGAGCTTGGCATGCAGTCCCGAGAGTGGCGTTTCCCCACCGGACAAGGCGTCATCGGTTCCTTCCGCCAGCTCCCCGTCCATGGCATCGGTGAACGCAGAGACCGACTCGTAGCCGGCGACATCGGTCTCGTCCAGCGCGCCCAGGGAATCGACACGGGAGATCAGCAGATTGCCGCTGCCGATGCCGCCCAGGCGCCTGACCATCCCCGGCGACAGGAACGGCGACATGACCAGCAGCCGATCGACCCGTCCCTGGAACGGCCATCCCCGGTGACCCGGCACTCCGAGGGGATGGAAGCCCAGCAGATCCAGACCCTCGGGCGGCTGGAAGTCGACCCGCCGCACCTCGTCCTGCAGCCGGTCGATCCTTTCCCGCACGCGGTCCTCGACCACGTGTGGCGATAGATTGGGTAGCGCCGCGATGAAGTCGCCGAGCGGATGATTACGCGAATAGGCCCGCGTTCTTCCCGTGAGCGGACCCTCGAGCACCAGGACCGTGTCCCAGGAGTGGTCGAAGGTCAGGTTCCGGGTCAGGCAGGCAAAGCGGTAGAGGACGCTGCCCTCCTCGTCCGAAAAGCGCAGCAGCCAGGTCTTGGGGTGGAACACCCCGCCCGGCCGGTCAGCAACAACCTCCACCACGCTTCCCTCGAGGTAGCCGAACAGCAGTTGCGAGCTGGGCGGCACCGAGATGCGCGCCGTCTGGCAGAAGATCGTGACCCGGCCGGCGTGACGGCGCAGCGCCTCGATCAGCGCGAGAGGATCCGCCGTGGGCCGTCCGTCCGCCTCCTCCCAGTCGAATAGCGTGAAGGCCAGTGGCACGGTCAGCAGCGCCAGCAGATCGAGGGAGAAGGTGGTCCCTATCGCCTCGTCGAGACGGTAGCCCGCGGGCGGCCGCAGCGTGTCGAACAGGATGCGTCTGCCCTGGGGTTCAAGCATGGTTTATCTCCCGAGCCCTGCGAGAATGTCGCCGACGATGGTCTGCACCCGGTGCCAGCGGTAGTCGAACGGTAGCGGGTTGGTGACGAACGCCCACACCTCCAGCGCTCTCCGGTTGGTGAGGCGCGCCCGCGCACCCTTGAGGACCCGCTCGCGCTGGACGATGAGCCGCCTCACCTCCCGGTCCTCTCCGAGGGCCTCGCCCAGGGCGCCCGACAGCACCCGGTCGAGCCAGCTGTCGATGAAATGGCGGGTGGGAATCGGAACGCGCGGGTTGTCTTTCAACACCATCGACCAGAAGTCGTTCCGGGACCAGCGGGAAAGGCCGTCCCGGCGCGCCTCCATCGCCACGGTCCACTCGGCGAGGCGCCGCTCGAGGCCCGCAATCCCCTCCCCGCTGTCGAGTGCCCGGGCGCACAACAGGTTGTAGAGGATGGCCGCGCCATGCAGCGCCAATGAGAAGTTGTGCGCGTGCTCCAGCTGCTCCCGGAGATGCCCGGGAAAGCCGTGATACTCCGGATGTTCCCAGGGGAAGCCGCAGGGCTCCCAGGACGCACAGCGGCCCACGAGTTGGGCGAACAGCGTTCCGGGCACACGGCTGAGGATGCGGTCCCTGAGGTACTCGGCCTCCGGCTCACTCAAGGCCAGTGTGGCCTCCGCGGGAAAACCCTCCGGCGCCGGCGGCAGACCCGGGTGCCAGTTGGAGAGCGGCTCGATGCCATCGCCCGCCTCGCTCTCTCCCAGTTGCGCCCGCCGCCTCGCCTCGGCGTGGAAGCGGCCCAGCGAGCGCTGATACTGGTCCTGGGAACCCTGGAAGAGCCGCAGACCCAGGGTCTGCAGCCCCGCCCAGTAGATTGTGCTCGGCAGGCGCTGCAGGCGCTCGCGGGACTCGATCCCGATGACGCCGCCCGTGTCTGCGGACTCGGCCAGCGTCTTGATGAGGCGGATTTCCTCGCGCCGGGCGCGCTCCGCGATTTCGGCCGGCCCGACCCGCCGACGCTCGAGGTCCCGGTACATCCAGGGAATGAACAGAAAGTATTTCGCCCGCGTCTGGATGGTGCTGGTGCCCGGAAAGAGAAGATCGGCGAACACGTCCCGCACGGTGCCGACACCCATCTCGTCGAGCGTGCCCGTCTCCTTGAAGAGATCGATCACCTCCAGCGCCTTGCGGCGCTCGTGCTCCGAATAGTCGAGCCAGGCGATGAACGAGGCCATGTTCGTCACAGTCCCTTAAGCTCTTCCAGCAATCGCGCAACGGCGCCTTCATAGGCGGCACGGTGGCTGCTGAAGAGGTCCCGCATCTGCGTCTTGAGATACTTGCCTCCCACATAGAGGATCTTGTCGAGAAAGAACGGCTCCATGCCTGCCTCCCTCGCCACAAGCCAACTGAGCATGAACTGCTCCCGTGGCGAAAGGTCGCGACCGACGGTCAATTCATCCATGAGATCACTCAGGTGCACGTCGACCTTTACGTAGTACAGGAGCCCCAGCTCTTTGAAAAAGTTGGTGACCAGCGCATTGCCCATGCCGATAATCCCTTCGGAAAAATCAGTCGCATAATCGTAGGCCGCCCGTGGATTCTGACGCGACATCGCGTCGAGTCTGTCCAGGAATGTGTTCGTATCTGACAAAACAATGCGATTCACTTTCGGAAGCGCAGTGGCGAGTGACAGCACCAGCCTGCTTCTGGGTTTACGTGGGCCAAGCTCCCGATCACCCTTCTCATGAGCTTCCCTCAAGGTCGCAACAAGCGCCTCGAGCCCATCAAACCGGCGCAACCCGTTCATGCCGAGGAGCCCGCCTCCCCAGGCCAGGACAGTCTCCTTCCAGGCTTCATAATCCAGCTCAGGACGCAGATCCTTGCAGAAGAATCGGGTTCCGTAAGCTTCGTCGAGTTTCCAGATATCTTCCGGATAGAGGATCCCGAAGTAGCGCCTGACCACGCTATAACTGGCCGCTTGGATGACCAGGCAGTTCAGAATATCGGACTCCCTGATGAGTCTTGGCCACTCCCGCGAGGCGATGATGCAGTACTGGCTCTGCAAATCGGCTGATGGATTCCTTTCGCACTCTCGGGCGATCAGCTTCTCCGCCGCTTCGAACAGGGCGCAAAGCGAAACATCACTCCCGGGGACAACCGTGTCTTGCCCATGGGGAGTGGGCCTTGGCGAAACCGTGGTGTCGACATCGTGTGCCTTGGCGTAATTCGGCTTTTGCCCTGCCTTCGCTGTCGTCCCCTTCCGGGAGATTTTCGCTGCGCTTGACTGCAGCTGACGCAGCCTGACATCGAGCGCCTGAAGGATATCCCGTTTCAGTTCCTCCATCGGCAGGGTTTCAAAATGGCTTCGCTTGACCTGAAACCAGACCCTGTTGCCTGGCACCGGGACCAGGTGGGAAGCGCGGCCGTAGGATTCTGCCGGATCGCCATACACCTGCAGCACGGCGCACCGTTTCTTCAGCTTGAACAGCGCAAAGTGGTCCTTCCCCTGTTCCGACAGGTAGAACCGGATATCTGTGGGGTCAGCCGTGACGTAACAGCGAACCGGATAGGAGGTGGCCTTATCTCCGGGTATCGAGAACATCCACCGAATCAGATCCAGGATCCGATCCCGGCAGGAACCGGGTTGAACCAGGTCTTCGACGTGTCTGCGACAGGCCTCGTTTCCATCAAGTACTCTGCCCATAGTTTCCCCTCCCGCCCGCGGGCCTGACGTGGTCGCAGAGATTCCCTTCAACCGGCCCGACAAACCGCCTTACCCGCCCTTGCTTCTCCGCTATCTGCGCCCTGCCGGAATTATCCATGCGTTGAGCTTCTGCTTAACCGGTGAGATGACTATCTTGCCGCAGCAAAAGGCTCACCCGGTGAGTCACCGGCGGCGAGCCCGGCTAGTCCCCATAGAGCGCGCTGGCCTCGCGGATACACTCTCGCACCCTGTTCCGCAGCTCGGCCGGGGACAGCACCTCAACGTCGGGGCCGTAGCGGAGGATGTCGAGCACCAGCTCCGTATCGTCGGCATAGGGAATCCGCAGTTCGTAGCGCCCCTCGGCGTCGTAGCGGCCCCGCTGTTCCGGGTGCCAGCGCTCCCTCGCCACCCACCGGGCCCGGGCGGGGCTGAAGCGCAGCACCGCGGTGCGCGTGCGGCTGCCGGCGAAGATGCCGTAGCCGGCGCCGAGCTCCCGGTCCAGCACCCGCTCGCTCACGTCCCGCGCCTTCCTCCGAAGCGGTTCGCAGGCGCGGATCACGTCCACGCCGAAGCTGCGCAGCTCCTTGCGCAGGTGGCACCAGGCGTCCAGGTACCAGTTGTCGCGGTAGTGGACCAGGCGCTGGGGCGAGACCTCGCGGCGGGTGGTGGCGTCGGTCTTGCGGTTGTAGTGCTCGATGCGCAGCCGGTGGCGGCCGAGCACCCCGTTGGCGATGAGCTGGAAGCGCTCGGCGTCGACAGGGCGTGCGGCCATGTGTAGCACGCGGATGCGGCGCGACACCTCGTCCACCGAGTGATCGCCGCTGTCCAGCAGCAGGCGGATGCGGGTGCGCAGGGGCTCTATGTGGGGCCCGAGCAGCCCCGGCTGCAGGTTGCTGAGGAGGTGGTCCATGGTCAGCAGGGCGTGAACCTCCGAGGCGTTGAACCACAGGCCCGGCAACGCGAAACGCGGTGCGCCTGGGGCGGGCTCGGCGTAGCGGTAGCCGCGCTGCGCCCGATCCCAGCGGATGGGCGCGTTGAGGCGGTCGCGCAGGTACTCGAGGTCGCGCACCACCGTGGCCCGGGAGACGCCGAGCTCCTCCATCAGCAGCCGCAGCGGCACGGCACGCCGGGACTGGAGCAGCTGGTCGATGCGGTAGAAGCGTTCGGTTCGGTCCATCTAGGCCTCCCGGAAGCGCCGGTTCTCGGGATTGTCGCCCCGCAGCAGGAGCTCGAGGCGCACCGTCGCCCGGGTCATGCCGCAGTAGATGAGCCGCAGGTCGCTCTCCAGCCTCTCCGGCGCGGGGTCCACGTCCACCAGGATCACCGCCGGGGCCTCCTGCCCCTTGAAGCGGTAGACGCTGTCGAACAGCAGCCGCCCCTCGGTGAGCCGCTGGTTGCCGTACTGGTCGTACTCGCCGGTGAAGCGGCGTAGCGGCTCGCCGCCCACCGCCTCCAGCGCGCTGAAGATCGATTTGTTCACCCCGCGGCAGGTGAGGATGGCGATGTCCTCGTGGGCGAACCCCTGGCGCAGCAGCGACTTGACCTGGTGCGCCACCAGTCGCGGCTGGTCCTCGGGCGCATCCCAGGCGTGGACGCCGACCCCGAGCCCCGGCAGGCTGTTGCCCGGGTCGAACTCGTAGGGCAGCGTGGCGCGGATGAAGCGGGCGATGGAATCGGGCGAGCGGTAGTTCACCCGGCACTCGTAGCCCACGAACCCCGGCGTCTCCACCGGCGCCCGGCCCTGCAGGTTCTGCTCCGGGTCCTCGAGCCAGAGGATGTCGGCGCCCTCGCGCAGGAACAGTTTCAGAATCTCGAACCACTCCTGGTCGAAGTCCTGGCCCTCGTCCACCACCAGGGCGTCGAAGCGCCACATTTCGGGGATGAGCTCGGCGGTCACCTGCTCGGCGACCCCGTCCCAGAAGCCGGGCTCGGTCTTCATCCGGTCGAAGTCGAGCCGCACCCCGCGCGACTGCAAAAAGGCGTCGCACAGCCCATACCAGGTGCTGACATGGCCCCCGCCGCCGAGCTGGCCCTTGAGCCGCTCGGCCAGCGGGCGGTTGAAACAGACCAGCAGCACGCGCCGCCCCTCCGCCTCGGCGCGGGCGAAGAAGTGGCGGGCCACCAGGCTCTTGCCGCTGCCGGCGGTGCCCATGACCCGCAGGCGGAAGGGGGTCATGCGCAGGCCGGTGAGAATGGCGGCCAGCGCCCCGGTCTGGCGCACGTAGGCCCGCTCCTGGGCGCTCAGGTGGGCGTGGATGTCGGGCACCACCTCGAAGGTCTGGCAGAAGAAGTCGTGCACCCGCTTGAAGCTGCCGCTCCCGGCATCGAGGCCCGGGCCGAGAATCTCCGCGACGCGCGCCGCCAGCCCCGAAGCCTGTGCCGCATCCACGATGCGGGAGGAGTCCATGCCCACCGCGTTCAGATCCCGCACCCGGTGATCGGGGCAGTAGAAGAGATAGTCCACGGCGAGCGGGGTGTCGCGGCCGTGGCGCCACTGGAATTTCTGGCGCACCTTGTCGATGGAGCGGTGCAGCTGCTCCACCGCACCGCGCCGGTGACCTTCGCCGTAGTGCTTGACCAGGTCACCGCCCGACTCCTCCAGCGCGCCGTTCTTCTGTTCCACGAGCAGGACGTCGCCGCTGCGGTTCAGGACCACGAAGTCGATCTCGCCGAAGTGGGTCCAGCCCTGGTACTCCCGGGTCCAGTGGACGCCGTGGAAGACGGTGTAGTCGTCCGCCAGTCCGTCCCTGAGCCGCACCAGGGTGTCCAGCTCGGGCCCGTGGCCGCCGGCGAGAGCGAGCCGGGTGATATCGGATGGGATGATGTGGGCCATCGCTGACGGTTCCCTCCCGGCCTGTGCCCAGGCTCTTTTCCTCTTCTGACCAGAATAGACCATCCCGGCCCGGTGGTCGGGGTGCCGCTCTGTGGCAGACCTCGTGGTCAGGCTGCCTCCTATGGCAGAAACGGCTGCCGGCGACCCTAGCGGGCCAGCTCGGCAAGCGATCGGGAGTTGGCGGGCAACTTTTCCAGTTCATCGATCTCCGCGCCGAGCACGTGACTCAGGTAAGTATCCCGCCTCAGGCGCACTTGCCCCAGCGCGCGTCCAGCGAATCGAGCACGGGCTTCTGGATGCGGACGGTGATCCGTTCCTTCTTTGGAGGTGTGTTCTGACTCATGGCCAACCTCCTGTGCCTGTCCCCTGAAATGAAGGCATATAAGACACCGTTATGTGTCAAGCCAGGCACATCTTGATTGCCTGACGCAGATCCTGCCGAGAATCCTTGGGAGCACCAGGGCGGTCAGCAGAGTCACAGCCGAGGCGGATAGGGGTTTCCTGCGCCTGATGGCGAAGTGCCGCAGGGCGTTCGAGTTGAGGCAAGCCCCCTAGAAGCGATTAGAGCAAAAGACGCCAGTGATTATTTTATATTTACTCTATTGCGTTTTTATCCCAATCAGCTATAGTCACCACATACGGAATTTATGAACTTTTTACTCACAGGTGGCGTTATGACCTACATCGACGAGAAAGCGCTGTTCGACGAGCTGAAATGCCTCATCGAGGGATACCTCGGCATGACACGGGGCCTGTTCGGCAGGTCGATCCATTCACGAATCGCCGAGGGAGCGGAGGCGAAGGGGCTCAGAGACGTGACCGTCCCCCTGGAAACCATTGAACGGCTACCGATAGCCGCACGGGTCAGAAAGGCCCTCTGCTATCTGAACACCGGCCGCTTCGACAGGGTCGGCGGTTTCTATCACCCCCAGGACATCTACATATTCCTGCGCGGCTTCCTGGAGATGATGAACCATGCTCAGGAGTTCGAGATCTCCCAGTGCGACCCCACGCTGCTCCGGCGCCTGGTCACCGGGTTCCTGGGGCGCTGGAAGATCGACGAGCCCGATGAGGCCTTTGGTGGTGACCTTACCATGAGCGAAGTCATGGTCCTCACAGGCATGTCAGAGCAGTCGATTCGTAACGCGGCGAGCCGGGGAGAGATAAAGCTTGATCTGAACGAGACATGCGAAATGGCACTGAGTGCAAGGGGCTGGTTCCGCGACCCCTACGTAATCGCCGCCAACGGCGACATTGCGGAGTGGCTGAAGCACCGCCAGGGCTACCTCCGCCTCCCGGACGGCGTGGCGCCCATTTACGACTCCATGGACGAGCACGACCCAACCAAATTCCTGCATGTTTCCGAATTTGTGGACTGGCTCATCAAAATCGCAGCGGACAAAGGCGTTCCGGCTGCCGCCTTTCTGCGCAAGACCGGCCATACGCTCGATCACTATCGGGACACAAAGAACAACAATCACTTTGTCCTGGGTGAATGGGTCGAAATTGCCCATCTGCTTGGATTGGAGTCCCTGTGGCTGGTTTCGCGCCTGTTCGGCACATTCGAGTTCTCGTTCGGTCTCGACCAATTCTTTGCGCTCGAGGCTATCACCCTGCTCGAGGAAGATCACAGGAAGAAGGCGGCAAAGGAAGACAACGTCAGGATCCCTGTTGCCGCTGACGGGAGTTGGTTCCATCCCGGGCTCAGGGGACGGCATGGCTACAAGATCGGCAGAAAGGGCAATGGCGAGGTGTACATCGATGACTATTTCTCCGCCGTCGATGCCCTGCAGAAAATGGATCCGCCCTACTGGCGTCGCCCGAGCCCGGGCTCCGGAAAATCGAGCTGTGTGAAGGGAGTCAGCTGGCGACTGGTGGCGCGACGTGAACTTCTGGAATCGCTGGACTAACGGACAGGGAGGTGACGGTATGGATCTTACACGGCACGCAGAAGTCAGAATGCAGCAGAGGGGCATTCCTCCCCTCGTGGTTGACCTCCTGCTTCGCTTCGGCAGAACGGAGCACAGGGGGGGCGCGGAGATCCGGTTCTTCGACAAGAAGGGACGGAAACAGGTCGAGTCCTACACTGGATGCCTGATGCGCGGCGAGCAGTGGCTCAACACGTACCTGGTCATCGGCGAGGAGGGACAGGCCATAACGGTTGCCCACCGTTACCAACGCATCAAGAAGAAATAAGCCAACACCAAGGAGAACAAGACCAAGATGGACACAATCCAGATCACCGCCCGGTACGCGAACGTGATTCGCAATCTTCCGCGCACCGATTTCGACACGGATTTCAAGTCGCTGCCGGACCCGCTGCTGATGGAGCGCGAAGGGGAGCTCGCCGTCTACTACGCTCCGTTCGATTACGTTAACACCGGCGCCAGGGTCGTGCTGGTTGGGATCACCCCTGGCATCCAGCAGGCCACGAATGCGGCCAGGTCCCTGCACGACTGCCTGCAGCAGGGCCTGGACCTGCCGGAGGCGCTCAGAACCGCCAAGCACGTGGGCGCCTTCAGCGGCCCCATGCGGAACAACCTGATAAACCTGCTCGACAGCATCGGGCTCAACCGCAAGCTCGGCCTGGCCTCCAGCGCCATGCTCTGGAACGGCAACGGGGCGCTGTTCCACACCACCTCCATGCTCCGCTACCCGGTCCTCCTTGAGGGCCGGAACTACAACGGCGCACCAGCGGTCCAGTCCAGCAGCCTGCTGGAGCGCTGCTTCCGGACCGGTTTCGCCCGCGAGGTGGAGCAGCTGCCCCATGCCGTTTTCGTGCCCCTCGGTCCCAAGGTGGAGGCGCAGCTGCAGCGGCTCGTACGCGAAGGTGTTATCGACGATGCCCGCGTCCTGGACGGCCTTCCCCATCCGAGCGGAGCCAACGCCGAGCGAATCGCCTACTGGCTGGGCAGAAAAGCGCGGGAACAGCTCTCCGGCCGGACCAACGCCACCAAGTTGGATACCGCCAGGGCGAAGCTGAACGCCAAGGTGGAACGGCTGCCGCAACTCGCCTGATCCGGCCGGCAGCTGGAACAGGGCGACACCGGGCCGGTCCAGGAGACCGGCCCTCACGCCGCCTCCCACGGCAGACCCGGCTGCCAGTGGCCCCAGCGGGCCAGGTCGGGCAGCGGGGGTGCGCAGGCCGCGTAGCGCCGCCACACCGCCTGGTTGCCCACCTCCGGCCCGCCCAGCAGGTCCAGCAGTTCCGTGCCCACGAAGCGCCGGTCGAGCCAGGCGGAGACGCCGGTGGGCCGGTCGCAGCCGGGGGTGTACTCGAGGGTCACCCGCGCCTCGCGGGCCAGCCCGGCGTGCACGCAGGCGAGGCTCAGCTCGCGGGCGAGCAGGCCGCCGAGCCGGTCCACCTTGCGGAGATCCTTTCCCGACCAGGCTCCGCCGCCGATGGGCACCGTCGGCCCGTAGGCATCCACCACCAGCTTCTTGCCCGACAGGCCGTTGTCGCCGTTGGGGCCGCCGGCGACAAACATGCCCGCGCCGTTGAGGCGCAGCGCCGGGTTGCCGCGGCCCGCACAGGCGCTCTCCACCGCCTCCTCGGCGAAACGGCGCAGGAACAGCCAGTCGCTGTCGGGGTGATGGTTGAGGGAGAGGGAGACCTCCAGCGGCCGCCAGGCCCCGCCGTCGCGCTCCACCCGCACCAGCACCTTGCCGTCGGGGCCCACTTCGCCGGCGCCCCGGGCCGCGCGCAGCTCGAACAGCGCCCGCCCGATGCGCCGCGCCAGCCAGTGGGCGGGCGGCAGGTGACCGGTCTCCTCGCGGTCGTTGGCATAGCCCACGCAGAGTGCCTGGTCGTCGGAGAGGTGGCGCGCCTCGCGCTCCCCCGCGGCGAACTCGTCGCGGCAGAGGACGGCGGTCACCTCAATGGATTCAGGCAGGGGCCCCCACGCGAAGCCGGCGGCATCGACGCCGTAGCCGGCCCCGGTGTAGACGTCGCGCACCAGCGCATTGAGGTCGAGGCGTTCGAGGAGCGCCTCGCGGGCGGCGATGCGCCCGGTGAGGATGAATTTACCGAACACCGCCGCCGCCTCCAGGCCGCACTGCCCGTCCGGATCACCGTCGCAGCCCCCCGGCCCGCCGCGGCGCATAAACTCCACCACGGTGTCCACCGCCGCGTCGCAGAGCTTGTCCGGGTGGCCCGGCAGCACGAACTCCGCACTCTCGATCCACTTTTCATTCCCGCTCATGACTGTTCCTCCAGTCTCCGTGTTCTAGAACCATTCGCTCCACCGAACGCAGCCGGTGTTCGGCGAGAAGGCTCGCCTCCTACGGGTCCAGCTCCGGCAGCCGGGTTACCCGCGCCCCGAGATCCGCAGCGAAGGCCCCGTCGCCGCCCCAGGTGAGCACCACCCCGGTGCGCAGGCACCGCCGGCGCAGGGCGATCCGGTCCTCCGAGGGCACCGGCCCCACCCAGCCGTCGGTGAGGATGAGCGCCCGGCGCACCCGGTGGGCCCGCAGATGGGCCGTCACGCAGGCGATGTCAGTGCCCCAGGTAGTGGTCACCTGCCCCCGGCCCAGCGCTTCGGGACGGACGTTCGCCACCGCGGTGCTGAACAGGTGCAGCTCGGGGTGCAGCCAGCCGCGCAGGGGCAGCAGCGCACCATAGAGCAGCGGCAGGATGTGCCTCATCGAGCCGCTCACGTCCACGTAGACGTGCACCCGCTCGCAGCGCCCCGGGGCGCGGTGGGGCAGGCGGGCCGCCCAGTGCAGCGGCGCGAGACCCAGCCCCTCACGCACCGCCGCGCGCCGATCGGCATCGCTGCGGTAGGGCAGCACGCCGTCGACCGCCGCCGGCGCCAGGGCGGCGGGGCCGCTGCCGTCCTCGCCGAGGTCCAGCAGCGGCAGCAGAGCACGGCGGATGGCGGCCACCGCGGCCCGCTCCGGCCGGCGGGGATCGAGGCGATCCTCCGCCCGCTCCCCGCCGAGGTCGCGCCCGGAACGGCGCTCCTGCATCGGCCAGCGGGCCACCAGGTCGCGGATCTCCGCCAGCAGTTCCGGGTCGGCGCCCTCCCCGTCCTCCTCGCCGTCCGCGCCGGTCCCGTGGGTGCCGAGCAGCGCCTCCAGGGGCAGGCTTTCCTCCGCGCCCCCCTCGGCCACGGTCTGCTCCAGCAGCGCCAGCAGTTCGGCGTAGGTGACCGAGCTCTCGGTGTAGAGGGCCCGGTGGGCCTCCAGCGCCGCCCCCTCGAGCAGCCAGCGCTCGGCGTCGGTGCGCCAGCCCGCCGGCGGGCGCAGCAGCGCCTCGGGGAAGCGGTCGGCCCGGTAGCTGGCGCGGAACAGGGCCGTGTGGGCCGGGCCGGGGAAGAGCTGGCAGAGGTGGGCATTGATGACCGCATCGAAGGCCCAGTTCTGCGCCGGGGTGACGCGGCGGTAGAGCCGGGTGTGTCCCAGCAGCACGTGGTAGAGCTCGTGGAGCACCAGCATCACCAGCGCCTCGTCGGTGGCGCAGCGTTCGCGGACGAAGTCGGGGTTGATGCGCAGCCGGGCCCGGGCGCCCAGGGTCACGCAGGCGGTGGGGATGGTGCGGTTGGCGCGGATCTCCAGCAGCGAAAGCAGCTTCAGGAAAGCCAGCTGGGTCACCGGCAGGGCGTCGAAGATGCGCTCGGCGAGCCGCCGGCTCGCCTCCCGTTCGTCTTGCCGGTCGGGACGCGCGACGGCGTTCATGGCGACTCCTCCGCGCCCAGGGGCCCGGGCAGGTAGAAAAGCAGGCAGCCACGCTCCGCCCCTAGCCCCTCCACCCGGGGCGAGCGGCTGGCGATGAACAGCGACCCAACGGTGCGGGTGAGCAGCACGATCCCCCGGGCGATGTCGGGCTCCGACCAGACACCCGCCGCCTCGCAGGACACCCGCCGCACCAGGGCGATGGCCGGCAGCCCCAGAGCCCGGGGGTCGAGCCGGGCCGCCGCCTCGCGCAGGATGTCGAGCAGCTGCTCCCGGGAGCGCTGCGCCAGAATCGCCGGGGGGACGGGCGGCAGACCCGCCGCCGCCAGGGCGAGCCCCGCGAGCCCGGCCAGCCGGCACTGCCCCGTGTCCGTCTCCTCACCACAGTCCGGTGCCCGTCGTACCAGCGCCTCCGGGTCGAGCCGGGCGATGAGTTGCAGGCCGGCGCCCGCCGCCCCGGCCACCGGGGCGGGGGCGTCCCGGGACGGGCCGGCGGTCTCGGCCCGCCGCAGGGGGCGGATGCGCAGCCGCATCCGCGGCGGGGCGCTCATGTTGTGCAGCGCCCGCCCGCCGCGGGGTGACTCCGCCTCCCGTGCACGGGCGCCCATCAGGCGGCCTCCTTCGGCGCGGCGGGCGTACCGAACAGCGCCTGCCAGGCGCGGAACCGCGCCACCACCCGCTCCGGGTCGAAGCGTTCCGACTCGCCGGCGAAGACCGTGTAGAGCAGGTTGCCCAGCTCCACCGCCAGCGGCTCGCCCTCCCGCTGCAGGCGGGAGACGGTGGCCAGCACCCGGTCCCACTCCCCGGCCCGGCTGCGGTGCACCGCCACGTTGTGCTCCCCGGACGCGGTGAAGGTCAGCACCCGCTGCACCGGCTCGGCCAGCAGCTCGCAGGCGGCCGAGGTTAGGCGGTCGGTGCGGGCGAAGACCGGCAGCAGGACGGCGGCCAGGGCGTAGCGCTCGGCCACCGGCTGGGCGGCGCAGGCGTCGGCCACCAACTGGCTCATCTCGATGCGCCCCACCGCCTCGGCCGGCGCCGCCAGCGCCAGGGCGACGCGCCGCACCGGGTCGGCCTCGGCGCGGATGGCGTGCCAGGGGCTGTCCGCGGGCTCCCCGGCGGCCTGTAGCGCCAGCCGGTGGCAGGCCGCCAGCGTCGCCTGCGCCACCGCCCGCCCCAGGGCGCGCTGGGACAGCCCGCAGCGCAGGGCCAGGAACGCCGCGTCGTCGAGCCGCTCCGGTTGCCCCAGCGCCGCGCAGGCGGTGTGCACCGCCAGCGCCGTCCCGCACAGGCCCACCGCCCGCCGGCCACTGATGGCGAGCCCCGCCTCCCGCAGCGGCGCCACCAGCCCGTCCACCCAGGCCACGACCCAGGCGCGATCCGCCGCGGGGACGCGCCCCAGCGCCGCCCGGGCCCGGGCCACCAGCCCCGGCAACCCGCCGTCGCCCTCCGGCGGGCTGCTGCCCCGCTCCAGCAGCCGGCGCCGGTCGCGCACGCCGAGATCCTCCAGGGCCGGCACCGGCACCACGTAGGCGAAGCGGTCGGCCAGCGCCGGGTCGAGGGGCAGCGAGCCGAGGTAGAGGTGGTCTGGCTCCGGCTCGTCGTCCTCCCCGGCGGGCGGCGGGTTCATGGCCGCCCAGCGGTAGCGCAGCCGCTCAAGGGGAAGCCCCTGCACCCGCCGCTCGTGGATGATGGAGAAGAGCTTGTTCTGGGTCTCCGGCCGGCAGCGGGAGATCTCGTCCAGGAACACCGACTCGGCCTCCCACAGGTCACCCGGCGTGCGCAGGTAGTCGAGCCCGTCGCGCGCGGCGTTGGGCACCGGGTAGCCGAGCAGGTCGTCGAAGCTGATGAGGCTGGCGTTGTAGTGGCGGTGGGCCAGCCCCAGCGCCGCGGCCAGGCGGTTCAGCAGCTCCGACTTGGCGGTGCCGTGGGCGCCCAGCAGCAGCAGCGGCCGCTCGTCGGCGAGGGCGGCGAGGATCACCGGGTCGAGGTGGTCGAGCCCGAACAGGTTGAGCCCGCGCAGGAGGCGGGTGCGGCGTACGGCCCGCTGTGCCTGATTGGCAGTGGTCATGAGCGTCTCCTCCGCTCCCCCGCGGTGTCCGGCGCGGCCGGCCCCGGGGGAGCGGGGGCGGCGACGCTTTGGCGGCACTTGTGAATCGCCCCGCAAGCTGTCGGCTCAAATCGGCGATGGATGCAGATGTCGTGTGCTCAGGCGGCCCGTCGGCGCAGCGCCTCCACGCGGTCGGTGCGCTCCCAGGTGAAGCCGGGCAGGCTGCGCCCGAAGTGGCCGTAGGCGGCGGTGGCGCGGTAGACGGGGCGGCGCAGATCGAGCGCGGCGATGATGCCCGCCGGCGTGAGGTCGAAGACCTCCGGCAGCAGCGCCTCCAGGGCGGCCTCGCTCACCGTGCCGGTGCCGCGCAGGTCCAGGTGCACGGAGACCGGCTCGGCCACCCCGATGGCATAGGCAAGCTGCAGGGTGCAGCGGCGGGCCAGCCCCGCGGCGACGACATGCTTCGCCACGTAGCGGGCCATGTAGGCCGCCGAGCGGTCCACCTTGGTGGGGTCCTTGCCCGAGAAGGCGCCGCCACCGTGGGGGCAGCGGCCGCCGTAGGTGTCGACGATGATCTTGCGCCCGGTGAGGCCCGTGTCACCCGCCGGTCCGCCGGTGACGAACCGCCCGGTGGGGTTCACCAGGCTGCGGAAGCCGGGCCGGCGGAGCGCCGCGGGGACCACCGGATCGATGATGGCGCGCACCACCTCCCGCTCCACCGTGGCGGTGTCCACCTCCTCGGCATGCTGGGTGGAGAGCACCACCGTCTCCACCCCCAGGGGGCGCTCGCCCCGGTAGCAGACGCTCACCTGAGCCTTGGCGTCGGGCCGCAGCCAGGGCAGCATCCCGGAACGGCGCAGCGCCGCCTGGCGCTCCATCAGCCGGTGGGCGAGCAGGATGGGCAGGGGCATCAGCTCCGGGGTCTCGTCGCTGGCATAGCCGAACATCAGCCCCTGGTCGCCCGCGCCCACCACGCCCCCGGCCCGCTCCACGCCCCGGCGGATGTCGGCGGACTGGCCGTGGAGGCGGGCCTCCACCCGGCAGCGGGCGGGGTCGATGCCCGGGAAAGTGCCATCGTAGCCGCACTCGCTCAGCACCCGGCGGGCGATGGCGGGCTCCTCGCCGACGAGGGCGTCGAGCGCCGCGGGGGCGGCGTTTACCTCCCCGGCCAGTACCACCAGCCCGTCGGTAACCAGCGTCTCGCAGGCCACGTGGGCGTGGGGGTCGTGCCAGAGGTAGGCGTCGAGGAGGGTGTCGGAGATGAGGTCGGCGAGCTTGTCGGGGTGACCCTCCGCCACCGACTCGGAGGTGAACAGCCAGGACCTGGACATGGCGGACTCCTTCTGGGTTCCACTGCGCTCACGTATGCCGGCATCGGCCGGCCCCGAGCGCGTCCAGGCCGCCGACGCTTTAGCAGCACTTGTAGACCGCCCTGCAAGTTGTCGATTAACTCGGCGGTTCGGGCACGAAAAAACCCGCTCAGCTTGCGCCAAAGCGGGTTTCGGATGTCCGGTTCCTCAACCTCTCTTTAGCGGTATTTGTAGAGCGCCCGCAAGCTGAGATCAAATCGGCGCTAGCGGTGAAAATATAGCTCAACACCGCTTGTTGTCAACGATCTCGATTTTCAATGACTGCCCTCCGTGGGACCACGCCCCACTCCAGTGCATTCCAAGGCCCGCCCCTTCCGCCGATGGTTGCTGGCGAGCCGCTTGTGCCCATCGCCAACCGGACGACGGGTCAATTCCCCACCCGCATCCCCGGGATCCGGTAAGTTTCGCGCAGGGTGTCCAGTTCCGCTTCGGCGTCAATGCACCCCGGGAACTGCCGCTCCCGCTCCCGGAACACGGTGCCATGGCCGACCCCATGGCCGAACTCGTGGTGGAGTAACTCGTGATAGACGAGGAACGCAATGGTATTCCTGCCCACCGCGCTCGTTTTCAGCGCCGAGTTGATGACAATCCGCTGATCGCCGTAGCGGTAAAAGCCCCAACTCGACGACAGCGGCCGCTTGCTCCAGGCAATGGCGGGCGCCGGCATGGAAAGCCGCATCTGCTCACGGACTTCATCCCGTATGCGCTCGAGGGGCCAACTGCCCGGCGGCAGCCGCTTCGTCCTGGCGACCGGTTGGGTTATCGGACGGTCCACGGGGGGCGGAACGCGCATTATCACATCACCCAGCGCGCTCAGGACCGCCTGGGCGTAGCGCTCCTTGGTGGAATAGTACTCGCCCGCCAGGGTGGCCTCGAACAGGGCCTCCGCCTTCCTGACCAGTTCATCGGCGGGCAGCCTCCGGTATTTTCTGGCCACCACCTCCGGTTCGAACGCCGCCTTCTGGTCGAAGGACACATACTTCGGGCGGCCGAATTCCATGATGTATGCATGGAGGTTCTTCAGGTTGTCGTTGCTCGGCCTTGGGTCCGGAACGTCACCGAAATACCGGGCGGCCGCCCCCCCGGGACCCGATAGAACATAATGGTTGTCGACCGAGTCCCGTATAAAGCGTTCATAGGCCGCCTTCTGCTGCTCGAAAACCAGGATGGCGCTCGCCTGTCCGAGCTCGGGATTGTGGTACTTGAAGTGATACCACCCGACCGGGATGAGGGATGTCACCAGGGACGGTTCCACATAGGGCGCGAGTTCGCCCGCCGCGCTTATGAGCTCCCACGGGATACCAACCAGCTTTCCGCGCTGGTACCGGCGTTCTTCTCTCTGTGGCTCGGCCTCGATATCCAGTACCGAGATCGGGTCGAGCCAGCCGGGGAATCGCTCCCAGTGGTCGGCGAAGGAGACGATGAATACCTTCTCCCGTCCCCCGGCTTTCGGACCGCGCATCCCGCGACCAACCATCTGGCGAAGAAGAATCTCGGACGCCGTGGGTCGCGCCAGGAACACCGACTGCACCCTGGGCAGGTCCACGCCCTCGGTGAGCATCATCACGTTCACGAGCACTTCGATGCGCCCTTCATGAAAGTCCTGAATCACCTCCTCGGTGGTCGAGCGGTCATGTCGCGCCGACGCCACGTAGTTGGTCCTCACCCCTTTTCTCGTGAATTCTTTCGCAAGGGTGTAGCAATGGGCAATGTCCGCCGCGAAGACCAGCGTCTGTCCATAGGCTCTTCTGTGCTTCAGATACTGGCTGACTACGAGCTTATTTCTCTTGGCGTGCTTTCCTATTTTATTCAGCAGCTTCGGGGTGAAATCCCCGAACCGCCTCAGATCCCTCAATTCCTTCGCCGTCAGGTCGCGGTCGAAATCGAAATTCGTGTGGACCGTCTCCAGCACCGGCCTGGACAGGATCCTCTTCTCTATCAGGTCTACCAACCTCGCCTGGTAGATGATCCCCTGGCGAAACACCTTCTTGAGAAACCCTATTTCCTCTTCCACCATCCGCGTCGGCGTGGCGGTGAGACCGAGCAGTTCGCTTTTCCGGTAGCGGCCGGCGATTGACAGGACCTCCTGGTAGGTCCTGGCTGCGGCGTGATGCGCCTCGTCCACCACGACGAAACAGTCACGGTTGCGCCTGAAGAAGTGTTCGACGATATCGGGACGCCGGGAGAGGGACTGGATGGTGGCGAGCGAGACATCTGCCCCCCTGCCCAGCGCCGTTACCGGCTTGCCATGCGCGCCGGAGATCGTCCGGAGCGTCAGCGGAGCGCGGCGCGTTCCGACCCCAAGAAACCGTTCAAACGTGCGCGCCGCCTGGGTGAGCAAATCGGCGTGGTGGGCAATCCACAGCAACGGGCGCGGTTCGGGTTCCGACAGGACGTGCTTGTAGAGCCAGTGCACGGCAGTCGCCGTCTTTCCGGCACCGGTCGGAAGGACCAGCAGTCCCCGGCGGGGCGTCTTGGTCCGACTGAGCGCCCGCCATGCGCCCTCCTGGTGCTCATACGGCGTGAAGTCCGGCGGCGCGACGCCGGCGGCGGGAAGCTCCAGAGGTACGAATAGTACTCGTAGTCTTTCGCAATCTGCATGGAACCCGCCCCCCTGCGTTGCGCTGCCTGACTAGAGGCTAGCAGAATCGGATGACCACGAACCCGGCAAGGAGAGGAACTATTGGCCACCGGCGTTTGGCGCTGCCACTCCAGGGAACGCCGGCCTGATGTTCGAACCCGGCTGCCGCTGGCGGGCGCCGGCAAAGCCAGCGGCGGCCGCGCCATCTGGGGGACCGGCTCGCCCCACCGCCACGCATGCGCCCCACTCCACCCTCCCCGGCCCTGGGCCCTACTGCGCTCCCTCGATAATCTCGAATATCCGCTCCAAGAATTGTCCTTCGGCCGCAGCGGTTGCCTGGCGAAGATAGGGAGGGATTCGTTCCTGGAACTCCCACTTGCTGGTGGGCAGGTACTCGGTCAGCGCCTCCACCATGGCCGGCCGCAGGAGGCGCTGGGGTTCCGGCGTCCCGGGCAACTCCCGGCGAATCACCTCCTCGTCGAAGCGTCGCAGGCGCTCTGACAGGGACTCCTCAACACCGACCAGGGATGCCAGATCCGCCTCCTCCTTCTCCTCGAAGGCGAGGATGGTCTCGATGCGCTCCGCCTCCGGCTCCGCGAGAACCTCCTCCGGTATGGGCGTGGTTCGCAGCGACTCGAGCTCCGCCAGGACGGGCTGCAGTTCGGCCTGCGGGTTGCGGTACCAGTCGGTGGACCAGATGCGTCGGATGCGCCAGCCGAGCCGCTCGAGGATCTTCTGGCGCAGGCAGTCGCGGTCGCGCACCGACTTGGCGGAGTGGTAGGTCGCACCGTCGCACTCGATGCCGAGCAGGTAGCGGCCCGGGTTGCCTGGATCGCGGACCGCGACGTCTATGAAGAACCCTGCCACCCCCACCTGCGGCACGCACTCGTACCCTACCCGGGAAAGTGCGTCAGCCACCGCCACCTCGAAATTGCTGTCGGGCAATCGGCCGGTCGGACCCGCCGGGGCGTACAGATAGCCACTCTCGGCGTAGGCCAGGAATCCTTTCAGCGCGGTCACGCCGCCGGTCGATGACGGCCCGGCCACGATGTCATCCGAGCCCATAGAGCTGAACACATGCATGCGCTTGCGGGAGCGGGTGAAGAGTACGTTCAGCCGGCGCCAGCCCACGTTTGAGTTGATGGGGCCGAAGCGCTGCATCACACGCCCGCCCGCCTCCTGCGGGCCGTAAGTCATGGAGATGAAGATGACGTCCCGCTCATCGCCCTGCACGTTCTCCAGGTTCTTGACGAACAGCGGCTCGTTGCGCGCCGTGTCCCGCTCCAGCGCCGCCCGGAAGACCCCATCGTCCTTGGCCAGCGTCTCGATGGCGCGCTCCACCTGGTCGCGCTGCTCGGCGCTCATACCCACCACGCCGAGCGTCTCGCCGGGTCCATGGAGCAGGTGCTCGCGCACCGCTTCGGCGATGAGTTTGGCCTCCTCCAGGTTCTGGCGGTTGATGAAGCGCCCGCGGTGCACCCGCGTGAGCTGGACCCCGTAGTCCCGGGTCACGTTGTGGGGCGAGGGGAACAGGATCAAGTCGTTGTCGTAGAACGCCCGGTTGGAGAAGGCAATCAGGCTCTCGTGCTGGGAGCGGTAGTGCCAGCGCAGGCGGCGGGCGGGGAACACCGGCAGGGTGGCGTCCAGTATGCTCTCCGAATCCTCGATGACCGTGGTGTCCTCGTCCTCCTCGTCGATCATCCTATCGAAGAAGCTGGTGGGCGGCAGTTGCTTGGGGTCACCCACAACCACCAGCTGAGCGCCGCGCGCCACCGCGCCCAGGGCATCCTCGGGACGTATCTGGGAAGCCTCGTCCATGACGACGATATCGAACTGCAGCCGGCCCGGCTCGAGATACTGGGCGACGGACATGGGCCCCATCATGAAGCAGGGCTTGAGCGCCGAGAGGGCCGTGCCGGCGCGGGAGAGCAGCTGCCGAATGGGGATGTGGCGCTTCTTCTTCGAGCACTCCCGCTCCAGCAGGCGCCGTTCCGTCAGGTCCGCCGCGCGGGGGCTGGCGATACCGGCGGGAAGGTGTCGGCGGTCAATCTTCCAGGCAATCTGCTCGCTCTGCAGGCGCTTCAGCCGCTCGTCGTAGTCGCGGAAGCTCGCCTGGATCTGCTCGTGGCTGCGCCCCGAGAAGCGGGCCAGCTCGGGGTGGGCCCGCAGGATCTCCCGGGCCAGCAGATCGTCGACGCCGGCCTGGCAGCCCTCCTCGGCACGCTCGGCCGGAAGGGCGCCGCTCTCCACCGCACGCGCCAGCGGGGCGAGGCCCAGCTCGGCGAGGCGCCCGCGCTCGCGCACGTAGTCCAGCCAGTTGCCCAGCCACGCCTGGTTGTCGAGGGCCAGCCGGTTGCGTTCGAGAAGTGCGGGCACTGTCTCCACGCCGCCGTTCAACCACGCCGCCCGGTCCAGGTCCGCCAGTCCGGCGAAGCCCTCCCCGCTCCCGCGAACCGCCTCCATGACCTCGCGCAGGGCGTAGCCGGACTCCCGTAGCCGATCGTAGGCGGATGCTTCGATGACGTCCGCGAAACGCTGCCGGAGCACCGCGGACTCCATTTCCGAGTCCACCACCTGTGCGATCGCACGGGCGTGCGCGATGGCCGCCAGCGCGGCGGCGTTGTCCCCGCCGCCGCCGAGCTGCAGCCGGACGGAACCGTCGAAGTACCGCCCCTCCAGGTCCGCCGTCCGCCAGGCGTCGGTTGACCGCCACAGCCGCTCCAGCGCGCCGACCCGGTCCCCGATCTCCCGCAACGAGAGTGCTTCGCCGGGCAGGTGCTCGTGGATCGGCTCGAGTGCCTCCCGCAGGCTGCGACCGAGGATCTCAAGGACGCCGTCGCTCCCCGACAGCACGTCGTGCCCCGACCTCAGCTCCTCGACGGGCGCGAATACCGGCGCCAGGCGTCCCAGCTCCTCCAGGCATTCCTCGACGCGGCTGACGACGCCCTGCTCCACCAGGACGCGAACCGTGCGGGCAAGCTCGGCGGGCAGCCCGATGACGGCGTCGCCGAGGGCCACGTTGGGGCCGAAACCGACGCCATAGGCCGCGCGGACACGGCGGTACCACCCACGCAGGGTGCGCAGCGCCTCCATATCGGTGTCCAGCCCGATGAAGTGCGCGCCAAGCAGGCGGGCAAGCACGCCGTCGCGCTCCAGCGAGTCACGGTCGCGCAGGAAGTGAATCAGCTCCGGCAGGCCCGCGGCGAGCGCCTCGAAGCGCTGCCCGCCCCCGGCCCCGATGGCCAGCAGACTGCGGCGCGCCCGGCGCCAGGCGCCTCTGAACCAGCGCAGCGCCCCACCGGCAGCCAACTCCCGCCGAATGGCCTCCAGCTCCTCCAGGGGCGGCAGCCCTTCGAGAACGAAATGCCCCGCAAGCGCATCGCGCCGCTCTCGCAGGCCGTCGAGGCGCTCGCCGAGGGGCGGCAGCGCACGGTCGAGCTCATCGTCGTCGAAACGGCTTTCGCGCAGCAGCCAGTACTCCGCCGGGAGGGCCGCGACCAGCTCCAGGAACCGGGAGAACTCCCCCAGTCCCCCGGCATGAACGGCGAAGCGGTCACCCGGTTCCCCCAGCACATCGGCCAGCTCCGCCATCGGCGCCGCCAACTCCTGCAGCCGCGCCTCGAGGCGCTCCATGCGGCGAAGCCCATCGGCCACCTGGGCGAGCGTGGCGTCGGCCGCCGCGAGCGTGCGCAATGCGGAACCTTCGCGCATCAGTCGTGCGGCCACCTCGGGGCCGCCGAGCGCCGCGGCGCTGACCCTTCCCTCCAGCTGTCCGTGGAGCGCCTGTATCTCCTGAAACAGTGCCAGTAGCCGGTCCGTCTCAGCCAGCCCCTCGCCCCGCATACGGGCCAGCGCCGGCAGGTATTCGTCGCCCTGCAATTCCGGGAGGCGCGACAGATCGGAGGCCAGCGCGTCCAGGCCAGCGAGCGCGGCGGGCAGGGTCTCCTGCCGCACCCCCAGTGCCGCCGCGACCCGCGGCACGGTGGCCTCCAGCGCCTCGAGTGACCCCTGCCAGGCCCCCAGCGCAGCGCAGACCCTGTCCGTCTCGAATACCTGCAGGTCGCCGTTGCGAACGCCGTGCCACGGGTGTCCGTCCAGCCCCTCTCCGGGGTCGAACTGGCTGGCGACCGCCTGGAAAACGTTGCCGAAGGCCCGCGCCTGGTCGCCGAGCCGTCGCAGCCCCTCGGCGTCGAGCCGCCCGCTGTCCAGGCCGTCCGGGTGCAGGATACCGGGATCGATGCCGAGAGACAGACGGTGGCGGGTCGCGGCCGTGAGGACCTGGTGCATGGTCCGCCCCGTCCCCTTCCAACACTGGTTGATCATCTCGGCGTGGGCGCGCAGGGTCTGCTTCATGCTCTCCAGCCGCGCCGTCTCTGCCTCGATGTCTGCCGGCCAGCGGCAGCTCCCCCTGTTCTGAAGCCGGTTGTTGATGTCGTCCAGGATCTTGCGCTTCTGGGACTTGTGGCTGTGCAGCTCCAGGCAGAACTCCCCCAGTCCCGCCTGGTCCAGCCTGCGCTTGACCACCTCCAGGGCCGCGAGTTTCTCTGCGACGAACAGCACCCGCTTGCCCTGCGCCAGGGCGGCGGCGACAAGGTTGGTGATGGTCTGCGACTTGCCGGTCCCGGGCGGGCCCTCGATCACCAGGTTCTTGCCCTCCACGGCGTCGATGAGGGCGCTGTGCTGGGAACTGTCGGCGTCATCGATGAGCGGATACCGCCTGTGCACCGATTCGATGGCGTCGATTTCGTATTCCGCCGCGAAGGCTGTTTCCCCGCCCGGTTCATCTTTCCCCTCTTCCCGACCGGCGCCGGACAGGAAGAGGCTGACCACCGGATGGGCCGTGAGAGCCTGTCCCTCCGGCCAGCGCCCCGGGTCGAGATCCAGGTACATGAGCTGCTTGCTGAAGTTCAACAGTCCGAGAGTGACGTAACGGCGCACACGCCAGGCGGGGCGGTTCTCGCGCACCAGCGCCTCCACGGCGGCCAGATAGGCTTCGGGCGCGGTTTCCTCGTCAAGGTCGGGCAGCGCCAGCCCGAAGTCGATGCGCAGCTTCTCCCGCAGGGAGATGTTGGTCAGGATATCCTCACCCGTGTAGGAGAGGGTGTACTCGTAGGTGCCAGTCGCGGTGTTGAGGCGGCCACGCTGCAGGCGGACGGGCAGCATGGAGAGGGGTGCCAGCCGCTTGCGCTCCTCGTCGCCGTGCTCCGTCCACTCCAGGAATCCCAGCGCCAGGTAGAGAATGTTGGCACCGCTCTCCTCGATGGCCGTCTCCGCCTTCTGGCGCAGTCCGCGTAGCCGGGTCTCCAGTTCGTAGGGAAAGAGCAGGGTCTGGATGGCCGAGTCCCCGTGCTTTCCGGATGGCTCACCCCCGGCTTCCGGAACGGGCATCTCCCAACCCGTCTCGAGTCCGCGCAACCGCGCCCACTCCTCCGCGCTGGGATCCTTGCGCACGCGGCGCTCCTGGCCCGTCTCCTCGTCGATGACGAGATAGCCGGCCTCGAGCAACTGCTCCCGCGTGGGCTCAGGCACCGGCTGGAAGCGCATCTCCCGCTCGCCCAACAGGGTCTCCCAGAGCTGGTCGGGAAGCTCGTCGATGATCCGCAGGCTCGCCGTCTTGGTGTGGCGGAAATTGAGTAAACGGTTGCGGGCTGTCAGATCAAGCAGGCGGGCACGGAGTTTCTCAAGAGCTGCCGATGCAAGCGACTCTCTGGAAGACTGGTAATTTTCAGATATATCGTTCACTGGGCACCTTTCCCTTTGTCCCGGGACGAACAAATCGTTCACCGGCTGTTATAACACGACAGACGGATACAAACCCGGCTGGCAAGCCTGCCCCGAACAGGCCTTGAGCGCAGGGTCTGCAGCGCCATACCTACTCGTATCCTTCACCACGAAGACAGTCGCAACCCCCTCTACATGCACCTTCCATCCAGCTGCAAAACACCCGAGACATCGAGTGAAAAAATATCATATCTAATAGTTTTTATTGTATTTTATAACGTCGAAAAAATAGTGTGCGGAAGCCGGAAAAGGTATAATCAGAAATATTGCAACAGGAGGAGCTGTCATGGGATTCCGCTTCTATCAAACCTATGCCGTCAAAAACAAGGATACTCCCAACGAGGTAAGGGAGTTTATCGGGCTTCATGAAAATGAGGCCGGGGCACGCAATAAAATCCGTGACGCCATCGCATCCGGGCATGATTACGGATATATCAAGCAGGGCTTCGATACTATCGCCTACCTGAATGAGAAATCATTTCTCAGAGTCGTTGAATAAGACTGCTGCCCCATTACCGTTTGAGCCCATGCTGGCCAAAGGACCGGGGCTGTTTTAATCCCTTCTTCTTCAGGTCAGTCGTTCAGACAACCCGTAACAGTGAGAGTACCGTGATTTGAGTCTTAATCCCTTCTTCTTCAGGTCAGCCGTTCAGACGCGAAATCCACTGAATGAGGAGAGCATCCATGAGTCTTAATCCCTTCTTCTTCAGGTCAGCCGTTCAGACAG
>NPIF01001077.1_pt1 | contig 49119 bp, 39 predicted proteins | sample 8637461 | NCBI WGS metagenome assembly NPIF01 (sample SAMN07420641, study PRJNA396082) | bioreactor metagenome | isolation source: sample BR12 brine-fed electro-methanogenic bioreactor BR | place: Japan: Kochi | collected 2016-12-09
GGTTCCGGCTCTGGTTCCGGCTCTGGTTCCGGCTCAGGCTCAGGCTCTGGTTCCGGCTCTGGTTCCGGCTCAGGCTCTGGTTCCGGCTCGGGCTCGGGCTCTGGCTCGGGCTCGGGCTCGGGCTCTGGTTCCGGCTCAGGTTCCGGCTCAGGCTCTGGCTCAGGCTCAGGCTCAGGCTCAGGTTCCGACTCAGGCTCTGGCTCAGGCTCTGGTTCCGGCTCAGGCTCTGGTTCCGGCTCGGGCTCGGGCTCTGGTTCCGGCTCTGGTTCCGGCTCAGGTTCCGGCTCTGGTTCCGGCTCGGGCTCTGGTTCCGGCTCGGGCTCCGGCTCGGGCTCCGGCTCCGGCTCTGGTTCCGGCTCTGGAAGAGGCTCATCATCGGCAAGCAGAATGCCTGGCTCTTCTGTAGGCTCCAAAACATCAGAGTTCAACCCGATTGTTTCGTACCCGGCTTCAGGTGTTGTTTCACCTGCAGTCCTGCTCAGCTGTACAAAATCAGCCCCTTCATTACCGTCAGTTCCACCCGCAGCCGGCGCACCAGCAGCGGTAGGCTCAAGCACTTCAGTCGGGTCCTGGCCAGCCAAAATGGCAGCCTGAATAGCATCAACAGATGCAATTGACTCATCAACTGGATAGTTTTGGGACGGGCTGAAGGTATCTGCTGTAGCCAACCAATTCTGGCTACCTTCCAGCACGATCGGGTCACCCATGCCGTCGATAGCAATTTCAATCCGCGCATCCGGAGCAGGCCTGATCAGGTCGCCTTCCAGAATCGCGTCACCAAGCGCTAACAGCCGCTCATTGCCGTTTGCATCAACCGCTACAACCTTGCCTGCCAAGGCGTTGACACTGCCTATCACCGTACTCATGACAATACCCCACTAAAACCCAGTTTCGATTACCCTACTCTAGGTCTGTGTTCGACAGTTCTCTATTGTCCTGTGGTACAAAAGCAAAAAACCGGATGCCATCACAGCATCCGGTTTTTATACACTAACCACCCGATAACGAGTGGCAAGCTTGGCAATCAGACTTCGAGGAAGTCCAGAATGCCTTCGGCGGCCTTGCGGCCTTCATCTATCGCGGTCACCACCAGGTCAGAACCTCGCACCATGTCACCACCGGCGAACACCTTGGCATTGCTGGTCTGGAACGCGAAGCGACCCATTTCCTGCGGCTGGGCCACTGTCTTGATACGACCATCTTCATGCAGATCGATACTGAAGTCTGCAAACCAGGGCGCAGGGCTCGGACGGAAACCGAAGGCAACCAGCACAGCATCAGCAGGCAGGACTTCTTCAGAGCCCGGTACCACTTCAGCGCGACGACGACCGTTCTCGTCAGGCTCACCCATCTGGGTTGCCACAACTTTAACGCCTACAACCTTGCCGTTTTCGCCCACGACTTCAACCGGCTGACGGTTGAACAGGAACTTGACGCCCTCTTCGCGCGCATTTTCCACTTCGCGCTTGGAGCCCGGCATGTTCTCTTCGTCACGACGGTAGGCGCAGATGACCGATTCGGCACCCTGACGGATGGAGGTGCGGTTACAGTCCATGGCGGTATCACCACCACCCAGCACAACCACTTTCTGGCCCTTGACGCTGATGTATTCAGACGGGTCCTGCTCATAACCGAGGCAGTGATTCACATTGGAGATCAGGAACGGCAATGCATCATACACACCGTCCAGCTCTTCTCCGGGGAAGCCGCCTTTCATATAGGTGTAGGTGCCCATGCCCATGAAGACAGCATCGTACTCGTCCATCAGCTGCTGCATGGTTACATCCTTGCCCACCTCGGTGTTGAGGCGGAACTCGACACCCATCTCTTCAAAGATTTGGCGGCGACGGCTCATGACGCTTTTTTCCAGCTTGAACTCCGGGATGCCGAAGGTCAGCAGGCCACCAATCTCGGGGTAGCGGTCGAACACTACCGGCTTAACCCCGTTACGGACCAGAACGTCGGCACAGCCAATACCGGCAGGGCCTGCACCGATCACGGCAACCTTCTTGTCGGTCCACTCGACATTGGACATGTCAGGCTTCCAGCCCATGGCGAACGCGGTATCGGTAATGTATTTTTCCACCGAGCCGATTGTGACGGCGCCAAAGCCGTCATTCAGCGTACAGGCACCTTCACACAGGCGGTCCTGCGGGCACACACGGCCACACACTTCCGGCAGCGAGTTGGTCTGATGACTCAGCTCTACCGCTTCCATGATATTCCCCTCAGTCACCAGCTTCAGCCAGTTGGGGATAAAGTTGTGCACCGGGCACTTCCATTCACAATAGGGATTGCCACACTCCAGGCAGCGGTGTGACTGGGAAGAGGCATCCTTGGGCTGGAACGGCTCATAGATCTCAGCAAACTGCTGCTTGCGAATACCAGCCGGCACTTTTTCCGGCCCCTGACGGCCAACATCAATAAACTGAAAATCGTTCTTCAGACGGTCAGTCATTTTACCACCTCGTCCGATACCCGCCGCTGGGGCAGGTACCGCAGTTAGTCTTTCTCTGTGCTTACTCGGGACGCACACGCACTGTATTCAGGAGATCATTCAGACTTGCAGCCTTTGGCTTGACCAGCCAGAACTTGCCGCAGTAGTCATAGAAGTTGTCCAGTATCTCCTGCCCCCAGGCACTGCCGGTTTCAGCCGTGAACTCCTCAATTACCGACCGCAGGTGGTTCTTGTAGGACTCCATCTGCTCGGTCGCAATGCGGTGGATATCCACCAGCTCATGGTTGTACTTATCAACAAAGGTATTGTCACGGTCCAGCACATACGCGAAGCCGCCAGTCATGCCAGCACCGAAGTTGTAGCCGGTCTCGCCCAGCACCGTCACCATCCCCCCGGTCATGTACTCACAGCAGTGATCACCGGCACCTTCAATGACGGCATGACAACCGGAGTTGCGCACACCGAAACGCTCACCGGCACGGCCCGCCGCAAACAGCTTGCCGCCCGTTGCACCATAGAGACAGGTGTTGCCGAGAATGGCGGTATCCTGGGACTTGAACGTAGCTTCAGCAAACGGACGCACTACCACCTTGCCACCGGCCATACCCTTGCCGACATAGTCGTTGGCATCGCCTTCCAGCAACAGGTGCTGGCCACCGGCGTTCCAGACGCCGAAGGACTGGCCGGCATGCCCGCGGAAGCGGAACACGACTGGCTTGTCTTCCATGCCCAGGTTGCTGTGATGACGAGCAATCTGGCCGGAGGTACGCGCACCTACCGAGCGATCACAGTTGGTGATCTCAAGTGTCCACTCACCTCCAGATTTGCTCTCGATCGCCTGCTGCGCCAACTCCAGCATGTGCGTGTTCAGGCTGCCCGGATCATAGGGCTCGTTACGTGCCTGCTGGCAGGTGTGTGGATACTCGACCGGCACACCGGCTGTACCGATGATGGGCCCCAGATCCAGATGGTTCTGCTTGTCGGTCACGCCCGGCAGAATTTCCAGCAGATCAACACGGCCGATCAATTCATCAAAGCTGCGCACACCAACCTGAGCCATCAGCTGACGAGTCTCTTCCGCCACAAAACGGAAGAAGTTTTTCACCATCTCGACGGTGCCACGGAAATGCTCATCCCGCAGATCCTTGCGCTGGGTGGCGACACCGGTGGCGCAGTTGTTCAAATGACAGATACGCAGATATTTACAGCCCAGCGCGACCATCGGCATGGTGCCAAAGCCGAAGCTTTCGGCACCCAGAATAGCAGCCTTGATCACATCCAGGCCGGTTTTGAGGCCACCATCTGTTTGCAAGCGGATCTTGCCACGCAGGTGGTTGGCACGCAGTGCCTGTTGTGCATCGGCCAGGCCAAGCTCCCAGGGCGATCCCGCGTAATGGATAGAGGTCAGCGGAGATGCAGCCGTACCACCGTCATAACCGGAGATGGTAATCAGGTCGGCATAGGCCTTGGCCACACCGCAGGCGATAGTGCCTACACCCGGACGGGAGACCAGCTTGACGGAAACCAGCCCTTCCGGATTGATCTGCTTCAGATCGAAGATCAGCTGTGCCAGATCCTCGATCGAGTAGATATCATGGTGCGGAGGCGGCGAAATCAATGTCACGCCCGGTACGGAGTAGCGCAGGCGCGCGATCAAGGCATTCACCTTGCCGCCCGGCAGCTGTCCACCTTCACCCGGCTTAGCACCCTGGGCCACCTTGATCTGCATCACGTCGGCACTCATCAGATATTCCGGCGTAACACCGAAACGTCCGGATGCAACCTGCTTGATCTTGGAGCGCTTGTTGGTGCCGTGACGGGCGGGGTCTTCACCACCTTCGCCGGAGTTGGAGCGACCGCCCAGCTCGTTCATCGCCACTGCCAGCGCTTCATGCGCTTCCGGCGACAGCGCGCCCAGAGACATGGCGGCACTGTCAAAGCGCGGGAAAATGTTTTCGATCGGTTCAACCTGATCCAGCGGGATGGGCTTCAAGTCTTTCTTCAGGCCCAACAGATCACGCAGGGTCGCAACACCACGCTGATTCACCAGCTCGGCGTAACGTGCGTAAGCATGTTTGTCACCCGTGGTAACCGCTTCATGGATGGTTTTGACCACATCCGGGTTGTAGGCATGGTACTCAGCGCCGTGCACATACTTGAGCAGACCACCCTGCTGAATCGGCTTGCGGGCACTCCAGGCTTCCTGCGCCAGCAGAGACTGCTCCTGCTGGAAGTGCGTGAAAAGGGCGCCTTCGATACGGCTGCACACGCCACGGAAACAAAGATCGACCACTTCGCTGGACAGACCAACGGCTTCAAACAGCTGAGCACCGCGGTAAGAAGCGATGGTGGAGATGCCCATCTTAGACAGGATCTTCAACAGGCCCTTGTTAATGCCCTTGCGGTAGTTTTCGTGTGCCTGCAGCGGCTCCAGCGGCAGCTCACCGGTGCGACAGAGATCGTTCAGCACGCGGTAGGCCAAGTACGGATATACCGCCGTCGCACCAAAACCGAACAGTACAGCGAAGTGATGCGGATCACGTGCAGTGCCGGTCTCAACAATCAGGTTGGTTTCGCAACGCAAGCCTTTTTCGACCAAGTGGTGGTGAACCGCACCGGTTGCCATCGCAGCATGAATCGGAAGCTTGCCGCGCTGCAGGTAGGCATCGGTCAGTACCAGCAGCGTCACGCCATTGCGAGCGGCATCTTCGGCCTTGGCACAGAGGTCACGCAGCGCCTGCTCCAGCCCGATCTCGGGATCATACTGCAGATCCAGGTCAAGCGAGTCGAATCCATCCAGCTTGCACTTGCGCATGAACTGGAACTTGCTCGCGGACAGCACCGGGGTCGTCAAAATCAGGCGACGCGCATGTTCGGGAGTTTCTTCGAACACGTTCTGCTCGGCACCTATACAGGTTTCCAGCGACATCACGATCGCCTCACGCAGAGGGTCGATCGGCGGGTTGGTTACCTGAGCAAATTGCTGACGGAAGTAGTCATAAGGTGAACGAATACGGCTGGACAGCACTGCCATGGGCTTATCATCACCCATGGAGCCAACCGCTTCCATCCCGGTCTCACCCAATGGGCGCAGGATTTGGTCACGCTCTTCAAAGGTGACCTGATACATCTTCATGTGCTGCTTGGTTTCTTCCGGCGACATTTCGCGGAACGACTGCGACTCTTCCTGGAAGCTCATGGTCTGCTCCAGGCGAATGGCATTTTCCTTCAGCCACTGCTTGTAGGGCTGCGCAGACTTGAGCTTGTTGTCCACATCCTTCGTGTGCAGCACTTCACCTGTCTGGGTATCAATCGACAGGATCTGACCGGGTCCGACACGGCCCTGCGCCACAATATCTTCCGGCTTATAATCGAAAACACCGATTTCAGATGCCGTACAGATGTAACCATCACGTGTCATAACCCAACGTGACGGACGCAGGCCGTTACGATCGAGCATGCACACCGCATAGCGACCATCGGTCATGACCATACCAGCCGGACCGTCCCACGGTTCCATGTGCATGGAGTGGAAGTCATAGAAGGCACGCAGGTCAGAGTCCATGGTTTCAACATTCTGCCAGGCAGGCGGAACGATCATGCGCACGGCTCGGTACAGATCCATACCACCCACCAACAGAAACTCCAGCATATTGTCCATGCTGGACGAGTCGGAACCCGTGGTGTTGACGATCGGCTGCAGCTCTTCGATGTTCGGCAGCATCTCGGTCGAGAACTTGGTACGGCGTGCACGAGCCCAGTTACGGTTGCCATCAATGGTATTGATTTCACCGTTGTGAGCCAGGAACCGGAACGGCTGCGCCAGCGGCCAGCGTGGTGCTGTGTTGGTTGAGAAACGCTGGTGATAGGTACAGATAGCCGTTTCGAGGCGCGGGTCGTTCAAGTCCTGATAGAACACCGGCAGGTCGACCGGCATCATCAGCCCTTTGTAAGAAAGCACCTTGTCAGACAGGCTGCAGATGTAAAAATCGGGATCATCGGAAAGCGCGACTTCAGCCTTGCGACGTGCAGTAAAAAGACTGATTGCGAATTCGCGCGGGCTTTTGCCGTTGGGATGAATAAAAACTTGTTCGATCTGGGGGAGGGTATCTTTAGCGATAGGACCAAGACAGCTGTCATTGGTGGGGACTTGTCTCCAGCTCAACACTTGCAACCCTTCGGCCTGCAGCGCTGAGCCAAGTTGCTCGCGGGCTACAGACGCCTGCTGCGCCTCGGGAGACAGAAAGACCATCCCTATTGCATAGTGTTCGCCCAACTCGACGCCCAGTTCTTCGGCAGCAATGGTCCGCAGGAAACCGTCTGGTTTCTGCATCAGCAATCCACAGCCGTCCCCGGTCTTGCCATCAGCAGCAATACCTCCGCGGTGTGTCATGCACGCCAGTGCCTGGATCGCCTTGTCCAACAGATCATGGCTGGCCTGACCCTGCATATGGGCCATCAGGCCGAAACCACAGTTATCCTTGAACTCCCCGTGGCGATAAAGACCTTTATTCATACGCCGACCTCGCTAAAACTCTTTTAAATCAAGAAGTTATCTAACTTCCTTTCTCCCGCTGATCAAATTGTGGGCAAAAAGGGGATGCAATTCTACCTATGGAAGAGGTCGGACTCAAGAGAATTGTTGCCGATATTGCACCACGGTGGTGCAATATCGCAAAAATAGTTGCATTATATGCACCGAATTGGTGCACTCATAATTCTGACAGGGATACAACCCTGTTGCAGAATTATTTTTTGCGGATATCCGCTTTTACCCCAGCAATCGAGCGCGCCCAGGGACGGAGTTTACGCAGGGATTCCGGCAAGCTGGCCACCGCGTTGGTTGCCGCAGCTCGGTCAGCATACTGACCATATACAACCACATGCCAGGGAGCACCCTTGAAAACCGTCTGGAAATAATAGAACCGCTGCGGCTGTTCCTGTGCCTGAATAAAGTCTCTGACACTGGTTTCAGCACGTGCACCCATGACTTGAAGTGTATAGCCCTGCTCCGGCCAACCGAGCAACTCTTCTTCTCTCAACCACTGCTGGGCCACACCACCTGTTTCGGCCACGACTTGAGGTTTTGATTCTGGCTTGGGTTCTGGTTTGGGCTCTGGTTTGGGCTCTGGTTTGGGCTCTGGTTTGGGTTCTGGCTTGGGCTCTGGTTTGGGCTCTGGTTTTGGATCTGGCTTGGGTTCCGGTTTTGGATCTGGCTTGGGTTCCGGTTTTAGCTCTGGCCTGGGCTCCGTCAGAGCCGGGGGCTCGGATACAGCCGATCCATCCGAGACAACACCTACATCAGCTCCACCTTGTTCTGCATCGATTGCCGCAACTTGGCTTTCAGGGCCAACTGCTGTAACTGATTCGGTGTTTTCTGATGCTCGATCTGGCGCAGCGGGTGACGGGTACTCCTGAGCATTCTCAAGTCGCGGCTGAGGCTCCGGCCTTACAGGCAGGGGAAGCGTAATTCTCTCCGCCACCACTGGAGTACTATCCTCATCAGGAAGGTACTGCCAGACAGCGACACCAAACACCAGTAGAAGCACCAGAATGGCCGCACTGATATGCTTGGGCGGCAGAGGTAGCCGGTTGCTGCCTGGAGATTTCAAACGGCCGCTACGCAGCAGCTCAATTACCTGCTCACGCAACCGCCCCGGGTATCCCTGCGAGCGCTCAATCAGCGCTGCAAACTGTCGCTTCCCCAGATCAATGCCGTCAGGTAACAGGGACTCGACAAAATCGGCCGACTCATCCGGGGTGAACGGTTCAAGCCTTTCCACATGCAGGTGGCTTTCCAGCTGTTCAGCCAACCCGAGCCCCCGAAAGCGCTCTTCAAACTCTGTAGTACCGGTCAGCAGAACCCGCGGCGGAACCCCTTTTTCAAAGGTAGCAAAGTTCACCAGCAGCTCAAGTGCGTTATTGGTCAGAAAATCGGCATCGTCTATCAACAAGATCAACGCCAAACCATCTTCACGCAGTTGACGCGCCAACACATGCATCTGTTTCAGGCGCTGTCGATTATCAGCTGCAGATTCAAAGTCGAGAGCACCCGTCAACTGTTGCAGCAGACTGGTCACATCAGTTGTTTCATCAAGCTGTAGCCTGACGGCACGCCCCAAAGTCCTGTTATCATCAGGCACAAGCTGTTCAAGCAAGGCCGATTTACCAACACCGTTTTCACCAATGATTAACATGACAAAATCGGAGAAGCGCACCAAATGTTGCAGCTTATCCCTCTGCTGCAGGCGAGATTCCGGTTCGTAGTAATGGGTCGGGATACTCATGACGTCCTGTCCTGTTATCCGATCCGCCCCAGTGACTGGCCACAGATCAGAGTTTGTTCAAGTTTGTTCGCAGCAAAGTCAGCCGTTACGACACCCTGTCCAAGTTGCTGCAACAGAACAAGACGCAAGTTTCCATCGATCACCTTTTTGTCCACCGCCATCAGCTCTATAAATCGCTCACAGCTCATCGTTTCGGGTGGTGCGACAGGCAACCCTGCCGCTGTCAGAAGGCGTTCGATACGGGCAAGCTCTGCTTCGCCTATCCACCCCTCGCGAGCTGAAAGGTTGGCGGCCATCAGCATCCCGGCCCCTACCGCTTCACCGTGTAACCAGTTACCGTACCCTTGATCGGTTTCGATGGCATGGCCGAAGGTGTGGCCAAGATTCAGCAGTGCCCTGATACCTGACTCTCGCTCATCCTGCGCTACAATCTCGGCCTTGATTTCACATGAGCGATAGATGGCGTACGCGAGCGCTTCAGGATCACGTGCTCGCAGCGCTGGCATGGCGGACTCCAGCCAATCGAGAAATTTGGCATCATGAATCAAACCGTACTTGATCACTTCCGCCAGACCGGCAGATAGTTCACGCTCCGGTAGACTGCCAAGTACATCTGTCGCCGCCAACACAGCCTGAGGCTGATGAAAAGCACCGATCATGTTTTTGCCAAGTGGATGATTTACGCCTGTCTTGCCACCAACAGATGAGTCGACCTGCGACAGCAATGTCGTAGGCACCTGGATAAAATTCACGCCTCGCTGGTAACTTGCCGCCGCAAAACCGGTCATGTCACCCACAACACCACCGCCCAACGCAACCAGCGTAGTTGTTCGGTTATGCCGCTTTTCGAGCAACGCATCAAAGATCAGATTGACATGCTGCAGATCCTTGTATGCTTCACCATCCGGCAGAATTACGCTATCCACCTGTTTACCCGGAAACTGCTGCAACAGCGCGTCAAGATACAGCGGAGCAACAGTCTCGTTGCTGACCACCATCACCTGGCGGCCGTTGACATACGGTAGCAGCAAGTTTTGCTGCAACAGACCCTGGCCGATAAAAATGGGATAACTGCGGACGCCAAGATCGACCGTCAATGTCTGCATGAGAACAGTCTCCGGAAACAGAGTGAATCAGATTTTTTTCAGCGGCTGCTGTCGCTTCAGGAAACGAATAATATCATTTACCACGCCACGTGGGTGACGTCGATCAGTACGAATCAACAGATCGCAGCAGTCCCTGTAAAGCGGGTCACGCTTTTCAATCAGTTGCTCCAGTACAGCCCGCGGGTTTTCTGTCTGCAAAAGAGGACGATTTCGGTCTTTTGCAGTACGCTCCAGTTGCTGCTCAATTGATGTCTGCAAGTAAACGACAGTACCTCTGCTTTGCAGGTTCCGTCGGTTAGCCTCACGCAAGACAGCACCACCACCGGTTGCCAGAATGATGTCATCTAACTGGGTCAGTTCATCAATGGCAATTTCTTCACGTTGACGAAAGCCCTCTTCGCCTTCGACATCGAAAATCCACGGGATATTGGTTCCGGAGCGCGTCTCTATTTCACGGTCAGAATCGTGAAATTCCAGCCCAAGCTCTTGAGAAAGCAAACGCCCTATGGTGCTTTTGCCAGCACCCATAGGGCCAATAAGGAAAACGTTCAAATTTTTACAGCTCTGTTCTTATCGTCTGGTGAGAGACTCACGAATCATATTTGGTGTGATAAAGATAAGCAACTCACGTTTTTCTGCATCATTTGAGCGACTGCGGAACAACCCGCCAACCACAGGCAAATCACCAAGCAAAGGAGTTTTGGATGTATTGTTACGTGTTTCAGTCTCCAATATTCCACCCAACACAAGTGTTTCGCCGTCGCCAACAACCACTGTTGTCGATAGCTCTTGCTTGTTGATTATAATATTTTCAAAGAGAGTCCCACCCAACGAATCCTTGTTAATCAGTATCTCCAGAGAGATTTTGTCTCCTGGTATTATTTGCGGCGTCACTTCAAGCTTCAGCACAACATCTTTATATTCGATTGAGACAGTTCCATCCTCAATTTTCTGAATTGGAATCTCTTGCCCCGCCTGAATAATGGCTTTTTTGCCATTTGTCGTCATCACTTTAGGCTGTGACAGAATATCCACTTTATTATCAGTTTGGAGTGCGGACAACTCTGCCGACAACAGTAGTGAATTATTGATAAAGCCAAATGCGATTGATGACTGTGGTGTTACCCCCATATCAACCATCAAATTGCCTGGAATTCTATCTGATGTATCCACATAAGGAGTTGATGGAGCATTGGGAGAACCACTAATCTTGATTTCATGGTTATCACCACCAGTCAAAACCCCGGCACCCCAACGTATGCCCAGCTCCTTGGTATCCTTGACTTCTGCAGTAACAAGTCGTGCCTGTACCATGATCTGCTCGACTTCAACATCAAAGCGTTTGATGGTATCTCTTATTTCACGTACCTGCTTTGCTGTCTCACGTACCATAAGAGTGTTTGTTTCATCATCTGCCATGACAAAACCGCGTTCTGACACAAGCTTGGCTTCAATGACGCGTTCTTTTATGTCAGAAGCTTTGCGGTAGTCAATTTGAATGAAATCGGTTACCAGTGGTGCAAGCTCCTGCTCTTGCTGCTGGCTTTGCATCTCAACTGTTTCTCGAGCAGCTATCTCGTCAACAGTTCCGACCAACAAAACATTTCCCGCTTCGCGCTTATCCAACCCTTTAGTTTTAAGGACAATATCCAAGGCCTGATCCCAAGGGACATTTTTTAGTCGCAAGGTAATTGTGCCTTGTACATTATCACTGACCACAAGATTTTTATCAGCCACTTCCGCGATGATCTGTAATACAGTACGTATTTCTACATTCTGGAAGTTCAGGTCTATTTTCTCCCCCGTGTACGGGAACAGATCACGCTGATTCTCCTGTTCCTGGCGTGTTAAAGGCTTGAAGTCCAATACCAACTGATTACCACTTTGGTAAGCCATATAGTCATAAGGCTCTGCTGAAGGTTTAATCAGAATAGTGGCATTTTCACCTCGCACCATCGAGTCTATAAAAAGAACCGGTGTAGCAAAGTCTTGAACATCCAAACGTTGCTCCAATGCATTGGAAAGCCCTGCCCCCAATAGATTTACAACAACGTTATTTCCTTCTTCAACAATATCGAGACCCGCCTGAGAGTCACTCAGATCAATTGTTACTCTTCCACGATCACCCTCAAGGCGGTGAAAGTCGATTCCACGCACTCGCGTACGGTCATCTTCTTTGGCAGGCATCCTTGGCCCTTGCTGAGGAACTCCAGCAGAAGAATCAGGCGCAGAGGCCTTACCAACCACACTATCGGCAGGCTGACCACCAATCTCAATAAACAGGCTATTATTTTCACTATACGTTTTGTAACCAGCTGAGCCGGTAAGGCTCGTAACAATCCGAAGACGACCGCCAGACTCGGCAAAATGTAAACTATCTACATCGCCGGATTTAACTGAAAGCGTTTTGGTATCCATGCCATTCTGAGCACCCCAGAAGTCCATCACGAGACGCGGAGGGCTTTCAATCATGTAGGCCTTTGGCACAGGAGGCGCAATATCGAAGTCAAGCTTTACTTCAATCTTACTGCCGGGCAAAGAGACAAAAGAGGCATCTTTAAGCGCGGCGCCTTGGGCCAAAGCTGTGCGGCCAACAAGAACCAGCACAAGCACACTCAACAGGAGCCAGATACGGGTCTGGAATCCGGATAGCATCCGGTCGGTTTCGGTCCGTCTATATGTATTCACGGTCTGCATCCTTATCAATCCTGCACTTCAAGACTCAGTGTACGGGGGCGCTTCATCCACCCCCCACGCCCATTGGAGATAATTTCCACCAAATCCAGCTTTCGCTCACTCACGGAAACTATTTGTCCATAATCATTGCCCAAGTAATCACCGACACTCACTTGGTGGACTTCAGCATTTGGATCTTTGATCAAGGCCCAAATACCCGCATCGCCTGTATGTGTAATGGTGCCTACCATGTCCAGCACATCCAAAGAGAATGTTTCAAGATACTCTCTGTCCCTTTCCATATCAGGCTTCAGTGCATCCTGATCTTCATACTCAATGTCATTAGCACTGATTTGAGCAAGAGGCTTGAAAGGGTCTCTCAAACTACTGCCTTCATACACAAAGCTTTCATAAGCCTTGAACTCAGGCAACGGCTCAATGCGCCCGCTGGGCTTTGCTTTTTGTTCTTCGGTGTACTGTTTAAGGTCATCAGTCCCTTCAACCCATACACACCCAGAGGCAAGCACAACCAGCAATAACGGACAGAAACGCGCCATTTTAAGCACTTCAGTTCTTATCATCATAACGGTATGTCTTCGCACTAATTTCCATGCTCAAAGAGCCAGTATCTTCCATGGGGCTCAACGTAAAATCATGCAGGGTGACAATACGTTTGATTGCAGCAACCCCGCTGACGAACTCAGCCATCTGGTGGTAATTACCCTGAACGATCACTTTGATGGGTAGTTCAACGTAAAACTGCTCACGCTTCTCGGGCTGAAGCTCTATTAAATCAAACCTCAAACCAGCCAACTCCCCAATCTCAGTGATATCTTCAAGCAAGCCTGGCACTTCTTTTTGTGTTGGGAGCTGCCTAAGAAGCTCCGCAAATCTTCCCTCAACATCGGCCATTTGCTTTCGTAACGCCTCAAGACTGGCAACCTGGAAAGCCTTTGTTCGATATTCATCCTTCAGACTAAGCTCTTTTGCCTGCAAGCTTTCAACTTCCGCATGCTTATCCTTCAAAATGAAGTAGTAGCCGGCAAACATGACAATTAACACAGGTAAAAAATACGCAAGAACCTTAACCCCAATAGGCCAGTTACCCGCCTTTTTGAAATCAACATCGTTGGGATCAAAGCCTTCAAAAGCCGATTTGATCATATCAAAGCTCACCTGCCTGCCTCCTCTGCATTAGGACGGGTCATAGCAGCCTTCATATCAAACCTCATGGTGCCTTCCAGGTTATCAACCTTACTAAGATCCGGTTCCTTGAACCATATTGATTGGTCAAGACTACGCATCAAATCGGAAACATTGCTGTTATCCTTGGCTTCCCCCTTGATGTTGATTGTTTCGCCAGCTCTGGATAGAGATGAATAGTGGATATCATCAGGCAGCACACGGACAAGTTCATCAAAACTGCGCACGATAACAGGCCGGTTACCTTGAAGCTGTTGAATGACATTCAACCGCTCCAAAAGCCGCTCTCGTTTTGCCCTTAGCTGCTGGATTTCCTTTATTTTCTGATCAAGGACAGCAATTTCCGCGCTCATGTAGGCATTACGAGCCTCTTGGCGACTGATCTGCATGTCATAGTATTGAGCAGAGGCAACCAACATAAGAACGCCAAGCAACCCAGATCCAACCAGGTTACCAATGAAATTTTTCTGCAACCTCTCATTGCGCTCCTCGCGCCAAGGTCTCAGATTGATCTTCGCCATACAAAGTCCCTATGTTGCTAAACGTCGAAGCTTCTCAGAGCCAAGCCACACGCCTTGAAGAGCCTAGGCGCGTCTTTCTCCAAACGTAAAGGATTAACTTTGGAAACGATTCCCATCTGCTCAAAGGGATTAGCAACCCTCGTTGGCAAACCGGTTTCCTGCTCAACAGCCTCGGCAAGCGACTCAATACGTGAAGTCCCTCCCGCCAAATACAGCTTGCCGATCTGGCCGGCTCGTGCCCCAGAGGAATAGAAAAACTGCAAGGCTCTGGATACCTGCTGCGCCACTGTAGACTTGAACGGCTCAATGAGAGATTCCTTGGATTCCTGATCCAACTCATCAGTAGCCAAGAGCCTTTCAACCTCGGTAAGGCCAAGACCTTTTACTTGATGTATCAGGTTAACCAAATCATTGCCGCCAAACGCTTGCTCGCGGTTGTAGATAATCCTGTCGCCGCGAAACACGTTGAGCGTAAGAGTTGCCGCTCCGATATCAATAACACCCGTAATCTGGCCATCAGTGGGGGTCGACTCCAGAAATGGCAGGACGCGCTCGACTGCATAAGTATCGACATCAACAATTTCGCATGACAAGCCTGCACCGCTGATAGCATCCTCCCTACTGTCTACATCTTTTTTGCGGCACGCCACCAAGAGGACTTCCTGCAGCCCCGGAGAGTTATCTGCATCTCCGATGGCTTCAAAATCCAAAGCGACCTCGTTGAGCGGGTAGGGGATGAACTGATCAGCCTCAACTCTCACCTGATCTTCAAGCTCGAGTCCAGAGAAAGCTTTGCTAACCTCTATTTTCTTTGTGATGACAGCCGAAGCAGGAACAGACGTGACAGCATGACTTAACTTGACGCCACAAAGTTTTACAGCCCTTTCAATGGCGTCTGAAACATCCGCCACCACTTCAACATTCCCATCAACGACAGAAGTTGGGGGCAATGAGACTATCGCATAGCCTTCAATCTGATATGACTGTCCATGTTTCGTGAGTGCGACCAGCTTGACAGAGGAGGACCCGATGTCCACCCCAACCCAACCTGCAACCTTTTTATTGAAGATACTGAGCACGACGTTTTCCTTGTATCAATCAGGTGAAGTCCTGCGAATGCCAACAATGTAGCCTGATTCGGGCACAATTTAAACTGTCCGTTTACTGTAGACCAGCTGGCATACACCTATATAATGACCCAGCTCTATTTTTTTACCGCATTTTTTTAAGGTTAGCATGCGAATTTTAAGCCGGTTGTTCAAATGGATCCTAACTCTGTCTCTGATCGGCGTCTTTCTTGGCGCTGCCACACTGGCTGGAGTCTACTACTATTTCAGTCCGCAATTGCCTGATGTGCAAACTTTACGCGACGTAAAGTTTCAAACGCCGTTGCGCATTTTCTCCGCAGACGACAAGCTGATCGCTGAATTCGGCGAGAAGAAACGCGTACCTGTCAGCTACGAGCAGATTCCGACCGACTTTGTTCACGCACTCCAGGCGGCTGAAGACGCACGTTTTTTCGAACATTTCGGTATCGACATCAAAGGCCTGAGCCGAGCCGCCTTCCAGCTGGCATCGACAGGCTCCATACAGAGTGGTGGCTCTACCATCACCATGCAGGTGGCGAAAAACTTCTTCCTCACGCGCGAACAGACATTCAAACGAAAGTTTATCGAAATTCTATTGGCCCTGCAGATCGAAACGAAGCTCAGCAAGCAGGAGATCATGGAACTTTATGTAAACCAGATTTATCTGGGGCACCGCGCCTACGGCATCGAAGCAGCCGCCAACACCTACTATGGTTCAAGCATCGATCAGCTCAATTTGGCCCAGCTTGCCATGATTGCCGGCCTTCCCAAGGCTCCCTCCGCGTTCAACCCGATCACCAACTCTACTCGTGCAACCACCCGACGTGACTGGATTCTGGGACGAATGCTTGAGCTGGGCTACATTGACAGCACACGGCACGCCGAAGCCATCGCCTTTGTGGACAATGCACGCTACCACCGCAGCGATATCGAGCTTGATGCCCCCTATATTGCCGAGATGGTACGCCAGCAACTGTTTGAACGGTATGGCGAAGCACTGTATACCGATGGCTACCGCGTCTGGACAACGGTGTACAGTCACCAGCAACAGGAAGCGACTGATGCTCTGCGACGGGGACTCCTCGCCTACACCGATCGTCACGGCTACCATGGTGCTGAAGCCAGCCTGGATCTAGACAGCCTCAGCAGTGAAGCTGACCAGCTCAACCAGCTGCGCCAATACCCCACCTTTGCTGGCCTGGAGCCAGCATTGGTCAAGTCCGTGACGGACAACTCCGCTCAACTGCTACTGGGTAGCGGCGAGCCGGCCGAACTGAAATGGGACGGCATCAAATGGGCACGCCCTTTCCGCAGTGTACACTGGACCGGGCCGGCTCCCCAAAAGGCAACCGACGTACTTTCGGCAGGCGATATCATCCGCGTGATGCCCGATACCGACGGCATGCGCCTGACCCAAATGCCGCAGGTTCAAGGCGCTCTGGTCGCCCTGAACCCTCAGGATGGCGCCATACGCTCACTGGTTGGTGGCTTCAGCTTCTATCACAACAAGTTCAATCGCGCGACTCAGGCCTACCGCCAGCCAGGCTCCAGCATCAAGCCCTTCTTGTATACCGCTGCGCTTGAGAACGGCTTCACACCCGCCTCCATCATCAATGATGCCCCTATCGTGTTTCACGATGTAAGCCTTGAAGGCAACTGGCGCCCTGAAAATGACAATGGCGAGTTCAACGGCCCCATGCGCCTGCGCGAAGCCCTGTACCGATCACGCAACCTGGTATCGATTCGCATCATGCGCGCACTGGGTATCGAACAGGCCCGTGAATACATGCTCAGGTTCGGCTTCGAGCCCGATAAACTGCCTGCCAACCTCTCACTCTCGCTTGGCAGCGCCAGCGCCACTCCATTGCAGATTGCACGCGGTTATGCTGCCATTGCCAATGGCGGCTATCTGGTAGAGCCCTATCTGATCGATAGAATCGAGAATGCCGAAGGCGAAGTGCTGGAGCAGGCCAATCCCGTAACGGTATGCCACAACTGTGATGCACCCAACATCGAAACCACAACTGCAACAGCGGTTTTGACCGATACCTCCGAGCCAATGCCTGCTGCAGCATCACAGGGCTCTACAAACGCTCCCACACCTGTTGCACCTCGCGTCATCAGCGAGCGCAATGCATTTCTGATCTACGATGTGATGCGCGACGTAATTACACGTGGTACTGGCACGCGAGCTCGCGTCCTGGAACGCTCAGACCTGGCAGGCAAAACCGGTACTACCAATGAGCAAAAGGACACCTGGTTCAGCGGTTTTAGCCCCGACCTGGTAACAACAGTTTGGGTTGGCTTTGACCAGCCATCTCCTCTTGGGCGAGGCGAGTACGGCAGTAGTACTGCCCTGCCGATCTGGATCGACTATATGGCAGAGGCACTTGCCGGGCTGCCTGACCGCCCTCCCGCGGCACCCGAAGGCGTTGTACGCATCGCCATAGACCCGGCCAGCGGCCTGCGTGCCTGGCCCGGTCAGGACAATGCCATTGGCGAATACTTCCGCACCGAAGATGTTCCCTCAGAGACAGCCCGCAGCCCTGAGCAGCAGATGCAGGCACCACCGACCGAGGCCATCTTCGGCTATTAGAACAACGCCTGCATTGGACATAAAAAAACCGCCTACTGGCGGTTTTTTTATGTCCGTATTCAATCCGTGATCAGATGTCTTTCACGCTCTGAATCGGGTAGTGCGAGGGCATCGGCAGACGCGCAACACCTGTGTCGACAGCGGCCTGGGCAACCGCATTGGAGATTGCACCCAGCAGACGCGGGTCAGTCGCCTTCGGCAGGATATACTCACGACCGAATTCCATCTCCATAAGGTTGTAGGCATTCAGCACTTCCTGCGGAACCGGCTGCTTGGCCAGATCAGCCAGCGCACGCACGGCTGCCGCTTTCATCTCTTCGTTGATGGCGGTTGCACGAACGTCCAGCGCGCCACGGAAGATGAACGGGAAGCCCAGCACGTTGTTCACCTGGTTCGGGTAGTCTGAGCGGCCGGTTGCCATGATCACATCAGAGCGAGTCGCGCGCGCCAGATCCGGCTTGATTTCAGGATCCGGGTTGGCACAGGCGAAGACAATCGGGTTATCCGCCATCTTCAGCAGGTTTTCCGGTGACAACAGGTCCGGACCAGACAGGCCTACAAAAACGTCAGCGCCGGTGACGGCATCTTCCAGCGTGCGCTTGTCGGTCTCGGTCGCGAAAGCGGCCTTTTCCGGAGTAAGATCATCACGACCCGAGTGGATAACACCCTTACGGTCGATCATATAGATATTTTCGACCTTGGCACCCATATTGATCAGCAGCTTCATGCAGGCACTGGCAGCAGCACCGGCACCCAGACACACGATCTGCGCATCCGCCAGTTTCTTGCCGGCCAGCTCCAGTGCGTTGATCATGCCGGCAGCGGTTACGATCGCTGTACCGTGCTGGTCATCGTGGAAAACCGGAATCTTGCAGCGCTCGATCAATACGCGTTCGATCTCGAAGCACTCTGGCGCCTTGATGTCTTCAAGGTTGATGCCACCGAAGGTTTCGGCAATGCGCGCAACGGTATCGATGAACGCCTGCGGGCTTTCTGCATCGACTTCGATATCGATGGAGTCAATACCGGCAAAACGCTTGAACAGAAGCGCCTTGCCTTCCATGACCGGCTTAGAGGCCAAAGGCCCCAGATCACCCAGCCCCAGAATGGCGGAACCGTTGGAAATAACAGCAACCAGGTTGCCTTTGGCGGTGTAACGGTAAGCCGCATCAGGGTCCTTCGCGATTTCACGCACAGGCTCGGCCACACCCGGAGAGTAGGCCAGAGAAAGGTCGCGGGAAGTCTCAGCGGAGGTGGTAAGCTCTACACTGATCTTACCCGGACGAGGGAACTCGTGGTAATCGAGGGCGGCTTGTTTAAAATCTTGAGACATGGTTGCTGTTTCCAACTAAGGTTGTAAATAGACGGTCTTGCATCATATATAAAAGCCATATAGACAACAACCGCACTTTAGGCGATGCAAATATAGACTTCAGTTGGCCTGAAGGTGCTGGTCTGCGGTAATTCTGAGCAGCCAGCGCTGCTGGCCATGACTCAGCCGATTCTGCCGCTGCAGGCGATCCTGCACCCAGCCACGGGCTTCGATCCGGTCCCCCACCTGCATTCGCGCATGATCCACCCCAAGCTTTTCCGGCAGAAACAGAGCCAGGTGATCATCCAAATCGATGTAGTAGCCGGTTCGTGCTTGAGTGATTCGGCTGATACGCCCAATAACCAGTGCAAAACCGGGTTTATCAATTTCCATTGCGGTACGAGGCGCGCGCTGCCACACACCTTCAGATGCAACGCGTGCAGGCGTTTCTGCGCTGAAAAGACAATCGGCAAGACGGGTATTGGCACCCACCGCCAAAGCAAAGCCCAGCCCCTGCTGCAGCATTTTTTCTGCTATCAGCTCATCACGCCAATAAAGGTGGGCAAGTAGCCGGCCATAGCGATCCTGGCGCTCGGCTCCGGGCAGAAGATAGACCTGCTGACCCTTTACACGCCGCTCCAGCCAACGACTGGCCTCACGTGCACCGGGCTGATCAGGGCGCCCGTCATGCCCGACCTCAGGGGTATCAATACCGATAAGACGCACCCGCTGCCCTGACTTCAGGCGAACCGTATCCCCGTCGTACACATGCACGACTTCAGCATCAAAACCACCCGGCAGCAGCGGGCATTGCGCCCAAACCGCAGGAGACAACAAAAGCCAAAACGCGGATACAAAAAAGGCACCCGTCTGGAGTGCCTTTTTTGATGTACGCTGGCGCAGTCGATTAAGACTTGAAGCCACGACCACCGAAACGCTTCTTGAAGCGGTCAACACGGCCGCCGGAAGTCGCTTCCTTCTGCTTGCCGGTGTAGAACGGGTGGCACTGGCTGCACACGTCGACCAGCATGTCCTGACCCATGGTAGAGCGGGTGTTCATCACGTTGCCACAAGAGCAGGTGATGGTAACTTCGTTGTATTCCGGATGGATACCAGCTTTCATCTTGAACCTCGATAAAATTGGCGTGCCGCCACCCGGTCGTATTCATTGACGCCAGGCACCGCACATTTAATAGTCAGCACTCCAATACAAGAGCACCGCGATACTTACAGTTAAGGCGCGAAATTATACGCAGCCCACCCACTGCGAGCAAGCCAATTCGAGCATGCCGTTCAACCATTCCCTGTAACGCTCAAAAGCCCTAGACTCGGGGCCACAACATTGCCGACCGACACACTTCACTGACAGGACCAAGATCTTGATCTACCGCGTCGCCATTCCAACACCTCTGCACCGGCTGTTCGACTACCGACAGCCCCTGAATGAGACTCCCGCTCAGCCAGGCTGCCGAGTACGGGTCCCCTTTGGCCGGCGCGAGGCCATCGGCATTCTGGTCTCGATCGAGACCACCAGTGAATTCCCTCTCGACAAGCTCAAGCCGGTCAGCGAGGTTCTGGATCAGACTCCTGTATTCAGTGATGATCTGTTTGCGCTGACACGCTGGGCAGCCAGCTACTATCAACACCCTCTTGGCGATGCGCTGCAACAGGCCCTGCCGGTACTGCTGCGCCAGGGCCAACCTGCACGTTTTGCGCACCAGACACTGTGGCACGCCGCACCTGATGCAACACTGGAGGCCATCACTGCGCGCGCGTTCCGCCAGCGAGAGCTGCTGCAACTACTGCTGGAACATCCCGGTGGCATCAGCGCAGATGCTCTGCGTGCCGAGGGCGGTGATCCGGCACTGCTCAAATCGCTGCAGCTGAAGGGACTCGCACAATCATTTGAACATCACCCGGACCTGCCGCATGCCGACATCACCGACGGGGTTATCCGTGAAGCGCCACTGACACTGCATGATGAGCAGGCACAGGCGGTTGAGGCCATTCGCACGGCACAGGGTTTCAGCCCTCTGTTGCTTGAGGGCGTCACCGGATCAGGCAAGACCGAGGTCTATCTGCAGGCGATTCAATCCTGCCTTGAGCGCGGCCAGCAGGCACTGGTACTGGTGCCCGAGATCGGCCTGACGCCACAGACACTGTCCCGTTTCAAGGCACGTTTTCGGGTGCCTGTACTGGCACTGCACTCCGGCATGACCGACCGCCAGCGCCTGGATGCCTGGCTTTGGGCACGCGAAGGCAGCGCCCGCATTCTGATCGGTACGCGCTCAGCCATTTTCACGCCCCTGAGCCGTCCCGGCCTGATCATTGTGGACGAAGAGCATGACAGCTCGTTCAAGCAGCAGGACGGCTTTCGCTACCATGCCCGCGACCTGGCGATTTTCCGTGCCAACCAGCTCAAGATCCCCGTTGTACTGGGCAGCGCCACTCCGTCACTGGAAAGTCTGCAGAATGCACGCAGTGGTCGCTATCAGCATCTGCACCTGACCCGTCGCGCCGGCAATGCCACCCCTCCCGCATTCAAACTGCTGGACATTCGACAGCAGACGCTGGACGCTGGCCTCTCGGCAGCGCTGATCAGCCAGATCCGATCACATCTTGACCAGGGCACCCAGGTGTTGCTGTTCCTGAACCGACGCGGCTTTTCACCGGCGCTGATCTGCCATGACTGTGGTACTCCGGTCGACTGCACCCGCTGCGATGCGCGCATGACCCTGCACCGTCAGCCCCCCCACCTGCATTGCCATCACTGCGATCGTCAGACACCCATTCCACGCTCTTGCGCTCAGTGCGGCAGCAACCAGCTGCGCCCCGCCGGCAGCGGCACTGAAAGGGTAGAAGACCGCCTGCAGGTACACTTCCCCGACACCCCCGTATTACGGGTCGATCGCGACAGCACTCAGCGCAAGCACGCGCTGGAGCGAATCATGCAACAGGTACATCAGGGCGAGCCCTGTATTCTCGTGGGCACCCAGATGCTGGCCAAAGGGCATCATTTCCCCAAGGTAACGCTGGTAGCAGTGCTGGATGCGGATGCGGGTCTGTTCAGCGCGGACTTTCGTGGCATGGAAAAAACCGCCCAGTTAATTCTGCAGGTCGCCGGCCGTGCCGGTCGCGCCGATCACCCCGGTGAAGTAGTACTGCAAACCCTGCATGCAGAGCATCCCATGCTTAATACGCTGGTACACGCCGGCTATGAAGCCTTTGCCAGTGAGGAGTTGCGGCTGCGGCATGCCGGATACCTGCCACCCTTTTCCCATCACGCCCTGATCCGTGCCGAAGCCAACCGACAGGGGCTGGCCGAGAGCTTTCTGATCAGCCTGCGTGAACTTGCTCAACAGCAACAGCTGCTGCCCCAGGGCGTGCAGTGCATCGGCCCTTTTCCCGCGGTAATGGAAAAGCGTGCCGGCCTGTTCCGCGCCCAGATGCTGATGCAAAGCCCGCACCGTCCCGCACTGCAGCATGCGTTGCCACTGCTGACCGGGCTGATGCAGGCACACCCTGAGGCACGCAGGGTACGCTGGAGTATCGACGTTGATCCGATTGACAGCTACTGATTGGCAATTAACCACAGCGAGGCCGTATAATACTCGGTTTATTGCATCATTCTGATCTTCGAATCCAGCCAGAGTACCCCAATGAAAGAACAGATTGCCCAGTTGATCGAAACGGCACTTGCCTCCCTGATAGCTGACGGCACCCTGCCGGCCGATATCGCTCCGAGCATTCAGGTGGAGAACACCCGCGACAAGTCGCACGGTGACTTTGCCAGCAACATCGCCCTGACTCTGGCCAAACCCGCCCGACGCAACCCGCGAGAGCTGGCACAGCAGATCTGTGACGCCCTGCCGACCTCCTCCAATGTCGAAAAGACCGAGATTGCAGGCCCGGGGTTCATCAACTTTTTTGTCAGCCAGGCGTCGATCTTCACCGTTGTGGGTGACATCCTTGCGCAGGGCGACGCGTTCGGTCGTGGCACTCCCGACTCAGGTCCGCGCATGCAGGTGGAGTTTGTATCCGCCAACCCAACCGGCCCGCTGCACGTAGGCCATGGGCGTGGCGCGGCCTACGGTGCCACCGTAGCCGATCTGCTGGAAGCGGCAGGTATCGAGGTTGAGCGCGAATACTATGTCAACGATGCCGGTCGCCAGATGAACATCCTGGCGGTCAGCGTCTGGCTGCGATATCTGGAACTGAACGATCAGGAACTGACTTTCCCCAGCAACGGCTATCAAGGCTTCTACATCCGCGATATCGCCCATGACCTGTTGAAAGCACATGGCGACCGCTTCAATGTCCCCGTTGCCGAGCTGTTCTTCGACATCGTTGCCGATGAACCTGCCGGTGGCGACAAGGAACTGCATATCGATGCCCTGATCGAGCGCGCCCAGCAGATGCTGGCTGATGACTACGAGCGTGTCTTCAACGCCGGTCTTGACGCTATTCTGGGTGATATTCGTGAGGATCTGTCCGAGTTCGGTGTTGATTATCAGGTCTGGTTCTCCGAGCGATCTCTGACCCACAGCGGCGATGTTGAGCGTGCACTGGAGCAACTGGAAGCGAGGGGCTATCTGTATGAGCAGGAGGGCAACCTCTGGTTCCGTTCCACTGACTTCGGCGACGACAAGGACCGCGTGGTCAAGCGTGCGAATGGTCAGACCACCTACTTTGCCTCCGACATCGCCTACCACATGAACAAGTTCGAGCGCGGCTTTGACCAGGTGGTCAATATCTGGGGCGCCGATCATCACGGCTACATCACCCGCGTAAAGGCGGCCATTCAGGCGCTGGGCTACGATCCCGAAAAGCTAGTGGTCAAACTGGTGCAATTCGCCATCCTCTACCGTGGCAGCGAGCGCGTACAGATGTCCACCCGCTCCGGTTCCTTCGTCACCCTGCGCGAGCTGCGCAATGAAGTAGGTAACGATGCCTGCCGCTTCTTCTATGTGACCCGCAAGGCCGATCAGCACATGGATTTCGATCTGGAGTTGGCCAAATCCGAGTCCAAGGACAACCCGGTGTACTACATTCAGTACGCTCACGCCCGTGTCTGCTCGGTACTGCGCAAGCTGGAAAGCGAAGGCATGGCCTGGGATCAGGCCGCCGGCCTTGAAGCATTGGAACGGCTGGAGAGTGAAACCGAGAAGGACCTGGTGATGCAGCTGGGCAAGTACCCGGAAACCTTGCAGCACGCCGCACTCAATTTCGAGCCGCATGTGCTGGCCAACTACCTGCGCGACCTGGCAGGTGATTTCCACACCTGGTACAACGGCCACAAGCTGATCATCGATGACACCGAGTTGCGTAACGCCCGCCTGACGCTGAGCGTTGCCGTACGTCAGGTGCTGGCCAACGGCCTGAAGCTGCTGGGTGTATCTGCACCGGAGCAGATGTAAGCATGGCGAAACAGGACTACGGCCAGAAGCGTCGCAGCGGCAGCAGCGCCAGTCGCAAGCCGGCACGCCAGCCAGCACCGCGGCGTGCACCTCCTCCGCCACCACCCCGGCGACTACCCTTGGGCCTGACGCTGGTTACTCTGGCGGTGGTAGCCGGGCTGGCTTATCTGCTGTACTTCCTGCTGAATACGCCTCCGGACGCTGCCGCACCGGCAACAGAACCGGCCACCAAAGCGGTTCAGCCAGTACCTGCCAAACCGGCAGTCAAATCCGAGCCCGTGCCGGTGGTCGAGCCGAAGGAAAGCCGCTTCGAGTTTTACGAGAAGCTGCCCAAGGCAGAAATAGTGGCACCCAAGGTCGAGGCCTACAAGTCAACGCCCAAAGACGCCGTTATGGAGCACCGCTATCTGCTGCAGGCAGGATCCTTCCGCGACCCGGCCGATGCCGAGAGAATGCGGGCGCGGCTGATCCTTGAAGGCCTGCCGGGTGTACGTACTGACCGCAGCGAAGGCAGCAACGGTACCTGGTATCGAGTACGCATCGGGCCGTTTGATAACCGTACCGCCATGAACCAGGCCAGCAATCGGCTCGGCAAGCTGAGCATCATCCCCATGGAAGTCCGGATCGACTGATCCGGGCTTCCCCCTTGAAATCTGCCCGCATGCATCCATATCTCTTTCAATTATCGGGCTGAAGGATTTTTTCTGTTATGACAACGATAGTATCAGTACGCCGTGGCGATCAGGTTGTGGTCGGCGGCGACGGTCAGGTCTCACTTGGCAATACCGTCATGAAGGGCACTGCACGCAAGGTCAACATGCTGGCCAAGCACAAGGTCATCACCGGCTTTGCCGGGGGCACTGCCGATGCCATCACCCTGCGCGACCTTTTTGAACAGCAGCTGGACAAACATCAGGGCAATATCGTCAACGCCGTGATTCATCTGGCGCGCGAATGGCGCTCCGACCGGGTTCTGCGTCGGCTGGAAGCTCTGATGCTGGTGGCCAATCACGAAAAAACCTACCTGATCTCCGGCAACGGTGACGTGATCGAGCCGGAAGACGGCGTCATTGCCATCGGCTCCGGTGGCAACTATGCCCTCGCTGCCGCCCGTGCACTGGTGGACAACACCGATTTGAGTGCCCGTGAAATCGTGGAAAAAAGTCTGCATATTGCAGCCGGCATCTGTGTCTTTACCAATGACAACCTGACCATCGAAACCCTGGCCAACAGCCGCGAGGAGAAGTGAATATGTCCAACATGACCCCGCGCGAGATCGTGCATGAGCTTAACCGCCACATCATCGGTCAGGACGATGCCAAGCGCTCTGTCGCCATCGCGCTGCGCAACCGCTGGCGCCGCATGCAGCTGAATGAAGATCTGCGACCGGAAGTAACGCCAAAAAATATCCTGATGATCGGCCCCACCGGCGTGGGTAAGACTGAAATCGCCCGCCGCCTGGCCAAACTGGCGAACGCTCCGTTCATCAAGGTCGAAGCCACCAAGTTCACCGAAGTGGGCTACGTGGGCCGTGACGTGGAAACCATCGTGCGCGACCTGACCGAGATGGCCGTCAAGATGGTGCGCGAGCAGGCGATGGAACAGGTGCGCTTCCGTGCTGAGGAAGCCGCTGAAGAACGCATTCTGGACGCCCTGCTGCCGCCAGCCCGACCGACCGGTTTCGGTGACGAACCGCAGCCGAGCAAGACCGACAGCGCCACTCGCCAGGTATTCCGCAAGAAACTGCGTGAAGGTCAGCTGGATGACAAGGAGATCGATGTCGAAGTGGCTCAGCCACAGGTTGGTGTCGAGATCATGGCACCTCCGGGCATGGAAGAGATGACCAGCCAGCTGCAGAACATGTTTTCCAACCTGGGGCAGGAGCGCAAAAAAAGCCGCCGCCTGAAGGTCAAGGAAGCGTTCAAACTGCTGACCGACGAGGAAGCCGCGGCACTGGTCAAGGAAGAAGAGACCAAGCAGAAAGCGGTCGAGATGGTGGAACAGAACGGTATCGTGTTCCTCGACGAGATCGACAAGGTATGCAAGCGCTCCGACAACGGCAGTGGTGACGTCTCACGCGAAGGGGTACAGCGCGACCTGTTGCCGCTTATCGAGGGCTGCACCGTCAGCACCAAATACGGCATGGTGAAAACCGACCATATTCTGTTTATCGCCTCCGGTGCCTTCCATCTGGCACGCCCGTCTGACCTGATTCCCGAACTGCAGGGGCGTCTGCCGATTCGCGTCGAGCTGAACGCGCTGACGCCCGAGGACTTCCGGCGCATTCTAACCGAACCCAAGGCATCATTGACCGAGCAGTACAAGGCGCTGCTGGCCACCGAGGGTGTCAGCATCGATTTCAGTGAAGACGGCATCGCACGCATCGCAGAGCTGGCATTCCAGGTCAACGAGAAAACCGAGAATATCGGTGCGCGTCGTCTGCACACCATGATGGAACGACTGCTGGATGAGCTGTCCTACATGGCCTCCGACAAATCGGGTGAAACCGTTCTGATCGACGCCGCGTATGTGGATCAGCAGCTTGGTGAACTCAGCCAGGATGAGGATCTGAGTCACTATATCCTTTGACAACCATCTGTAATGACACGACCGGGGCTGCTGAGCCCCGGTCTGCCGGAGCCCCACCATGACCGTACAGGTTCCCCTGCCCTCCGATATCCGCCTGCACCTGAAGTCACGTACTCTGGAGCTGGTCTATGCCGACGGTACCTTTGAACTCACGGCCGAGTTTTTGCGGGTACACTCACCCTCTGCCGAAGTGCGAGGTCACGGTATCGGCAACGGCGTACTGCAGACCGGCAAAAAACATGTGGGTATCAAAGGTGTTGAGCCCACTGGCAACTATGCACTGAAAATCACGTTTGATGACGGTCATGACTCCGGGCTGTACACCTGGGAATATCTGCATGATCTGGCCCATAATCAGGCTGACTACTGGCAGCGCTATCTGGAGCAGCTCAAGGCCGCCGGCGCCTCCCGCGACAACGGCCTCATCGCCCGCGGCTAGGCCGTGCACGCGGTGCGACAAACGCGAGCATGCGGAGTAGAATGCCCTCAACAGAGTCAAAGTCGGACAGAACAGCATGTCAGAGCAGAAAGAGAACAAGACCACTCACTTCGGCTATCAGGACGTTCCGGTCGAAGAGAAGGTAAAGCGCGTCGCCGATGTATTTCACTCGGTCGCAGGCAAGTATGACCTGATGAATGACCTGATGTCCGGCGGTGTTCATCGTCTATGGAAACGCATCACGATCGATCAGAGCGGTGTGCGCCGGGGCCACAAGGTGCTGGACATTGCAGGCGGCACCGGTGATTTGACGCGCAAGTTTGCCCGCATGGTCGGCCATGAGGGCAAGGTCGTACTGGCCGACATCAACGATTCCATGCTGAAGGTGGGCCGCGACAAGCTGCTGAATTCAGGTGTGGGCGGTAATGTGGAATATGTTCAGGCCAACGCTGAATGCCTGCCGTTTGATGACAACACCTTTGATGTCATCACCATCGCCTTTGGTCTGCGCAACGTGACCGATCAGAATGCGGCGATCGCCTCCATGCTTCGGGTCCTCAAACCCGGCGGCAAGCTGATGATTCTGGAGTTTTCCAAAACCAATAACCCGGCTTTTACCAAACTGTATGACTTTTACTCCTTCAACATCCTGCCGCAGATCGGCAAGGTGGTTGCAGGTGATGCCGACAGCTACCGCTACCTGGCCGAATCGATCCGCAAGCATCCAGATCAGGAAACGCTCAAGGGGATGATGGAACAAGCCGGTTTCGTCAACTGTCGCTACCAGAACATGACCGGCGGCGTGGTCGCGCTGCATACCGGCATCAAGCCCTGAGCGGAGGTCTCTGCATGGTAACGGGGATGATCGGTGCAACCCTGCTGACACTGGCAGAAGAAAGTCTCAACCGGATTCTGGCTCAGGACCCGGTCACCCTGCAGCGACTTGCAACCCTGTCTGGCCGCGAAGTCGCCGTTCATTGCACCGCTCCCGAATTTCAGGTCTATCTGCTGCCTCACGCACAGGGCATCGACCTGCTGGGGCAAAGTGCCACGGCAGCCGATGTTACTCTGCACGGCTCGTCACTTAACCTGATGCGCCTGCCCTCGGCCGGCAATGCGGTTCTGTTTGGGCAAGGCGTTCGCATCGAGGGCGACAGCGGCCTGGCACACACACTGCAGCAAATTCTGGCCGATAGCCAAATCGATTGGGAAGCCTGGCTTGGAAATCTGATCGGCGATACGGCGGCACACCCGCTGGCACAATTGATGCGCAATACCGGTCAGCAGCTGCAGCGCACGGGCTCAAGCCTCATGCACAGCCTGGAAGAGTACCTGCACGAAGAAGCCCGATTACTGCCCACACGAGTCGAGATAGAAATCGCACAGGACGAGGGCGATGCCTTGCGCGCTGCCACCGATCGACTGGACGCCCGTATCAGCCGACTTGAACGGCTACGTGCCTCTGCCAAAGACTGACCCGCCTCAATGCTCCCCTCGAGACCCTTTGCATGAACAGGGCAGTAGCCGGTACTGATCGCCTTAGCGCACTGGATGCACTGCGCGGACTCGCCGCACTGGCCGTGGTGCTGTTCCACTACATCTACTGGTATGACCACCTCTATGAGCATGACTTTACCCCCTGGGCACTGGTTGAAGCCGGTCGCTACGGGGTACATCTGTTCTTCATGCTCAGCGGTTTTGTCATATTCATGACCCTGGAGCGTACCCCGGCCCCACATCTCTTTGCCATGGCTCGGGCCTTTCGCCTGCTGCCGGCACTCTGGGCAGGCATAGCACTTACCTTTACTTGTGTTCACTGGCTGGGGCCGGCAGACAGAGCCGTGGGCCTCGGCACGGCACTGCTCAACACCACCCTGCTGCATGAGTATCTGGGCCTTGAACATGTAGACGGCGCCTACTGGAGCCTTGTGATCGAAGCCACCTTTTACGTCTGGATCGCACTGCTGCACTACGGGGTGCGTGACTGGAAGCGTATTCGTCCAGTGTTATGGGGATGGGTGCTGATCAGCTATGCAGCAGTACTGACATGGAAACAGATACCTGACAGCCTAGCGTTCATCCTCAAGGATTTGCTGTTCACCCGCTACGCCCCGTTGTTTATCAGCGGCATGCTGATCTACCGCTGGTACCGTCATGGCCGCCCAAACCTTGCTGAGCAGGCACTGCTGGCACTGGCGATAGGGCACAGCCTGCTCAGCTACAAGACACCATTCAACCTGGTTGTATTTGCCAGCTACGGCATTTTCATGCTGGCCGTAATCGGGCGGCTGGACTGGCTGTGTCGAGCTCCCCTGCTCTGGCTGGGACGCCTGTCCTACAGCCTGTATCTGGTGCACCAGAACATCGGCTACGGCATTATCTCTGCCGCCTACCGTGCAGGATTGCCCGGCTGGGTGGGAATTATACTGGCATTGTCCGCGGCCGTTGGCGTTGCCATATTGATCCATCGGCTGATCGAACAACCGGCTCTCAGTTGGTTCAGAGGGCGATTCCGCCCCCATGCAGAAGCGGAAAGCACCGGAAGGGTTTAATTCAGAAGGGCTTGACCACAACGAAGATCAGAATCGGGATGAATATCAGCAGCGGCAGTTCATTATAAAGTCTGAAATACCGCCCGCTGCGTTTAAGCTCACCGCGCTGCATCTGTTTCAGATAGGCACGACACCAGAAGTGGTAGCCAATCAGAAAACCGACAAACAGCAGTTTCGCATGTAACCAGCCACCGCTCCAGCCATATCCCAGCCAAAGCCAAAGTCCCAACCCCAGCGTAAACACGGCCATGATCGTCATGAAACCATAGAGCTTGCGCGCCATGATCTCCAGCCGGGATACATCCTGGCCGGCCTCTCGGCCCTCAACATAGTGCACGAAAATACGCGGCAGATAGAAAATACCGGCCATCCAGCTGGTCATTGCCAGTATATGAAGCATTTTGTACCAGAGCATGATGTCTCCTTGATTGATCCTGCCACTATCTGAACATGCGCCGCCGTGCGGAACGTATCAGTGATTGTTGACCCGGGTATCGACCCGTAAAAGATCAACCAGTTCCACCCGCAGTTCGTCGCCCGGTCGTACCGGCCCAACCCCTGCCGGCGTGCCGGTCAGCACCACATCGCCCGGCAGCAGCGTAAACCATTGGCTGATGTAGCTCAGCAGCTTCAGCACAGGCGTGAGCATCCGGGCGCTGTTACCATCCTGACGTACCTCACCGTTGACGCTTAAACGGATCTGCACATCGGTCAGATCACCGGCTGTCGCCGGCGACAGAAATGCGGAGAGCGGGCAGGCACCATCAAATGCCTTTGATTTCTCCCAGGGATGCCCTTTCTGTTTCAGCTGGTCCTGTACTTCACGCAGGGTCAGATCCAGCCCTACACCAATACCGGCAATGGCACGTTGGGCACGCTGTTCATCCGCCTGAGTCAGGGTTTCGCCAATCAGCACCGCCAGTTCAGTCTCGAAATGCACGGCGCCCAAACCGGCAGGAATATCGAAGGGCTCTTCCAACGGTACCAGCGAGGTGACTGGTTTGATAAACAGAATCGGCTCGGTCGGCACCGGGTTGTTCAGCTCTTTGGCATGGTCGGCATAGTTGCGTCCGACACACACCACCTTGCCTGTGGGTAACTCAATCAGGCTGGCATCGGCGTTGCGGTGTTGATAACTCATTTCGTCTGCTCCGGCTGGACATCTAACGCAATCTTAGCAGAATCACGCCCTGTCTCGACCGCCGACTTAAGTGATCGCAACCATATACTGAGCCCGAAGGTCAGCAACAGGATCAGCCATGAGCCGAGAATAACGCCTGGCCAGCCGAGCCACTCCCAGAACGGGTTCAGGTAAAAGCCACCAGCACTGGCGCCGCTGTAGTAAAACAGCAGATAGAGAGAAGAAGCACTGGCACGGGCACGTTGTGCATTCTGACTCACCCAGCTGCTGGCACTGGAGTGAGCAAAGAAAAAACCGAAACTATTGACCAGCAACCCCAGCACGATCATCAACAAGGAGTCGACCAGTGTCAGCAACGACCCCAGCATCAGGATCAGGGTACCCGCTGCCATACAGACCGGCTGCGACCAGCGCTGCCCAGCCCTGCCCGATATGGAAGAGCCGAACGTGCCGCTCAGGTAAGTCAGAAACAACATGCCCAGAAGGCTTGCCGGCAGGTTATAAGGCGCATCGGCCAGTACAAAGGTGATATAGCTGTACTGATTCACGAAGATGAAGAAGTTGAAGCCGCCAATCAGGTACGCCAGCAACAGCAGTGGGTTACGCAGATGCCCGCCCAGATCAGCCGCCATCTGGCGTGGCCGCAGCGGGCGCGGCTCAAAATGTTGCGACGGTGGCAGCAACAGGGCAAACAGCAGCAGACAGATGATGCTCAGCAGTGTCATGACCAGAAATGCTTCAGACCAGCCCAGCCAGTCACCCACAAAGCCACCTATCAGGCGGCCGCTAATCCCGCCAAGACTGTTGCCACCGATATAGAGCCCGACTGCCAGCAACATCGCCTTGCGGCTGAACTCATCTCCCATCCATGCAATGGCGATAGCCGGCAGGCCTGCCAGCAGTATCCCCTGCACTGCACGCAACACCAGCATGCTGGTGTAATCTTTGGTAAACGACAGCAGCAGTGTCAGCAGCGTTGCGCCACTCATGGTTAACAGCATGATCCAGCGACGTCCCAGAGCATCCGATAACGGCCCCCAGAACAGCAATGACAGCCCCAGCGTCAAAGTGGTGACGGTAAAGGTCCATCCCGCCGCCAAAGGTGACACATCAAATGCCTGCGCCAGCATCGGCAGCAGCGGCTGGGTCACATAGACATTGGCAAAAATCATGAACGACCCCAAACAGAGCGCCAGTGTGGCACGCCAGAACAGGGGATTGCCGGACTCGATCATGCAGTACTCCAGATGGTAAAAACTGGTGTCACCCTAACAGCCGGGATATGATCAATAAAATATATAGTTATTATCCAATACATAAGAAACTCTTATATGGATGTCCGCAGTCTACGTTACTTCATGACCGTGGCTGAACTGGGCGGCTTCAGTGCTGCTGCCGAGCAGCTGCATGTCGCTCAACCCGCCGTCAGCATGGCGATTCGCAAGCTGGAACAGTCGCTGCAACTGCAGCTGTTTCATCGCAATGAACGCCGTGTCAGCCTCACCGATGAAGGTCAGGTGCTGCTGCGTCATGCCCGAGCCATTCTGCAGGCGGTACGGGATGCCGAGCGCGAGATGCATGAGCTGCATGCGCTGGAACGCGGTGAAGTGCGCGTCGGTGTGCCCGGTATGTTGGGGTCCTATTACTTCCCGCCCATTTTGATGGCTTTTCGCCATCGTTACCCACAGCTGCGGCTGGAAGTGGTTGAAGCCGGAACGCGGCAGCTGCAGCAGATGATTCACCGCGGCGAGATCGATATGGGCGTCATCGTGGCGGATACGCCGCCGGATGATCTGGAAACCCACAGTTTCTTCCAGGCCCAGATGATGGCCATCATGCCGACGGATCACCCATTGGCCACGCGTAACAACATCAGCTATGACGCCTTTTTCACTGAGGAGCTGGTCCTGTTCAAGGAAGGATACTTTCACCGTGAAGTGATCGACCGGCTCAGCGCCGAAGCCGGCGTCAGCCCCCATATCGGTTTTGAAACCAACCTGATTCCATTGATCAAACAGATCGTCAGCCACGGCTTTGGCATCACCACCCTGTTGGAGATGGTAGTAGCCGACGACCCACAGCTGATCGCCTTGCCCTTTGAGCAGCCGGTCTGGCTTGATCTGTCTTTGGCCTGGCGTAAGGGCCATCTGCTGTCTCGTGCCAACCGCACCTTTGTCGATTTCGTATTGGAGCAGGCCCGCAACGGCTGATGACAGCCGCTGTCGTCAGGATTATCATGCTGTCCCATTATCCCGGCCTAATGGCCTCTGTTTTTAAGGAGAGCACATGCTCAGCACCAACAGCTACTTCGACGGCAAGGTCGTCTCCATCGCATTTAAAACCCCCGAAGGCCCTGCCACATCCGGTGTAATGGCTGCAGGTGTGTACACCTTCGGCACCAGCCAGAACGAGCGCATGATCGTCACTGCCGGCGAGCTGATTGTACGCCTGCCGGGCAGCGAAGAGTGGACCTCATTCCCGGCCGGCACCGAGTTCGACATCACCGCCGGCGACTCCTTCGATCTGCAGGTCAAAACCCCCACCGCCTACCTCTGCTACTACAGCTGAGCGCACCGGAGCCGGCCTGCCCGGCTCCCTGCTGCATTTTCATTCAAGCACGGCTGAATATTTTTCCCGCTCGCAACGGTCTGTCTCGGCACACAAGCGGTTCAGGTTTGTGCTAGAATCCCCGCTTTAATTTTCCTGGCTGGACGAGTTTCCGCCCAGCTGCAGCATGAGTCACAGACGATGAGCAAAACTACTTCTCTGGATAAGAGCAAGATCCGGATTCTGTTGCTGGAAGGCGTGCACCAGTCCGCGATCGACACGCTGAACGCGCAGGGCTACACCAACATCGAATTCCACACCGGATCACTGCCCGAAGAAGAGCTGATCGAGAAGGTGCGCGACGCCCATTTTGTCGGCATCCGCTCCCGCACCCAGCTGACCCGCAAGGTATTCGAAGCGGCCGAAAAACTGGTTGCCGTGGGTTGCTTCTGCATCGGTACCAACCAGGTCGACCTGCAGGCTGCCACTGAAGGCGGTATTGCGGTATTCAACGCGCCCTACTCCAACACTCGCTCCGTGGCCGAGCTCGTACTGGCCGAAGCGATCATCCTGCTGCGCGGCGTGGCCGAAAAGAACGCCAAGGCACATCGCGGCGTGTGGCTCAAGAGCGCCAACAACTCCTATGAAATCCGTGGCAAGAAGCTGGGTATCGTCGGCTACGGCAGTATCGGCTCCCAGCTGAGCGTGCTGGCCGAAGGCCTCGGCATGGATGTCTACTTCTATGATGTCGTCACCAAGCTGCCACTGGGCAACGCCAAACAGGTCAGTTCAATGCCTGAACTGCTGGGCATGTGTGACATTGTCACCCTGCATGTACCTGAACTGCCGTCGACCAAGAACATGATGGGCGCCACCCAGTTTGACCAGATCAAACAGGATGCGATCTTCATCAACGCCGCCCGCGGAACCGTGGTCGATATTGATGCCCTGTGTGAAGCTCTGAAAGCCGGCAAACTGCTGGGCGCTGCCATCGACGTATTCCCGGTCGAGCCGCGCACCAACAATGACGAGTTCATCAGCCCGCTGCGTGAGTTCGACAATGTGATCCTGACCCCGCACGTGGGCGGCTCCACCATGGAAGCACAGGAAAACATCGGTTATGAAGTAGCCGAAAAGCTGATCAAGTACAGCGACAACGGTTCTTCCATCACTTCTGTCAACTTCCCGGAAGTGGCACTGCCGGAGCATCCGAACAAGCACCGCCTGCTGCACGTACACGAGAACATCCCGGGGGTGCTCAGCCAGATCAACACCGTGTTCTCCGAAAACGGCATCAACATCTCCGGCCAGTACCTGCAGACCAACGACAAGGTTGGCTACGTGGTGATCGATGTGGACGCTGACTACTCCAAACTGGCACTGGAAAAACTGCAACAGGTCAACGGCACCATCCGCTGCCGCCGCCTGTTCTGATCATCTTTCCGGTGCTGTTTTGAAAGGCAGGCCTCCTCGGCCTGCCTTTTGCGTTTGGAACGTGTTCAACCTTAACCACCTTCCCTGCCACACCAAACCGTGTCACAGTCAGCTAAAATTCACTGAGTCACGCTAGAATGCTCGAAAGGGCATTGTGCCTTCCTGTTCCTAGACCCTGTGCGGACTTCCTGGATGATCCGATCAATACTGCTGACGCCGATAGTGTTTCTTCTGCTGGGGCTGGCCACCTCTCTTTCGGCGGCAACGCCAGAACTGGTAACGCAGCTGGAAAGACAAATTGAGCAGCTCAGCCAGGATGAAAGTGGCCAGCCCCCATTGCGCGATCTTTATCAGCGCACCCTGAGCGCCATCAAGGATCAGCAGCAATATCAGCAACGTGCCGAAGCCCTGCAGCAACAGCTCGAACGTCAACCCGCCGCACTGGAAGAACAGCAAAGCCAACTGGAACGTCCCCTGACACCGATCGACATGCAGTCATTGCAGGCTCTCGATACGGTCAGTCTTGAGCAACGCTTGACCCTTAAGCGGGCCGCTCTGCTGCAGCTGGAGCAGCGCCGTGACCAGCTGTTGCAGCAGACAGAACTCAATGAGCAGAAGCTGGTGTCCCTGCGTGAGCAGCTGGCAGACTTGAAACAGACATCACCTCGCATTCCTGACTTTCCCGGTGACGGCGACCGCCAGCTGACCGATGCACGTCTGCAGCTGAAAAATGCACTGCAGGAACGCCACAACAGCCAGATACAGGCACTGGAGCTGGAGTTGCTGGCACTGCCGGGTGAAAGCGAACGCGCCCGGCTGGAACTGCGTCATTTGCAGCAGCAGCTGACCGCAGAGAGCGAACAGCTGACGCAGATGCAGCAGCTGTTAGAGCAGAAGCGACAGGATGAACTGCAAAACACCCTGAGCAACCTGATTCAGGCAGGTGCCGAAGCCACGCAGCCCGGGCCGATACGGGAGTTGATCGAGCGCAATCGCGAACTGACCGAGCAGCTGGGGCAGCTCAACGAGCGCAGTGCCGCCGCTACCCGCAGCCGCAATGCGCTGGAGCAGGAGTTGAACCTGGTCAGCCAAAGTCTCAAAACCGTCCAGCAACAGCTGGAGCTGGACAGTTACAGCGCCAGCTATGAGTTGCGCCGTTTCACCCAGTCCCTGTCACGACCGGTCGACACGCTGTCCACACGGCAGATGCTGAACTCCTTACGCCTTGGCAGTCTCGACTTCAACCGTTTGCGGGCACAGCAGGATGCACAGACCAACACCGAACAGGTTTCCCTGTCCGCTGCACAACAGCAACAGCTGACGCAGCTGCAAGCCAGTCAGGAAAACCTGCTCAGCCGGATACAGGAGCGCCGGCAACAACTGATCGGTGAGTTGTCACAACTTCTAACCGTTCAGGAACAGCTCAATGAGCGTATTTCACAGGCTCGAGGCCTGATTGCACGCCAGTTGCTGTGGCTGCCGGTGGTCACCCCCATATCTGCCTCCTGGCCTGGGCAGGTTGTCTCCGGCTTCAGCCTTCTGTCACAGCAACTGAAGCCCATGCCACAAACCGCAGTATGGAATGAGACTCCGCAACTGGGGTTGAGCGTGATCATGTTCGTCATGAGCCTGTTGTTGGCATTCTGGCTGCAGCGCTATCAGCGCCAGAATCGCGCCCGCTGGGTACGCGAGCTGGGCAACGTAGTGCATGACCGTTTTGCCCGCACATTGCGTCTGTGTCTGCTCGCTCCCTTGATTGCAGCCCCCTTGCCGCTGCTGTTGATTCTGTTACGCGAACACAGCCTCAATCCATCGCACCCCGATCACTTTGCGCTGCAACAGCTGATGCTGCTCTGGGCTGCCAGTCTGCTGTTGTACGGCACTGTACTGCAGTGGCTGCGGGTCCCTGATGGCCTTTTCTGCGGTCATTTTGCAACCCCCGAAGCGCTTGCCAAACGCCTGAAACGACAGCTGCATCTGCTGTTCTGGCTTGGCACCCCGTTACTGAGTCTGTGGCTGCTGATCGACAGCTACAACTCTCCCGAACTGCAAACCGGTCTGGGGCGGCTGATCTTCCTGCTGCTGACACTTTCCCTGATTCTGTTCTGGCGCGGTATCTGGCGTGTCAGCCATGAGTTGAATCAGATGACACAGGGCCGACGCTGGTGGCAGAGCGCCCACCTTTGGATCGCGATGTTGATTCTGTTCAACATCGCCATGTTCCTGCTCGGTGTCTGGGGCTATATCCTCACGGCACTGTTCTTCATGCTGATCCTGTTGGTGGTGATTCTGCAGGTGCTGGGCGCCTTTCTGGTGTTCAAGCTCGGCCTGCGCTGGCTGTTGATCGCCGAGCGCCGTCTGGCGTTTAGCCGCGCCCGCGCTCGCAGGGCCGAGCTCGTGGCCGCACGCGAAAACAGCGAAGACAACAGTGCACCGCTAAAGGAAAACTATCTTGATCTGCAGACCATCTCCGATCAGTCTCGGATACTGCTGAAAAGCCTTACCCTGCTGCTGCTGGGCATCATGCTGTGGCTAACACTGGGCGACTTCCTGCCGACACTGCAGGTACTGGAAAGTGTACAGCTCTGGAGCAGCCTCTCTCAGCAGGGGGCGGAACAGATACTCACCCATGTCACGCTGCGTGATCTTATCCTGGGGTTACTGGTGTTATGGATCAGCATTATGGCGGCCCAGAACCTGCCGGGGCTGCTGGAACTGCTGGCCCTGCGCCACCTCGATCTGACACCCGGTACCAGCTACGCCATCACCACCCTGCTGAAATACACCCTGATTCTGGTTGGGGTGCTGGTTGCCATCAGTCAGTTCGGGCTGGAATGGGGCAAGCTGCAATGGCTGATTGCCGCTCTGGGTGTTGGTCTAGGCTTTGGTTTGCAGGAAATTGTGGCCAACTTTGTCTCGGGCCTGATCATCCTGTTTGAAAAGCCGGTCCGGATCGGTGATACCGTCACGCTGGGCGATGTCACCGGTACCGTGTCACGCATCCAGATCCGGGCCACCACCATCACCGACTGGGACCGCAAGGAGGTGATCATCCCCAACAAGACGTTCATCACCAATCAGCTGATCAACTGGTCACTCAGCGATGCCATTACTCGGGTCGTAATCAAGATCGGTATCGCCTATGGCAGCGACGCGGAGCTGGCCGAAAAACTACTGCTGGAAGTCGCGCACAACAACCCGCGCGTGCTTGATGATCCAGAACCCGATGCCTATTTCAGAGAGTTCGCCGACAGCAGCCTGCAGATCGATCTGCGCGTATTTGTCAGCACTATGTCCGATCGCATCCCGGTTACGGATGAGCTGAACAAGGCAATCAACAAAACGTTCAATGAAAACGGCATCGAGATCGCGTTCCCGCAGCTGGATGTACACCTGCACCGCGCCAAGCCGACCCCAGGCCCCGAAACTGCCTGAGCTACAGCGGAAGCGAGTGCATCAACCGGCCTGCGGGCCGGTTGTTCTAAATTTACGACAAGCCGGGGTCGGTACAGTGCAGATGCACACATACCGGAATACACACTGACCGTCTTGTAAAAAAACAACCAAACATTCGCGAAAAACTGTCAACAACCCGCGATCTTTCACTAAAACCCCACCATTGAGCCACTTCTTCATACTTTAGGCGCAAACGCGGGACAGGCGCGTTTTTTTGCGCTATTTTCGCAATGCACAATCCTTTGATGGACAGTTATTCCTGCTGCTGCCGGACTGCACCGGAGCAGATGATTCAATCAATTGGGGCAAGAAGATGAGCCAACGGGTACAGGTCGGTGGCCTGCAGGTCGCCAAAGAGCTTTACGATTTCATCAACACTGAAGCACTGCCGGGCACCGGCGTCGAGGTGGAGCAGTTCTGGAGCCGCTTCGACAGCATCGTGCACGACCTCGCACCGCGTAACCGTGAGCTGCTGGCCAAACGTGACGCCTTGCAGGCACAGATCGATGCCTGGCACCGCGACAATCGTGGCACTGCCTTCAGTTTTGATGCCTACAAATCCTTCCTGCAAGAGATCGGGTATTTGCTGCCCGAAGGCGAAGACTTCACCGCCACCACCGAGAACGTGGACCCGGAAATGGCTACCATGGCCGGCCCCCAGCTGGTCGTACCGGTGATGAACGCCCGTTACGCACTGAACGCGGCCAACGCCCGATGGGGCAATCTGTACGACGCACTGTACGGCACCGATGCCATCTCGGAAGCGAACGGTGCCGAGAAGGGGCAGGGCTACAACCCGGCTCGTGGTGCCAAGGTGATCGCCTTCGGGCGTGATTTCCTTGATCAGAGCGCGCCGCTCAAGGATGCATCGCACAAGGATTCGGCCGGCTACAGCATTCAGAACGGTCAGCTGTGTGTCGTGCTGCGCGATGGTGGTGAAACCGGTCTTGAGGACAGTGCCCAGCTGATCGGCTACAACGGCAGCGCCAGCAACCCGACCGCTATTCTGCTCAAGCACAACGGCCTGCATTTCGAAATCCAGATCGACCGTGACAGCCAGATCGGCAAGTCCGACGCTGCCGGCGTCAAGGACATCCTGATGGAAGCGGCACTGACCACTATCATGGATTGTGAAGACTCGGTTGCCGCCGTGGATGCTGAAGACAAGGTCCTGGCCTATCGCAACTGGCTGGGGCTGATGCAAGGCACCCTGACGGAAGAGATCCAAAAAGGTGACAAAACCTTCACCCGCCGCATGAACCCGGACCGCGAATATACTGCAGCCGATGGCGGCAGCCTGAGCCTGAAGGGCCGCAGCCTGATGTTCGTGCGCAACGTGGGCCACCTGATGACCAACCCGGCCATCATCGACCGCGACGGCAACGAGATCCCTGAAGGCATCATGGATGGCGTGGTCACCACCCTGATTTCACTGCACGATATCAAGGGCAACGGCCCGTTCCGCAACGCCACCACCGGCTCCATCTACATCGTGAAGCCGAAAATGCACGGCCCGGAAGAAGTAGCCTTCGCCAACGAACTGTTCAGCCGTGTGGAAGACGCCCTTGGCCTGCCCCGCTTCACCATGAAGATGGGCATCATGGACGAGGAGCGCCGCACCACCGTCAACCTGAAAGAATGTATCCGTGCCGCCAAAGAACGCGTGGTGTTCATCAACACCGGCTTCCTCGACCGTACCGGTGACGAGATCCATACCTCCATGGAAGCCGGCCCGATGATTCGCAAGGGCGACATGAAAGGCGCGGCCTGGATCAAGGCTTACGAAGACTGGAACGTCGACACCGGCTTGGCCTGTGGCCTCAGTGGTCGTGCCCAGATCGGCAAGGGCATGTGGGCCATGCCAGATCTGATGGCTAACATGCTGGAACAGAAGATCGGCCACCCGATGGCCGGTGCCAACACCGCCTGGGTTCCGTCGCCGACCGCCGCTGCCCTGCACGCCCTGCACTATCACCAGGTCGACGTGTTTGCTCGCCAGCAAGAGCTGAAGAGCCGCGCCCGCGCCAGCCTGGATGACATTCTGACCATTCCGGTGGCGCAGAATCCGAACTGGAGCGCCGAAGAGATCCAGCAGGAACTGGACAACAACGCCCAGGGCATCCTCGGCTACGTGGTACGCTGGGTCGACCAGGGCGTGGGCTGCTCCAAGGTGCCGGACATCAACGATGTGGGCCTGATGGAAGACCGCGCTACCCTGCGTATCTCCAGCCAGCACATCGCCAACTGGCTGCACCACGGCATTTGCACTGAAGAGCAGGTGATGGAAACCCTGCAGCGCATGGCTGCGGTGGTAGATCGTCAGAACGCCGGTGATGCCCTGTATCAGCCGATGGCGCCCAACTTCGATGACAGCATCGCGTTCCAGGCTGCCTGCGAACTGGTGCTCAAGGGTTGTGAACAGCCCAGCGGCTACACCGAGCCCGTGCTGCACCGTCGTCGTCTGGAGCTGAAGGCCAAGCAGGCCGGCTGATCCAGCTTCAATCGTGTATGCAACAAAAGCCCCGCAGGCGAGAATCGGCGGGGCTTTTGTTTATGAATAAACGCTATGCTATGCCTGATCAGTCCCTGAACTTGTCATGGCAGGCCTTGCAGCTTTGTGCCACGCGCCCCAGCAGCGGCCTCAGTTGTTCGCGCCCCTGCCCCTGTGAAGCCGCTTCATTCAATGTCATCAGGCGAACCTGCATCTCACTCATCAGGTTGTCGAAGCGCGATTTTGCTTCCCATATCTGCCATGACGCTCTTGTTTCCACGTGGCTGCTTCGACCGCTCGCCGGATCCGTGAAGCCTTCCTCCATGAGATGACTGAGGAATACCAGCCGTTCAGAACGCTGCGCGAACTCTTCGGCATCAAACGCCACCCGCCCCTGCGCCATCGCGGCCAGCGGCCCAAGATTCCATTCCATCGCCGTGAACACACCCTGGCGGTACTCAATGGCGGCGGCCAGATCCGACTCGGCCATAACGGGCGGTATCGACACACTCAACACCACACCCAGCAAGACAGCTTTAATGTTCATTCGCTTCACCTTAAATCGCACGATCAAAATACAGCTCTACACCACCCAGCTCGGCGACCTCCTGCAACCACTGTTGCAGGCGTGGCGGAAACGTCAGACCTTTCACCATCGTGAGATACTGCAACGGCGGAAAATTCATAACATCGTTCCAGCTCAAGGTGTGGCCTTGCTCTGACGGCAGCGTTAACGGCGGCAGTTCCGCCAACACACGCTCGATAACAGCCTTATGCGCTTCGGTTTCAGCCAGCGCCTGCTCAAAGCTGTGCCCCAACATCGCTTCCTTGTTGTGACGGAAATAGTCCCGCGCCGATTCAGTTGCGAAGGTTTTCATACCGATTTGAGTCACTCGGGGAAAGGTCAGCGCCCAGCTGTGCGCCTGAACCGGCTGCAGCCGAGGCTGGATCGCTTCAGCAAGTTGCAGTGGACGTAGTGCCTTGGGCCCCTCTCCCAGCTCATCCAGCAGTTTGGCAATATCCATACTCTCACCTATGGCCACCCCCTGATGCTCAAAGATCGGCACCATCTTCCTGCCGATCAGACACTGGCAGCTCGCTTCATCATCATTGAGCAACACCACCTGCTCAAGATCGCTGACCTGTCGGTAGTGCGCCACCATCAGGGTGCGAATGCAAAAGGGGCAGTGGTCGTAAACGTACAATCGTGACACAGGCTATCTCCAAGGCTACACAAACGCGTTATGCTGAGAGTATATCCGAGCGTTGAGCCAATGACCCCACAAGGGAGTACAGGGATACCCCATGAGGATTCGCATCACTCACCAAAGAATCACACTGGTACTGCAGCTGATACTGTTGCTGGAGGCGGTACTGGCGATCTGGAGCCAGCGCTGGTTTACCGCCTTTCTCAGCGCCATGATTATTCTGATCACACTTCTGCCACTGGTATTTGAGCGCCGCTTCAGAATTCACATCCCGCCGGATCTGCAATTGGCCGCGATCTGCTTTGTATTTGCATCCCTGTTTTTGGGTGAGATTCGCGATTACTACACCCGCTTCTGGTGGTGGGATATGGCGCTGCACACGCTTTCCGGCTTTCTGCTGGGCATTGTCGGCTTTCTGCTGGTGCACATCATGAATGAGATTGATGACATCCATGTCCATATGAAGCCCGGCTTTGTCGCCTTTTTTGCCTTTATGTTTGCCCTCGGCATGGGTGCGCTCTGGGAAATTTTCGAGTTTGCCATGGACTCCCTGCTCGGCATGAACATGCAAAAGCCAATGCTGGGGGACCCCTCCGGATTGACCGACACCATGTGGGACCTGATCGTGGATGCTGTCGGCGCACTGGTGATCTCGATACTGGGCTGGCGATATCTCAAAAACCCGGGCCAGAAATCGATGCTTGAGCGCTGGATCGACGCATTCGTCGCCCGCAATCCGCAGCTGTTTCGACGCTAGATCCAGCCCAGCAGCTGCCACCAGAGATAATCCAGTGGCAACAAAACCACCACCGTCAACGCGGCCAGAATCAGACACAGCCGAGCGGCATGGCCAATTGAGATCCCGGCCAGCGGCATCGCCATCATCAGCGGCACGGATTGATAGGTGAACACGATGGTGGAGAAACCGAACACCTGAGTCATCAGTACCGCCTCCAAGCTGAAGCCCGTCATCTGACTGATCTGCCCGGCCAGCGGGGTCAGGGTTGCAGGCACACCCGCAAGGGTGGCCACTACCCCGGTCAGCATCGCCGCCAGCGACAGGGAGAAAAAGTTGACCGCATCACGGCCCGGCTCCAGCGGCAACCAGTCGAGCACCCGTTCCCCCACCACCTGGCTGATCTGGCTGTAGTTGATCAAGCTGGCAATGCCCAACAGCCCGGCCACAACCAAAATCGAGCTGATATTCACCTTGTCATTGAAACTCTTGGGCGACACCATTCCCACGCCGGGCAGCAACAGAACGGTAGCCGCCGCCAGCCCGATCCAGGCCGCCGAGATGTGGTGTATGGAATCTGTCAGCCAGAATCCGAGCGTTGTCAGCATAATCAACATCAGCCGGCTTTCTCGGAAGCTGAACCTTCCGTTACGGCTGACCGGCGCTGCGCGCCGAGGGGTATCCGGATACAGCAGCAGGATCACCCCAATCAACAGCACCGCCTTCAACAGACCCAGCACCGGGAAATGCAGCAACAGATACTCGGTGAACATCGGCGTCCAGCCGTGGATACTCTCGGCTGAACCGATCATGATCATGTTCGGGATATTGGCCGGAAGAATTGCAAAGGTGGGCAGGTGACAACCAAAGGCCGCCGCCAGCAACACACCGTAATGGCCCTTGCTGCCTCTGGCAAAACCACAGTTTTCAGCGATCGCCAACGCAATCGGGATGAAAAGCACCACACGCCCCACTGAAGAAGGCATCACAAACCCCAGCAGTACTCCCATGAAGACGATGCCGGTAATCAGCTGTGCATAACTGCTGTCCAGGTAACGAGTGAAGCGGTCAGAGATGCGCCGCGCCAGGCCGGTTTCCGCTATCGCGATACCGATCACCAGACCCGAAAAAATCAGCCAGCAGGCTGTCGAGGTCAGGCCCGAAAAAACGACTTCCGCCGGTGCCAGCGACAGCAGCATGGCCAGCACCAGTACCAACAAAGCACTGACGAACTCCGGCAGTGCACCGGTGGCAAACAGCACCATACCGGCCATGATCAGCAGAGCCGACAGCTGCTGCTGGTCGGTAAACAGCTCTGCAACCGGTGTGAGCAACAGCAGAGCTGACAGCAGGGGGATCAGGATCAGTGCAATCAGTTGTGAGCGCTTCAAGTGAATACCGACCTCGGTTACTCCCTTTTGGTGTGATATTAGTTGGCCACTATGATGGTCACTCGTCGGTTTTCAATACGCCCACTCAACGTACTGTTGTCAGCTATCGGTTTGGCATCCCCGATGCCACGCACCTGAATATTTTCTCGTGGCATACCGTTATTAATCATAACCTCAGCTACAGCATTCGCACGGCGTTCCGACAACTCAACATTGTATACAGGGTCTCCGTAATCGTCCGTATGCCCCTCCAAAGTAAGCCCGCTAATACCCACATCAAGAAAGTCATGCGTAATATTTGCCAGCGTTTGCTGGCTGGCAGGTGCTATATTGTCAGAATCAAATTCGAATAGTACCTTGGCAGCCATGCCAAACTCCCAGCCTTCATCTGACATATAAAAACCATGTTTTTGCAGCACAGCAACCTGCTCGGAGTTTAACTTTCCTGTTTGAAAAAGCTGACATGCCGTTAGCGTCAGCATACACAGAAATACAATTAATACCCTCACACCTCTCCTCCTTTAAAAAATTCCCTAATATAGTAATTTTTCCCATCTTTCTTGGCAGCATACATAGCCTCATCCGCTGCCTGCATAAGATCTTTTGGCGTTTCACCATGCTGGGGGAATACCACTGCGCCTATCGTAAGCGCAAAAGGAACCTGCTCCCCATTATCTAATGCAATGGGATGAGACATGCTGTCGACCATTTTTTTCACAATTGCTTCAAGGTCCTGGCCATGCTGTAAAGGCTGTATCACTATGGCAAACTCATCACCACCAAGACGAGCCAATCTGTCCTGCTCTCGAATCAGAGAACCAAGCCGTTTCGCCGTAGCAACCAGCACAGCATCACCCGCTGCATGCCCATACGTATCGTTGATTGACTTAAATCGATAGCCATCAATATAAAGCAGAGCAAACTGCCCTCCTTCATCAAGAAAAGAATCAACTTGCTGAGACAAGAAGGTTTCGAAAGATGCTCTGTTAGACACCCCGGTCAATGGGTCATGGTTAGCTTTATAGTTAAGTGAGGTGTTCTCCTTTTGTAAATGACCTTCCCATATTTCAATCTCATCGAGCAATATGTTCAAGTCTTCCGCCAGCTCCCTGATTTCATAAATGGAGCTCAGAGGAGCTCGGAGTTCGAATGACCGCTCACGAGCAATTTTTCGGGCAATGTTAGCCAAGTCCTTGACTGACTTACAGATAAAGGTGTGTATACGGCCACCTTCTATATTGGCACCAACCGTGCTGATGAGAAGGCTCAAGAACACAGCCAAAACCCCGCACAGCAGAAATATGAAGAAGACTGTACCATCTGTATATATCTTCAGCTCGCCAACATGTTTACCGTTATGGCGGACAGGTACAACCCTGGGTTGATCCAGTATGAACCCCAAAACCTGTCTCTCGATTTGTCCCCATTTTGTTGCGCCGGCGGTATCCCATTCGTACAAGGACCGGCCTTGCTCATCAAGCACGACGACGCCAGAGAGCCTCTCGGTTTCTGCAACCAGATCAATCCCTTCGCGAATGGCATCTTCATCCTTAAAAACCACAGCCGCTTCAAGGGTGTAGGACAAAACACGACTAACGAGATTCTGATTGTGGTCAGCCAAGTTAACCAGTGCATACAAACCTAAAATGGTCAGAATGGTGCCCGATGTAATAATACCAACCACATTACTGCGTATTTGTGCCTTGTGCATCAAACGTCGTAATGTGACTACCTTTCCATAATTGACGGTAGTATTCTCGCTCATCTGGCTAACCTCACAACTCTCTTCCAAGTTTTAATACCTGAGGGTGAATACGAATACCGCTACGCGCCACCGCATCCAAATTGACCTGGAATGAGATCCTTGTTTCGACGAGGCTCAAACATATCAGACTACCACCATCACAATGTGGGTCATTTTCATTAATACTTAACACTGGCCTACCAATAATCCTGAGTAAAAGGCTATCCATCTCTGAAGCGTTAAGCGAACCTATATAAATAATTCCGCAACCTTCCAAATCCGAATAGTTATTTTCCTGAAAATACTGCCAAGTATAGGTATTATTACTGTCATTCTGAGCAAGCAAAGCCTTTATGTATCGTGTCGATCCGACAATACAGGCCTTTGAAGGGCGCGTACCTTCGGGCCAGCGGGAATAACTGATAATACCTGATACTATATAGGAAACCTGATCTTCATATTCCTGCAATCCTTGCTGCTTTGGCCCCGGTGATAAATCTTCCGCCTTCGCCATATTTGGTGTCATAAAAGCCGATATAACAAGAGCAAGTAATAAAATAAAGTGCATAACGGAACATTGCTCCTACATTGTCTCGTTTTGGCGAAGGTACTGCATCAAAATATTGATAGCCGCTACCTCCTCTCGACAAAGCCACCCATCATTAACAGGCCTGCACCGAGGGTCTAATATCCTTGCAATGGCAACTCTCAGCGTCTTGTTCAATGTATTCTATATCACATGCCTCATGGAAGCATTCTGATCACCCGTATTTGCCAAGTTTCTGTCCTTGGTCCAGACTGGACTCTACCATTTCAGGGACAGAAAACAGGGAAGTACCATGAAGAATTCGTTCGTGAACAAGCCCGAGAGGCCTTGGCCCAATCCTTATCTTGAAGTAGCGGCCATTGTGGGCCACACCACGCCACACAGTTCACGCCTCTGGTTCCGTACCCATACTCCCGGGCACTTCGTCGTTCTGGTATTTGCGCTATCAGAGATACCCTCGGATGCGATTGACAGCGTGCTGGCTGAACCCCACCCAACACTGGCGCAACTCGATGAGTTACGTGCAAGATCCGCAGATCATTATGCTCTGCAGCTCTACTCGTTCGAGAGCTCACCTGCAACCGATACAACTGCTGTTGTCGATATCGAAAACCTGAAAGCCGACTCACATTACCGCTACCTTTTGTGGAATGAAGACACAGGCCAGCCCGTCTTGGGGCATCAAAGGCCTCTGACGCTCAAAACATTCGCTGAAGTTGCAGGACCGATTTCCTTCGGTTTCCTCTCCTGCCATATGCCGTACAAAAAGACCCTGTTCGGTCGTACCCAAGTGGTCAACGAGCAGATGTGGGACTACTTTCATGAAATGCTCTCACGGCACAACGAAAAAGACTTGCGATTTGTGTTGGCTGGCGGGGATCAGGTGTACAGCGATGGGGTCGAAACCCTCAGTATCTGGAATTTTTTGAAAAAGGTAATGCGCCGTGAAGGCGACCAGCTTCTACCCGACATAGATGAAATGATCACCTGGTACCGAGATATCTATCGCGGTTACTGGGGGTTTCCTGCCCTGAGAGAAGTGTTTTCCAGCTTCCCCACCTACATGATCTGGGACGATCATGAAATTGCCGATGGCTGGGGGGTCGTTTCGGTTTGCCGAAGGCATGCCGAGAGACGAAATAGATGAGATCCTTCCAGACCAAAATGACAGCAACCTGAGCTATCAGGACCGGTTTGAGCTTATTCAGCGGATGGTACAAGCCGCCAAGCAAGTGTATTGGGAATACCAACACTGCCATAACCCCAATATGCAGCAGGCATCACCCGCTTTTCCTGCCGAAGCCTATGATTATCACTTCGAGTTCCCTAAAGGGGCATTGTACGTACTGGACGGACGTGGCCAGCGGGATTTTGATCGCTCAACACTCAAGATCCTGGGTAAAGACCAACTGGAACGATTCAAGAACTGGATAGAAGCGCTCGACGTTGAAACAACGCCGTTCATATTTGTTGCCAGTGCCGTGCCCATGGTTCATTTGAGCCATATTTTGGTTGATCAGGGAGAAGGCTTTCTGCCCGATTTGGCGAACATTACGGATGACCTGCGTGACGGCTGGGAACACAAAGCACATCGAGTCGAAAACCGTACCCTTCTGAAGTACCTGTTCAAAGCGGCCAAAAAAGGTCATCGGCTCTGCATTCTCAGCGGTGATGTACACGTAGCCGCAGCGTTTCGTCTAACCGACCCAGACTCCGGTAAAGTCATTTACCAGCTGACATCCAGTGCCATCACCTACAACCAATCACGTGCTTTGGGTTGGGCATTAGGTAAGGTAGTACCTGATACAGGTGTGACACACGATGGTTATCAATTCAAACGGCTCGCACGCTACACCGATAGTAACTTCTCACTGATAAGCGTAGATCCTGACAAGGATATGGTGGACTTCCAGCTTTATGGTGAACAGGTCACGCATGACCCGGATAATGGGGATGCAAAGCAGAACTCGCACTCTATCGCCAAGATTGAGCTTCGCTTTACTGAATGAGCCTTTTCATGGCGGGAGCTTTAATCGACTCAGCAGGGCTGCTGTCCCGACAACTGAGTGCCGGAGTGAAAGCGCAGTAATGCTCCAACTGTACATTTCAAGCCCAATGCTAAGGGGAATGGTGATGGGGGTGAGGAAAGCCAGCAAAGCGCACAGAGCGGACATGAGTTG